>TARA_Y100000385_G_scaffold291989_1_pt1 | contig 176587 bp, 141 predicted proteins | sample TARA_Y100000385 | Tara Oceans TARA_Y100000385 (sample SAMEA2620980) | marine metagenome | biome: marine biome (ENVO:00000447); feature: surface water layer (ENVO:00002042); material: "saline water (ENVO:00002010), including plankton (ENVO:xxxxxxxx)" | depth 5 m
GCCAGATGTTGCATTTAGGATACCATCAGATCCATTGCCATAATCGGCTCCCACTGTACCTGCTGTAAGTTCAACAGTATCTCCAACACATATGGCGCCAGCGCTAGCAGTCAAAAACCCGGTAGTGTCTTGAGCCTGACTATTTATGGTAAGGATTAATAAGGATAATAAAATTAATTTTTTCATTGTTTTGATTTTTGAACTAAATAGATTTGAATTTTAATTTAGGAAGAGTAAAAGAGCACTAATGGAAACTAGTGTTATTAGGAAGATTAGGAATGAAATATTTTACTGGTAAGATTTTTAAGTTAATAGATGTCGCAAATTTAAAACATCTAAAAAGAATAAGCACTCAACAATGTTGAGAAATAGCAATTATTGAAACCTATTTTTCACTTCTTATTCTGCTTAATTGAGTTGGAGTTATCCCGATCATTGAAGCGATAAAACGCAGTGGCCAGTTCTTTAACAAATTGGGGTTTTGCTCCAAAATGAATGTATACCGCTCTTTTGCTCCGCCAGTAAGAAAACTAATCTGTCTTTGAGTGAGATCGAACAGTCTTTTTGACATAAATTTTCGAACAACTATGTTCATGACGAGATTACGTTCTAATATTCTAGTAAAAATATTAAAGGAAGTAGTAAATAAAGTAAGATCTTCCATGCATATTATTCCTAAATTTGATGGTATTCCCTCGTGATTATTAGAAGCTTTACCTAATCGAAATACGTCAACAATAAATGCCTCTTCTTTAACAATATTTCCTGTTACTTCTTCTCCATTATCCTTATAGATTACCATTCTAACCGCTCCTTTGGAGAGAAAAGCTACTTCTTCTCCAATAGTAAATAGTTCTTTGAAAAAATCTCCTTTTTTGAATTTCTTTTCCTTGAAAATAGAAAGAAATTCATCGATTTCAACTTCTTTTGGAGAGGTTACCTGCTCTCTAATAAATGACTCTAAAGACTTTTTGATAATGTAGTATTTTAAAGATTTATTACTAATAAAATAATCCTAGTTTGTCTTTTATTTATTGACTCAAATTTTATTTACACCAATTGAAATAAAAAAGTGCAATCTTACTTTTCAAAGTGCTAGAGAGCAAGAGTTTTATATTTCTAAATCTGCTAATCCGCATGTTTACTAGTAAGATGTAACCTTTGCAAAGGTATGTCTATCAAAAAGTCAGACTCCTGTGTTCCCTCGATTTAATTTGCAATAGAACCCGTCTATTATTTGCCTTTAATTACAATTCAACTGCCTATTAATGAGTATTTTGAATTAATAATAGCGGTTTTAAAAAATAAAAAACCTATACACATATAGATTTTTTTGGCAGTACAACGGTTTATATTGCATTTCACCGTCATTTTTTCAGGTACTGTTATGCGATGGCGTTCGCTTCGTTTTATAAGTTTTGCTGTTTATTAGATCTATTTTTCACTTACATGTATTTCAATTTAGTTTTTGCTTTTATCAGAAAACACAATTGCTTTATCATCAATATTATCGGCTATGCACTTATTAATACTAGTGGCTTTATGGTTTGAAAGCACCTTCATTATGAAATAGCTTACATGTTTGGATATACCTCGTTTCTTTTTCTTTTAATGGTGTGGATTCGACCATGATAGCCACATTCACCTGTCGTTGACCTCCCCTGCCTCTATTTAGTTTTAAATTATGAGGTATGGCTTTTTCAAAATACCCTCCGTCAAACTGTAGACTATTATTTAGAGTGCAGAGATCATCCCGCTTCTTAATGTTGCTCTAAAGGTGCTGTTCTTGCATTCCCATTGCCTCTTAGATTTAAGCCAATAGTGTTTTTGATAACCCTATTTTTTGGATTTCACACCCTCAAGTTCTCTTTGTTTTTAAAATCTGCCTTGCAGCTCTCTTCTGTAGAAATCTCTCAATAAAATCTATACTATTCATGTCTCTTAATTTTCTACAAATCAAGAGTCTCGCAACGTGATCAATTTACGCGATGGTATAATTGCGGATTAGCAGAAATTTAATCATGAAAATAGTTTAAACATAAATTTAAAAATATGATTACCCGCTAACACCCCCGTACGAACCACGCCAATGCAATTGAAAGCCTCTCAAATAAGCGGTTAGCGAAATATTTGCGATTTAGTTTGTAGCAAAATTCATTTAAATATAGCTGAAGGAATTTTCCTTCAATCTTGTGGTAAAACCTAGAAAATTGCGCTTTGCATTACTTATTGCAATATGAACCCATTTTAATGTAAAGTTGGTCGTTTCTTTGGTAGATTTCTCTGTGTAATGTGCCTCAACAAAGTCTGAAATATCCACATAACTCTTGCTTTTATCAGAAAATACGATTGACATAATCATTTATATGCTCTTCCAAATATTCGTTGATTGAGTCTGCTTTTTGTGTTTCTAGAACTTTCATCTTGTAATAGCCTGTATAACTCGTTTTCTCAACTGTTTCATTTTTTTGTTTCTAAATTCCTTTACCTCTTTTTAACTTAGTACCTTTTGGAGTGGCTATTGAGAAAAAACCTTCGTCCATTTCTATACTATCATTGAGGTTAAACAGTGCCATCTCATAAACCCATAGCTGTCCTTATTTTATGCAATAATGCCCAAATGGTATCATACCTCGAATGACCAAGTTGGCGTTGTAGTTCTGTAGTTGAAATCTGTTTCTTTGAGAAGCTCATGAATGCCATAGGCAAATACCATGTGCAAATCGGTAATTTTGAGGCTTGAATTATTGTTCCTTGTTTTTCAGCCAGGAACGGCTCTTTGATTTACACTTTTTGCAAATTACACCTTCTTTTTCTCGTAATTCCTTAAAATTATACCGACAACTTTGTTCAAGTGGATAAATCGATACAAATTTTAATATATCCATGATTCTTACTTTTTCACAAATAAACTATCACACAACATAATTTATTTACGGTGGGGTATCTTTACGGGGAATCATTTTATTTAATGTGATACCTATAGTCTTTTCAATAGGAGAACTAAAACCTTTGCTATAAACTTACCTGTTTATATTCACCCCCCTCCTTTGCTTGTCTGTATACGGCAAGTAGTATTCATTAACAATATAGACAGTAATGGCTCGTTACGCCAAGGTGTAAAATAAGCCTGTTAAATAGTTGATGTAATTAATTGAATGGTTAGCAATGATTAATCTTGAGTTAATAGCTTATCCTATTCCCAACAATTAATGCACTGACACTTAACATTGGTAATTACAACAATCAAAATTTGACCTATCGATTGTGCTATATGCAAGTAAAATTATTGGATAGTAAAAAAGTGATTAACAGTAGCCTGAAATTCGTATTCAAGATTTACCTGCAAATACTTGTATGGTGCTCAGAGTAGAAAATGAATCCTTAATCAAAACCTTTAGAATCATTAAAAACTAATAACACCTCATTAACTTTCTTTAGAATAAAAAATAGCTCCGAAATATCAACTTAAGGAATTGAAAAAGTAATAAAAGAGTGTGAAATTTAATAAAGTAGGGTTCTAATCCTTCCAGATCATCACTTTTTGCTGTAAACCTCTTAAAAAATCAAGAGGTTTATTTGTTTAAATTCTTATCCTATTGATATTTTAGAATATTAATTTTACGCAGTGCTTGCAAATACTACATGTCACCCAGTTGGACTGAAAATTAAAAAGGCAAAAGGCTGTAAACTCATTGATGATTCTGGAAAGGAATACCTTGATTTTATTGCTGGGGTATCGGTTAATAATCTGGGACATTCTGTACCTGAAATTAATGATGCAATTATTAAGCAACTTGAAAACCATGCGCATGTTATGGTTTACGGGGAATATCAACAAGAATCCGTTACTCGGTTTTGTGACACCCTAAGCTCCTTATTACCCAATGCGTTAAACACAGTTTACCCTTTAAACAGTGGAACCGAAGCGATTGAAGCAGCTCTAAAAATTGCCAAACGACATACGGGAAGATCAAAAATAATTTCATTCACGGGAGCCTATCATGGTAACACACATGGCAGTATGAGCGTAAGTTCAAATGAGTACAAAAAAACAGCTTTTCGTCCGCTTCTGCCGGGTGTTGAGTTTTTGGAATGGAATTCAATTGATGCTGTAGAAGCTATAGACACTGACACCGCTTGTGTTATCCTTGAAACTATTCAAGGAGATGCAGGAGTAAGAATACCTTCATCTGCTTTTATGACCGCCCTAAGAGAGCAATGTAATGCATGCTCTAGTTTATTAATTCTCGACGAAATTCAATGCGGATACGGCCGAAGCGGTCAATTCTCCGCATTTAGTCAATTTGAAATAACGCCGGATATCTTATGTCTTGGTAAAGCTCTTGGAGGTGGATTGCCAATAGGAGCAGTTGTTTCCAGCAAAGAAATTCTTGATTGTATACAGTCAAAACCTGAGCTAGGCCATATTACCACTTTCGGTGGAAACCCCGTTGTATGCGCAGCTGCAAATGCAGGGTTATTAAAATATAAGCTGTTAGAACGTTCATTGGAAGTCGAAGAAAAAGGGCAGCTCATTGAAAATCTGCTATCGGAACATGCTAAGGTAACTTCGTTTAGAAGAACTGGATTGATGATAGGAATAAACCTAGAAACTGCTAATCAAGTTTCAGAATTGATACAAAAATGCCGTGAACGTGGGGTATTACTTTTTTGGTTTTTAAGCGTTCCGAACGGATTTAGAATTAGTCCTCCTCTTGTTATTTCCAAAGAAGAAATAAAAGAAGGATGCGCCATTATTTTAAATGCATTGAACGAATTGCAGTAATTCAACAGATTTTACTTCCAATCCTCTTAATTCCAATGGGTAAAAGGTAGTTTTTTGAATAACAAAACTTATTCTTATGGTCAACTACTAAATCAAAATTAAATGGAAACTATAGAAATTTCAAATATTGACAAATACTCGGATAAGGCGATTCAAATGTTAATGGAATATGGCCCAAAAATGATTTTGGCACTTATTGTACTCTTTGTGGGTTTACAAGTCATCAACGGATTTGTCAAACTACTATCAAAGGGGTTCGAGAAAAAGGAGTAGATGATACTTTAAGACCGTTTATCCTCAATATGGTAACCGTGATTTTTAAGGTTATGCTTTTTGTAAGTGTTGCCAGTATGATTGGTATAGAAACTACCTCGTTTGTTGCAATTATCGGAGCCGCTGGTTTGGCGATTGGATTGGCATTGCAAGGTACACTCGCAAATTTTGCAGGTGGTGTTTTGATTCTCCTCTTCAAACCCTACAAGGTAGGTGATCTTATCGATACTCAAGGACACTTTGGCCATGTTTTGGAAATTCAGATTTTTATTACCAAAATCAATACTCCAGATGGTAAAGTGGCAATTATTCCAAATGGCGCTATATCGAATGGCAGTCTAGTTAATCTTAGTTTAAGAAATCAATTACGTGTAGATTTAACAATAGGCATAAGCTACGATAGCGATATCAAAAAAGCAAAGGACTTATTGATTGAAATCATGGCTAGCAATCCCAAAGTGCTGAAGGACCCAGCGCCAATGGTTGCGGTTAGTGAATTAGCCGATTCTTCTGTAAATTTAGCAGTAAGGCCATGGGCTACTCCCGAAGATTATTGGGACATTTACTTTGAGACTTTAGAAAAAGGAAAAATTGCATTGGACGATGCTGGAATCACCATCCCTTTCCCACAGAGAGATGTACATATGATTCAACCCTAAATTTTGAACCTATAGTAATAATATGAGGGGCTTTTGCCCCTCTTTTTTTTGCCTACTTTGGCTACCTTTGCCCCTTAAAAACTGCTATGGTTCTGTTGATGCAAAAGCTATGTATGGTTAGGGATATCGGTATCCATGGCAATCTTTTTGGCGGAACTATGATTAGCTGGATCGATGAAGCTGCAGCGAGTTATGCTGCCCAAATTTGTCATACACCAAATATGGTGACCGTTAAAATAGAAGAAGTTGTTTTTCAAAAAGCAGTTAAAGCTGGCGAACAAATAAAAATCTACGCAGAAGTGAAAAAAGTGGGCAATACTTCTATTGCGCTTTCTGTAGAAGCTAGACGATATAATGTTTACAGCACTGAAGAAAGTGTTGTTTGTAGCACCCATATAGTATTTGTGAGAATTGATGAGTCTGGTGAAGCTGTTCCTATTCCACAAATTGTAAAAGATAGGTATACAAATGAATGAAGATAACCTTCTATTTGCTTTTGCCCTTACCACTTTAGCGGGGCTTAGTACTGCAATTGGTGCAGCCATTGCCTTTTTTGCTAAAAAGACAGACACAAAATTGCTTTCAACTGCGATGGGCTTTTCTGCGGGAGTAATGATTTATATATCCTTTGTAGAATTGCTTGCTGAGGGATTTAGGACCGTCGGAGAAGAATTAGGAGAATCTATGGCTGGTTGGATTGTTTGTGGCGCATTCTTCGGAGGAATGCTAGTAACGGCATTAATAGATAAACTCATTCCCAGTTTTGAAAATCCGCATGAATTTAACGATGATCCGGAGCCACCGCCCGAAGAACAGAAGTACAAGAAGTTATATCGTATGGGAATTTTTACGGCTCTTGCAATTGGCATCCACAATTTCCCTGAAGGCATAGCAACTTTTCTTGCAAGTATGAAAGATACTAGTCTTGGACTTTCTATCGCGGTTGCAGTTGCCATTCACAATATTCCAGAGGGAATTGCAGTTTCTACCCCGATTTTTTACGCAACGGGAAATAAAAAGAAAGCTTTTTACTATTCTGTTTTATCAGGACTAGCTGAACCTGTTGGGGCTGTATTCGGTTATTTGGTGCTCAGAAACTTTCTTTCTGATGTGCTTATGGGAACGGTGTTTGCCTTTATCGCTGGAATAATGATTTTCATTTCATTCGACCAATTACTTCCCGCTGCACAAAAATTTGGATCGCATCACAGATCATTATACGGTTTAATTGCTGGAATGGTGGTTATGGCAATTAGCTTGCTTGTGGGTAATTAATGGGAAGCTTTTGATTTCTTTCTTTCTGAAGCAATAAATCCAAAAAAGCTAAGTAAGCCTCCGGCAATAATTCCTCCGATTGCTCCTTCAAATACTTGCCAGCCTAAATCAAACAATATATGCGCTAAAGTTGGATTAGAATAGAAGCTAATTCCAAAAACAAATGCAATTAAGTAGATAAACAAACCTACGGGTGCACCTACAATTAATCCTTTAATGTGCAACTTTTGGTCAAACGGGAGCACCTGAGCAAGAAAAGTAAGAGCAAAGGAAATGCAGAAATATACTGCTGCTACTAAAATCAAAAAGAAATTCTTGGGGTAGGAAATTCTGCTTAAATCATTCAATATTACTCCATGCCACAAATAAGACAATGCGTAAAGAAATACGAAGGTGAAAATCCAAGCCATAAAGAATGGCATTTTCAATTCAAGTTTAAGTTTTGTGTTGTCCATAGTTATGCTCCGATTCAAGCAATATCCGCCTGCAAATTTAACCTTTTATCCTCCATTTAAATTTCTATTTTTACCAATTATGTTGTTGAGAACTAAAAACCGATTTTTAATTGTTGCTTGTGCTCTGCTTGTGATGGTTTCCTGCAAGAAAAGAAAGGAAGGCTGGCCAATTGACGCATTGGTTCCTATTGTCGATAGCCAATTAGACCTCCAAAACATCTTTGAAGATGATCTCATTCAAGTGCGGGATAATGATTTATTGCATTTGGTGTATGAAAACGAGATTTTAGATTTAAAGTTAGCCGACGATTTTACCATTCCTGATACAACGCTATCACAAGTTAATCCTGGTCCTGCATTTAACCTCGCGTGGGATAAAGCAAACCCATTGATTTCTGATACGAATGAATCAAAATTCGAAATATCAAATGCTAACTTAACCGATGCGCTTATTAAAAGTGGAACTATAAAATTCAAAGTATCTTCAACCATTACAGAGCCAACTATCATAACCTACAATATGAGTTCTGGAGTAAAAGATGGTAAAACACTATTATTATCAAGAAACCTGCCTGCAGGAAGCCCTGGTAATCCTTCTGAAGTTGTTGATGAAGTGGATTTATCAGGTTATCTTCTCAACCTTAGAGGTAAAGATTTAAACGACTACAATACCATCTTCTTTTATTTTACGGTGCGGTTTGCTAACCCTACATCACCTTCAAACCTTTACAACTACACCAGTGCAGATATAGTTACCATAGAAAATAGCTTTCTTGAAATTAAACCAGAAATGGTAAAAGGAGTATTTACCACCACCACTGAAAAGCCCGATGAATCCAATTCGGAGTTTGATGCTTTTAATCAAATACGTTCGGGTAGCTTCGATGTGCAAAAAGCGAAATTCTCTTTTGAGTTTGAAAATAGAATTGGAGTGGATTTACAAGGTACTGTGAATAAACTTACGGCTATAAATTCCAAAACGGGAAATTTTGTTGACCTTAAAGGAGACTTTATCTTTCAATCCTTAAATTTAGCTCGCGCAAAAGAGGATTACTCGCTCTATCAGGTTCCTATAATTCCTTCATTATCGAAATACGAACTAAATGAGGCAAACTCAAATATTACCGAATTCATTAGTGTTATGCCAAATGAAGTTCAGTACGACATGGACTTTACGATTAATCCTTTAGGAAACATCTCTGGAGGAAATGATTTTCTGTTTTCTGATTACGGTATTAAGGCAAAACTTAATATGAGCATTCCGCTCAATATAAGAGCGAATAACTTGCAATTAATCGACACTGTTGATTTTGATTTGGGCGAACCCGATGAAGGCGCTGAACTGATCGAAGGTGGATTTGTGAACGTTCATGCTTATAATTATTACCCATTTAGGGCTGGCATTCAGATTTACACCATAAATGAAGACAATGTGATTTTAGACTCCTTAATGGAAGTTGGCGCTGAGATTTCGGCAGGAATTCCAATTAATAAAAAAGTGCTAGAACCGCAGTATTCTGTTTTAGCTGCTCCAGTAAGTGTGCCTAAAATAAACTTATTGTACAAGGCTGAAAGAGCAATAGTGAAGCTGAATTTCAATACCGACGATTCCGATTATAAAGATATATATGCCAGTTATAAAACCGAAGTAAAAGTGGTGGGTGACTTTAAATATCGACTTGTAATAAAATAATATGCGTCGATTTATTCTTTTGACTCTTACTTTCCTAGTTGGTACTTTAGCTAAAGGACAAACCGATTTCTCCATTTCTCAATTGGCCATCTCCGATTCATCTAAAGCTAAGCTTGGTATTTGGTTTGAGCAATCCTTCAATTCAAATGCTATAAATAACTCCGTAGTCTTTAACCTAGCCAATAAAAATGGGCCGACCTATGAGTCCATGCAAAATTTACGGAATCGTGTTCAACCAATAAACCGAGCTGGTTATAATGGTTATGAGCGTATTTACTACAGTCAAAAGCTAAAAAACAAAAGGGATTCGGTAAATTCGACCGGATTCATAAATGTATATACGCACCGGCAATTAAGTACCGTTTTTGGTGAAGATCCACTTCGATTAATTGCATTCGGGAACAAAGAATTTGCCGGAAAAAACGCTGATCTTGACCAACTTGATTTAACCTTATTACAATACACCACCATTCAATTTGGGTATGCAGTAGAAAAAAACGGCTATACCCTTGGGGTTGCACCTGGTTTGGTCATAGGAAACAAATACGGCTCTATACAAAGTGATGGAGGCTACTTGTACACCTCACCCATAGGAGACAGTTTATTTGTTGATGTTGCTGGTCAGTGGACACAATCGGACACTGCATCAAAATTAATATACGACCCAAATGGAGTTGGCGCATCGGCTGATTTCTTCTTCTCCATGCCCTTTGACCTTTTTAAGAAAAATAAAAATACCGGAAACATCACTTTTGAGGTAAATGACCTAGGCTTTATTGTTTGGAATAAAAACACCTTGAGCTATAATATTGATGGTGAATACGGTTGGGGTGGTTTTAAAGCTCCTTCTCTATTTGACCTAAATGATTCTTTAATTGACTTGCAGCGCCCCAATGACGTGCAAGAGAGTTTGTTGGACAATACAGAAAAAGGAACTAAAAACACATTTATGCCAATGCGAATTAGTGTTCGATACCAAGAACAACTCTCCGAAAAGGTGTTATTAGTTGCGACATTGGAGCATCGCTTTATGAGTCAGACTTTTCCGTTTTTAGGCTTAAATCAAGAAATAAGAATGAACGATATCTCTAAAAAAACGGGACTAAATCTTCGGTTTTATCAATCCATTGGAGGTTATGACTACCTAGGACTAGGCACTGGAATTTCTGTATCAAACCCCAAATTTGATGTTATTGCCGGTACCAGAAACTTAATTGGATTAATGAACACAGAATACTATAGCGGATTCAACGTTCATTTTGGGTTTCAGTGGAAATTCTATTAAATTCTCTCATCCTTGCGCAGGCAATTTGTAGTCAATATTCTTTTTCTAATAAGTCTAAACTTACTTATTAAGCCCTTCTGGATTCTGGGAATAGATAGAACTATTCAGAATACCGTTGGTTCGGCAGCCTATGGAATTTACTTTGCCCTTTTTGGGTTTAGTTTTCTATTGAATACACTCCTCGATTTTGGTGTTACGAATTACAATGCGTGGTCCATATCACGCGATCCTAATTTCTTAAAAATTGGCTATAAAAAACTCGCCCTATTTAAGCTGCTTTTTGGAGTTATCTACTTAATGGGCACACTTGGTATTGGATTTTGGGCAGGCTATAAAGGGTTTGAGTTTCAACTCCTACTCGGCCTTGCATTGAGCCAATTTTTGTTGAGTTTTATTCTATTTCAACGTTCCATTCTTGCTGGTTTGCAAATCTTTTGGATGGACAGTATATTTTCGGTGTTGGACAAACTGCTCCTTATTATTACCTGTAGCTATTTGTTGTGGTTTAATGGCCAGCAACCATTTCAAATTGAATGGCTGGTTGCAGCTCAAATTGGCTGTTATGGTTTAGTATTAGTGCTGTTAATGTTGATTACTCAGACAAAAAGAAACACATTAACCAAAGCACTGCCTGAACCAGCAATTGACTTTACAACCTTATTCAAGAAGAGTTATCCTTTTGCATTGATCATATTGTTTATGACCTTTTACTATAGAATTGATGCTTTTATGATTGAACGACTCTTGGAAAATGGCGCTGAAAAAGCAGGTGCTTATGCTCAAAGCTTCCGCCTGTTTGATGTAGCCAATAATTTTGTGTTTTTGTTTACAGGCCTGCTTTTCCCAATGTTATCAAAAGCCATTTCTAAAAACGAAAACATAAGCGCAACCGTGCAAATGGTTGCACAAGTGCTGCTCATTCCAGCTGTCCTATTTATTCCCTTGAGTTTTGGCTACGGCTCGCAATTATTAAACCTACTCTATCATACCGTGTCTATGGGTTCCTTGAAGGTCTTAATGTTATTATCTATAGCTTTTGTTGGACTTGGATTAACCGCTGTATTTGGCACTGTTTTAACTGCAGCGGGACGGTTAAATGACATGATTAAAATAACCTTCGTCGGCTTTGTTTTGAACCTGACTCTAAATCTATTGCTGATACCTAGTTATGAGATTGCCGGCGCTGCAGCTGCGAGTGGACTCGTACAAATTGCAACGGGAGTAGTTATGTTCTTAAGCTGTACTAAACTTCGATTGATCAATTTCCCGTTCCAATGGTTTTACAAGTATGTTTTGACGATTGTATTGTCCTTGGTGTTGGTTTATTTTATCAAAGACAGCATGGAAATAGTTGTTGAATTGGTTGTCGTGCTTTTTATTCAACTGGTTTTAATCCTCGGCTTTCAACTCTTCGATTTTAAACAATTCAGGAATGCAAAATTCATAAAATAGCTGGATTACCTTACTCTAAAGCTGGCATTGAAGCAGCGAAAATTGCATCCGACCTCAGCGGAGCTTGTAAATGGGTGTATCGGTTAAGCATTTGATTAGCACAGCTTAGCGTGTTTTCGAGAATAACCCATCTGCGAAATAAGGTAAACTTTTATGGAAAAGTTTACCTTAGCGACTAGTTAGGTGCAATAGCATCGTATCAGTATCGTACATTTTCATATCATATCGTATCATTTCTAATTTTACCCTAAAGTATCATTATCGAATATTTTCGTATCATATCGTATCACGAGTATCGTATTTAGATATTTTTGTAACCTATGAACAAAGTACACACACTCATATTAAGTATCGAATGGAACCTAATATCCATTATTAGTAAGATAGATCGATTTGATGCAGAGTGGAGTTCAATAGAAAAAAAAGAAGGTCAAAGCCTAAAAGAGCTAAAATCAATAGCTACTGTAAGAAGTGTTGGGGCTTCAACAAGAATTGAAGGCTCCAAAATGAGCAATGAAGAAGTTGATGTACTTCTAAAAGACCTGAGTATTGAGAAACTCGAAGATCGAGATTCTCAGGAGGTAGCTGGATATTTTGAAGTGATGGATATTATTTCTGGATCATTCGGAAATATTGACATAACAGAAAATTCAATAAAAAACCTTCATAACCAGTTGCTCAAATACAGTGAAAAAGATGCTTGGCATAGAGGAGATTACAAACAACTAAGTAATAGTGTTGAAGCTACCTTAGCAAATGGTACCAAACAAGTTATATTTCAAACCACCCCCCCGGCCATTGAAACAAATAAAGCCATGGAATCTCTCATAGAATGGTACCACAATGATCAAGAAACACATCCTCTTGTCAAATCAGCCATCTTCTGCTATGAATTTGTGAGTATCCATCCTTTCCAAGATGGAAATGGTAGATTAAGTCGACTTCTTAGTTCACTATTACTCCTAAATCATGGGTATAAATGGATTCAATATGTAAGTTTAGAACATGAAATCGAAAGTCGTAAAACTGAATATTACCAAAAATTGAGGGATTGTCAAGCTCAAAGGCCTAATGAGGATGTCTCCCAATGGATAGACTTTTTCTTTGATGGCCTATTAAATATTCAAGAACAATTAAAATCGAAGTTAGAAACACAAGGAATAGAAACCAAATTATCACCTAAAGAAAAATCTATTTTACACATCATTGGCGATAATGCAGGTATCAAATCTGGTCAAATTGCTAAAAGGCTTGACATACCGAGTCCAACGGTAAAAAGAATCCTATCACATCTTGTTTCCCAAAACCTAATTGAAAAGTTTGGGACCGGGCCAGGAACCAACTATTCCATAAAATAAATATCTACAGCAACTAAAAGGAAAATGCTAGCGATAGCGTAAATTTAAAACTGTATGCCTCGAACGAAGTTATTATTTAAATCCGAAGTTAAACTCTTGTCCTCCGCACTTTCCTGAGTTGCGTCGCGGTTGTATGCCATTGAAAAAAGAAAAGCTAACCGTTCGTTCAAGAACATTTGTCGCTTAGTGCCTAGCACCAAAAGAGCTTTCACTTCCCCAGCACCACCCAAACATAATGATCATTTAATTCTCATGTAATGAGGGATTGTTTCGCTGCGCTAAACGTCTGCGCTTTGCTTCGGCACGAACCCGGGGGTTCTCACCCTCATTTCCTTAAAGTAAAAAAGGGCTTACCATTCGGTAAACCCTTTTCTTAAACTTTGGCGGAGAATGAGGGATTCGAACCCCCGGACCTGTTACAGTCAACAGTTTTCAAGACTGCCGCATTCGACCACTCTGCCAATTCTCCGCTGCGAAAGTAGTATTTCTTACTATCTCGCCAAGCATCAAATTGACTTTTTTAAGTGTTTTTTTTCGGATCTAATTCAAAGCGTATTTAATGTCCATTTTATCAAGGGTTTCAATGAGCGGATCGGTGATATAAACCTTCTTCCCTCTAAGCAGCCCATTGGCATCTAGCCCTTCTCCTTTGTGTTTAAATTTCATAATCACTCTACAATTTCCTTCGTTCTCATTAATCAATGCATCCAAATCATCAATAAAAGTGTCGGTTACTTGCTCAAGATTAACGGTAAGATTAATCTCCTTGGCAATTTTTTCGCGCAAATCACTCAACAAGGAAATCTTAGAAACCTTAAATTCAGGCTCGTTTCTATACCCGCTCATCATGACTTTACCAGACACGAATAAAAAGTAATTCGGATTTAAAAATTGCTGGTTATTCAAATAATCATCTCCAAAAAGCAAAAATTCAAAATCGCCTTTGTAATCTTCTAATTTAAATTTACCCCACGGTTTGCCTTTTTTGGTTTGCAGGTGCAAGGCCTCTGTAACAATGCCTGCAAACTTCAATTCCCCTTTTCCCATTAACGCCTCCATGTTATCAGCAAATAGTCCAATGTGAAAATTCTTTGTACAAAAGTGACTGATCTCTAATTTGTAATCGTCTAAAGGATGGCCAGATATAAAAACTCCTACCAAATCGCGTTCTTTTGACAATTGCTCCAGGGTTCCCCATTCATCGCAAACGGGAGGTTGCGGTTCGGGAATACTAACGTCGCTGGCCTCTCCAAACAGGGATACTTGCGCTGAGTTTTCGCTTTCTTGGTGGGAATAACCAAATTTAATCGCCTTTTCTAAAAAGGTAGTATTTCCTTCAACGTGCATGTATTGAGCCCGATGGGTCCCTGTAAAAGAGTCAAACCCGCCAGCAAGTGCTAAACTCTCCAACGTTCTTTTGTTGCAAGCCCGCAAATCAACGCGTTTGGTAAAATCAAAGATTGACGTGTAATTGCCATTTTCCCGTTCATTAATAATTGCTTCCACGGCGCCCTCTCCTACTCCTTTTATAGCGCCCATTCCAAATCGAATTTGGCCTTCTTCGTTCACGGCAAAGCGATACTGAGATTCGTTAACATCAGGACCGAGCACCGACATACCCATGCGACGGCATTCATCCATAAAGAAAGTCACCTTCTTTATGTCGCTCATACTGTTGGTAAGCACAGCAGCCATAAACTCGGCTGGATAATGTGCCTTTAAGTAGGCGGTTTGGTAGGAAATTAAAGAATAAGCCGCCGAGTGGGATCGGTTAAACCCGTATTCGGCAAATTTTTCCATGACCTCAAAAATCTCAATCGCAACCGATTCATCGATATCGTGCAAGCGTTTGGCTCCTTCAGCGAAAACTGCCTTCTGCTCCTGCATAACATCCATTTTCTTCTTTCCCATGGCTCGTCGCAGCAAATCTGCTCCACCAAGTGAAAAGCCTCCAATAATTTGCGCCGTTTGCATAATTTGCTCTTGATAGACCATTATACCATTGGTATCTTTCAGTATATCCTGCAACAATGGATGTGGATATTGAACTTCTTCCCTACCGTGTTTTCGTTCAATAAAAGAGTCAATAAACTGCATAGGACCAGGACGATACAGCGCATTCATCGCAATTAAATCCTCTATATCAGTTGGCTTTAATTTACGCAAGTGTTTTTGCATTCCGCCAGACTCAAACTGAAAAGTTCCGTTGGTTTCTCCTCGCTGGTACAATTCAAAAGTCGTTTGGTCATCAAGTGGTATTTCATCAATATCAATCTCAATTCCATGCTTCTCTTTTACTAAGCGAATGGCATGTTTAATAACCGTCAGGGTTTTAAGCCCCAAGAAATCCATTTTTAATAATCCAGCGTCTTCTACTACTTTATTGTCAAATTGAGTAATCAATAAGTCAGAATCTTTACTGGTGCTAACGGGAATATAATTGGTTAGATCGTCGGGAGCGATAATCACACCACATGCATGGGTTCCCGTATTTCGAACAGAACCTTCAAGAATTTTTGCTTGTTTTATCAATTGCCCAGTAGAGTCATCGCCTTCCCAAAGCTTTCGAAATTCATCAGCCTGCTGCTTTTGTTCCCCATTAAATTTGGCGGATAACTTTTTATCCACCCCACCATCGGCCAGCACTTTCTTTAAAGATGCACTGAGATGATCGGGAAAAGCCTTACAAATTGCATTTACATCGGGCAAAGGCATGTCGAGTACCCTTCCAACATCGCGCAAGGCAGATTTTGCCGCCATGGTTCCATAAGTAACTATTTGTGCCACTTGCTTATAACCGTATTTATCCACTACCCAGTCAATGATAGAGCTGCGCCCTTCATCATCAAAGTCAATGTCAATATCCGGCATGGAAACTCGCTCTGGATTTAAAAATCGCTCAAAAAGCAATTTGTATTTAATGGGGTCAATATTGGTAATACCCACACAGTAAGCTATGGCAGAACCCGCTGCAGAACCCCTTCCTGGACCCACCGATACGCCCATTTTTCGCGCTTGAGAAGTGAAATCTTGAACTATGAGGAAATAGCCCGGAAAGCCCATTTCTTTTATAATTTTCAATTCATAATCCAGTCGTTCTTTAATTTCTTCCGTCAGCTCTGGGTAGCGCTCTTTAGCGCCTTCGTATGCTATGTGTCGTAGAAAATCATTTTGATCTGTAAACCCTTCCGGTAAAGCAAATTCTGGCAATAAAGGTTCTTTTTTCAGCTGGAATGGGGTGACACTTTCCGCAATGCGCTGGGTATTTGCAAGTGCTTCGGGGTAATCCTTAAAAATAGTACGCATTTCATGTTGCGTTTTAAAGAAATATTCTTGATTTTTCATTCCGAATCTAAAATTCCTTCCTCTACCAATTGGCGTCTCCTTTTTCTCTCCATCTTTAACACAAAGTAGAATGTCGTGTGCATTTGCGTCTTCTTGATTGAGGTAAAAATTGTTGTTAGCCGCAACGGTTTTTATTGCATGCTTTGCAGAAATATCGATTAATATTCGATTCAAGTGCAGCTCTTCATCGAGTTGATGATTAACCAGTTCTAAATAATAATCTTCACCAAAAATAGAATGCCAATACATTGCTGCTGCCTCGCCTTGTTCTTCCCCAACATTCAATATTGTACCCGACACCTCACTGTGCACCCCGCCAGATAAGCAAATAAGACCCTCTTTGTACTTTTCAATTACTTCTCGACCAACACGAGGATTTCCAGCATAGAATCCATTAATGTATCCTTCAGAAACAATTTTGGTAAGATTGTGGTATGCCGAAATATCCTTTGCTAACATCACTAATGGGTACTTCCTATCCGGATCATCTTTCGTGAATTTTAAGCGTTTATAATCTTCTGCTACATAAACTTCACATCCTACAATGGGTTTAATGCCCTCGGCAATACAAGCTTCTGTAAATGCAAAGGCACCATACATATTCCCTCTATCCGTAATTGCAATTGCTGACATGCCATCGGCTTTTGCCTTTGCAACCATTGCGTATATATTGCTAGTAGCCTGCAGTACTGAATATTGGGTGTGATTGTGTAAATGACAGAACTGCACATCGCCAACCTCAGCAACAGAAGGAGTATTTGAAATCACTTCACGCTCTTCACCTTTCTCAACCGCTTTGGAACTGCTTTTTAGTTCTTTCGGGTTATAAGGTTCAATATTTAAACCAATTAAAGCAATAGGATCTGGGTTTGCAAGCAAGAAAGCAGCGTACTCGTCATCTGCCAAAGACACCATTTTAGGTGTTACAATTCCCTGTCGGACAATCTCTAAAAAACACCTTGCAGTTGCTTCTACATCAGCAGAGGCATTGTGTGCTTCTGCAAATTTCTCATGGAATAGTTTTTCGTGAAGTTCAGTTAAGGTTGGCCATTTAAATTTTCCACCTCGGCCTCCGGGAATACCAACAAAATTTGCAGTTTCTTCTGACTTTGTATCGAAAGGAGTAATTTCTGCAAGTGGTGTTTTTATATCTTCTCTGAAATACTCAGCCCCAGCAATGTTGACATCAAATTCAATATTGTGTCCAACCACATACTCCACTTTAGCCAGCGCTTTATTAAACTCCTCAAGAACATAATCTAAATCTACCCCTTGTTCTTTGGCCCTTTTGGTTGAAATACCATGAATTTTAGAAGCGTTAAATGGAATGGTATAGCCCTCTGGTTTCACAATAAAATTCTGAACTTCAACTAAAGCACCTTCTTTATCGTGAATTTGCCAAGCCAATTGAACCATTCGAGGCCAATTATCAGAATCGGAAACTGGAGCATTATAATTCTTGGGGAGTCCAGTAGTTTCAGTATCAAATATTAAATACATAGGCTAAAAAATAGTGTAAATAGTTGCTTATCAGCACCTTAATTCAATCTTATCGCAAAGAATAAAATTATACTATAAACGAAAAAGTTCAACTGAATTAATGCCTCAAGTTTCATTTGTTGTTAACAGAAGCGAGCACAGCTATATCAACACATATATTTAATTATTATCATTGTCCTAAATCTTAATAATTGCTCAACACGGGATATACTCTGACCATCTACCATGTTATTTTAGGGATAGCTGCCCTTGCAATTACGGGTTTTCTTTTCTTCATCAATCGCTTTGGACTAGATTTATCTGATGAGTCTTTCTACGCTATTGGATATGCGTTTAAAACTGAACCTGTTGTAGCTTCTACTCAGTTTCATTTGCTCTACAAGAAAACGTTTGGCTTCCTTAATCTCACCTTAGTTCAAATTAGAGATTTTCGGTTAATTGCTCATGTGATATCCAGCTTACTATTAACCAAGGGTATCGTCGATTTTTTGAAAATTCCAAAAGAACCTTTCCATCAACGAATTTCTGTTGGTCTTTTTATAATTATCGGTGCGTATGTCTCGTATGATTTCGGGCCCCTTACTTTTTCTTACAATACAATTTCTGCTGTTGTACTTTCAAGTATTGCTGGTATTTGGTTAACATTAGCTTCAAAGTCACATTGGAATATAAACTCTGGAATTATGGCAATAGCTCTGGGTTTTTTATTAGGAATTGCGTTCTACAACAAATTCACAAATGCAGTAATTCTCGTTCTCGTTTTACCAGCTGGTGATATTGTGAACCAGTATATCTCAGTTCAAAAAATAAATTGGCAGCTAATTCTAAAGCAATGGCTTTCGTATTTAATAGGTTTTATCTCCTGCGTTTTATGGTTTACCAATTACCAACTTGGAATCATTGGAAGCCTTAAAAATTTTTATACAAATATTTCAGGAGGAAGTGGAGACAGTCATTCATTTGAAAAACTAATTGACAATTATATTGACAATTTAGAATTCCTAAATTAAAACACTTGGTCATTTTATCTACCCCTAATAATTATCATTTTAATAGCTAGAATACTTTCAAAATGGGTGAATAAAAACACATTGGATAAAGCATTAGCAGTCATCACCTTTTCAGTATGCCTATATTTTGTTATAGAAAACAGCTCATACATTGGTGGAACATATCGTAAATACTCAATTTTTAATATCTACTATATTGTTTATATCTCAACCCTGGTTTATTGGATTGCATTTTCTAAAATATCGAGTAAACACGTTGCTTTTATGCTTCTATTTTTTGCATTTCCTTTTATAGGAGCGGTTGGCACTAACAATGGATTTACAGCACAATTTCTTTTTTATATGCCTTTCGTATTTGCAGCTATTCACTTATTTCTTTTAACAGGTAATCTCATTTTGAACGCTACAATAAAATGTGGATTGGGCATCCTCGTATTGTTTCAATTGTATTATGGGACAGTAGAATTCAATTACCGACAGGCTCCAATTGAGTTCGATAAAATGGAGAATCACGAGTTATCGCCTTTTTTATCTGGCCTCAAAACACACAAAGAAATGCTAACCTTAAAGTCAGATTTGGCATTTCTGAAAAATTACGAACTCTCTAATTTATTCCTTTTTTCAACCGAGGGTGGAATTTCACTTCTAACCGAATTAGAACCTGTACCATTTGGGTGGCTGCAACCTGGTAAAGAGTCAAATGCCTGCGGTGTAATTTTAGAAAACGATTTTCCCGAGGCCTATAAGTATGCATTTATTATTCCGGAAACAGCCGAAATCGGTCCAGAATTAGAGGATTGTTTACGTAAAAAAGGGATTGATTTTTATGCTGATTTTGAGCTAAAGAAAAGTATAGCCTATTTTAATAATGCGTACAAAAAAGAACAAATACTATCGGTGTATTTGCATAAAAAATCCCGCTCTTTGGAAGCGGGATTTATTAATTAATTGTTGATGTTTTCGATTTGACCTATCCACTTGGATTTCTTTATCTCAAGTGATTTTGAATAATTCAATATTGAGTTTATTGAATGGACTTTAGGTCTAAGTGTTTTATCTAAACTTTGTGTTAATTCTAACTCTTTGAGTTCTTCTTGTATTTCTTCAAATTTTAGATATTCTTCAGGAGAATAAATGTGTTGCATAGGCGTCTAATTTTTTAACTAACGCCTTAAAGTCAATTTATTGTATCCTGCATTTATTTTTTTAGAAACTTAATTCAATATTTCTTTCTTTCACCAACTTTCTAAGGTTCATTAATGCATAGCGCATTCTTCCTAAAGCAGTGTTAATGCTGACATTCGTCTCTTCAGCTATATCCTTAAATGACATTTCAAAAAACAAACGCATTTTTAATACTTCCAATTGATCTTTTGGAAGATGTTCCATTAGCTTAACAACATCAGATTTTACCTGATCTGAAATTAATTTTTCCTCCATGTTTTCATCTTCTTCACCAAATAGGTCGAAGATATCATAGTCATCTCCTCCAGAAGTAGTTGGCATTCTTTTCTTAAACCTAAAATGGTCAATAGCCAAGTTGTGCGCTATTCTTAAGGTCCATTGAATGAATTTACCTTCTTCGTTGTATTTACCTTTTTTCATGGTATTTACAACTTTCATAAAGGTGTCTTGAAAGATATCATTAGCAATATCGTGATCTTTTACGATTAGATACACATATCCAAAAACACGATCTTTGTGTTTTAAAATTAGTTTTTCTAAAGACTTTTCGTCTCCTTCTAAATAGCTCCTAATAAGGATGCTATCGTCAATTTTTGTGATTTTCATACACTTACTCAATTTTGCTCTTGTGCGAGCGATTCAACAATTAATTAATCTTAGGTTGAGCGAAAGGCGGTTTTAATTGTTAAGAGTAAAAGTGTATCCTATAGGCTTATTTGTTTTGTATTATTAATTAACGCAATTTAAGTGCGTTAGTTGGGCAAATATGATAAATAATTAATAGACCAGCAAAACTTTATTCATGCCGAATACTTTTGCAGACAATATTTATGGCTAAAAAGCAAAACAATATAGACAAATTAAATCCTCAGGATTATATCATTGTAAAAGGGGCTAGAGAGCATAACTTACAAAACATTGATGTCGCAATACCAAGAGATAAATTCGTGGTTATTACCGGTCTTTCTGGAAGTGGAAAATCTTCACTAGCATTTGACACGCTTTACGCCGAAGGACAGCGGAGGTATGTAGAAAGCTTAAGTTCTTACGCAAGACAATTTTTAGGAAAAATAGACAAGCCCGCAGTTGATTATATCAAAGGTATTTCTCCTGCTGTTGCTATTGAACAAAAAACGGGATCCAACTCTTCACGGTCCACCGTGGGCACCTCCACTGAAATTTATGATTACTTAAAACTGCTATTTGCTAGAATCGGTAAGACGATATCTCCCATTTCTGGCAAAGAAGTAAAACGAAATTCACCAAAAGACGTTTTCAATTTCATTCATAATTTAGAGGAAGGCAGCAAAATAATGTTGTCTTCTCAGCTGGTTTTGCGGGAAAAAGAAACCGTTGTATCCCGCCTCCAAATACTTCAACAACAAGGTTTCTCAAGGGTTTTACTTAAAAACGAAGCTATTAAGATTGAGGATCTCATTGCTAAAAAGCCAAAGAACAAAAAGGAAATCAGCATTCTCATTGACCGATTTGCGGTTAAAAAAGAAGACGAAAACAACCAGAGTAGAATTGCAGATTCAATTGAATTAGCCTATTTCGAAGGGAACAATGAATGTCACCTGCATATAGTGGGAGCAAGTAATACAGAAATTAAAACATTCTCCAATCGATTTGAATTGGATGGAATGCAATTCGAAACACCATCGGATTACTTCTTTAGTTTCAATAATCCCGTTGGAGCTTGTAAAAAATGCGAGGGACTTGGGAGCATTATTGGAATTGACCCCGATTTGGTAATTCCAGATAAATCGAGATCTGTTTATGATGGTGCTGTGGTCTGCTGGAGAGGCGAAAAAATGAGTCTTTGGAAAGATGAGCTGGTTGCAGCATCGCACAAATTTGATTTTCCGATTCACAAACCAATTAGTGAGCTCTCTGAATCGCAAATAGAACTCTTATGGACTGGGAATAAACACTTTCCTGGAATAGTTGATTTCTTTACAATGCTAGAGCAAAATTCTTATAAAATCCAATATCGAGTCATGCTCTCGAGGTATAGAGGAAAAACTACTTGCCCCGATTGTAAAGGAACTCGACTAAGAAAAGATGCCAACTATGTAAAGATTGGAGGGAAATCAATCACCGATATCATCTTGACAGAGATTAAAGATTTGCCATTGTTCTTTGAAAAACTGAAATTATCTAGCAGCGATACAGAAATTTCGAAGCGCATCTTAACCGAAATTAAAACGCGATTAGGCTTTCTAAATCGTGTAGGGCTTGGATATCTGCAATTAAACCGATTAGCCTCTACGTTATCCGGTGGCGAAACGCAGCGCATAAACCTTGCAACTTCTCTTGGCAGCAGTTTGGTAGGCAGTATGTACATTTTGGACGAACCAAGTGTTGGATTACACCCCAGAGATACAGAGCAATTGGTTTCAGTGCTTCGATCGCTTCAAGAATTAGGAAACACGGTAATTGTAGTTGAACACGAGGAAGAAGTAATTCGTGAAGCAGATATGATCATTGATCTTGGGCCGTTAGCAGGAACCGAAGGCGGCAAGCTCATGTTTCAAGGCAATCAAAAAGAACTAGAAAAAGAAAACGTAAGTCTAACTGCACGCTATTTAACAGGCAAGGAAGAGATTGCTACACCGTCAACTCGCAGAAGTTGGAAAAAGTCAATCAACCTTACAGGAGCAGCTGAAAACAATCTAAAATCGATTGATGTTGCCCTGCCACTAAACACATTGACAGTAATTACAGGAGTTAGCGGCTCAGGAAAGAGTACGCTAATGAATAAAATACTCTACCCTGTTCTTAAAAAAATTCATGGTGGAATTGCTCAAGCAAGTGGTAAACACAAGTCAATTGAAGGAGACATAAAATCCATTGGAAATGTAGAATATATCGACCAAAACCCAATAGGAAAATCTTCACGATCAAACCCAGTGACTTACATCAAGGCATTTGATGATATCAGAACCTTATTTTCAAATCAAGGGTTGGCAAAAATGCGTGGTTATAAACCCGCCTCTTTTTCATTCAATGTGGAAGGTGGACGATGCGAAAAATGCAAAGGAGATGGATCAATAACTGTTGAAATGCAGTTTATGCCAGACATTCAATTGAAGTGCGACGTTTGCGAGGGAAAGCGATTTACAGAGGATATTTTAGAGGTTAAACTTCGAGGAAAAAACGTTTTTGATGTATTGACACTTACAATAGACGATGCAATTGCTTTTTTTAGAGCGGGCGAAGAACGTGTTTCTCAAAAAATTGCAGACAAACTCACCCCGCTGCACGAAGTAGGTTTAGGTTATGTTCAATTGGGACAAGCTTCCAACACATTGAGTGGAGGCGAAGCTCAACGGATAAAACTTGCTTCATTTTTATTAAAAGGCCAAGCTAGTTCCAGCAACGACAGAACCTTATTCATCTTTGACGAGCCTACAACGGGGTTGCACTTTCACGATATCAAAAAACTGTTGAAAGCCTTAAATGCACTGGTAGATTTAGGGCATTCAATAATTGTGGTAGAACACAATATAGATGTTATAAAATGTGCTGACTGGGTGATTGATCTGGGTCCAGAAGGCGGCAGTGCGGGAGGATTTTTAGTATTTGAGGGTACTCCAGAAGACTTGATTAAGCATAAAAAATCATATACCGCCAAGTATTTAAAAGAACGTTTGAAGCTAAAAAAGAAGTTATCATGAATTTATACGCAATAGAAACTGGACTTTTTAAATTAGACGGCGGTGCTATGTTTGGAGTAGTGCCTAAATCCTTGTGGAGCAAGCGTTACGAAGCAGACAGCAACAACATGTGCACTTGGGCAATGCGCTGCTTACTCGTCGAATACAGCGATAGATTAGTATTGGTAGATACTGGTATTGGCAGCAAACAGTCCGAAAAATTTTTTAGTCATTACTTCCTACATGGAGATGCGACATTAGATAAGAGTTTGGCCCAGCACGGATTTCACAGAGATGACATTACAGATGTTTTTTTAACCCACCTTCACTTTGATCATTGCGGCGGAGCTATTGAACGGAACCCCAAATCAGACGCTTATAGACCTGCATTCAAGAATGCAAGGTATTGGAGCCACGAAGACCATTGGAAGTGGGCTACGGAACCAAATGCGCGAGAAAAAGCTTCCTTTTTAAAAGAAAACATACTGCCTATTCAAGAAAGTGGACAATTAAACTTTGTCTCCAGCAATGGAAATTTTACGGAAGAGTTATTCCCTGGGTTTAAGGCGCTTTTGGTGCACGGACATACTGAAGCCCAAATGATTCCGCACATTAGTTATAAAGGTCAGGCAATAGTATTTATGGCTGACTTACTACCCTCACATGCACATGTTCCATTGCCATGGGTAATGGGATACGATACTCGACCTTTGTTAACCCTTTCTGAAAAAGAAAAGTTCTTTAAAACAGCTGTAGCTAATGACTACACTCTAATGTTCGAGCACGATTCAGTTCATCAATGTGGTAAACTAACGCAAACAGATCGAGGCATTCGATTTGACAGTGGTTTCGACCTATCTGAATTTTTATAGCTGATTAGCGTATCCTTGAAAGCGCTTAGCTTCGGCTTCGTTTCCTTCTTGCTTATATATTTGGCTAAACATCTGATATGCAGGCTTAAAATTAGGCATGCCTTCAATACATTTTTGCAAATTTTGTTTAGCACTATTTAAATCCCCAGCTTGAGCATAAGCCACTGCCATAATATAGTAAGAGTTGTCGTATTTAGGGTTCTCTTTCAGTACTTCTTTTGAAGTTTCTATAGCTTCTTTTAATTTACCCGAATTCACATACAACAGCGACCGCATGTACAATGCTTTGTCGTAATTTGGATAAACCTTCATTATATCTTGAGTGGCTTTCACCCCTTTGTCGAATTGCTGAATATTCAAATACGCTTGCGCTAAATTCAAGTAGGCAATCTCTGACATTGGGTCTTCTTCGATGGCTTCAGTCAATAATCGGATTGCTTTTTGATTGTCTCCAGCTCCAAGTGCATTGGTTCCTAAAAGATCTTTTCTCGTTTTACGTTCAATTACCGCGCAAATAGCAGTATTATCAACTTTTACGGAGTAGGCAGTATTTGTTGGAGGCCACAAACCTCTTTTCAATTGACCTGGATTTATATAACTGTTTACACAGATGTAGTAATCCCAATCTTTTGTGCCTCTATCGTAATAACGGACATAACTCAATAAGACCTTGTCCTTAATTTCCTTCCTTGCAAAATACCTAACCGAAAATAGTCCGTTAGTAGCAATTTTGAGTTGATTCTCTTTTGAATACTTAGACCAATCAATATTGTCGTACAACCATAAATAAGCCTCTCTTGTACTGTGGTAATAGTAATCGGTTTCGTACTTTGATGCTGCAGCATCAATCCCGCCTATTACCTCGTTAAAATATTGATACTGAAACGGATGGTTAGAAAACGTATGCTTTAATGGATGAAAAGCAATTAGAACAACTCCTATAACCGCAATTCTTTGAACCCATTTGGATTTAAAAAGCGAAACCAATTGATCGTATCCTATTGCAGCGCAAACGGCAACTGGCGGATAAACAAACAAGGCATGTCTCCATCCTCCGTATACGTTACTGCTTTTGTAAATGATGTAGGCTATCGGAAAAGCAAAGGCAAAAAATACCGTAAACTTCCAAAACAGCTCTAATCGATCACGATACTTAAAGTAAAATACAAAGAACAGAATAACGCCAAACCAAACTACAATTGGCGTCGTAATTAAAATGTATTTTGATATATAGTACCACGGCAAGTAATCACTCCAAACTATCTCACCTTCAAATAATTGTCGAATTGAAGTTCCGTAACTTGTCATTACATTTAAAGACTCTAGCGGATTAGCGATTGGATCAATTAAGGCATAAGGCCAAAGGATAATACCTGCAATATATCCGAGCACGACTACTCCTCCTAAGGAAGTGAAAATCGGTTTCAAATGTTTCAAGTTTTCGCTTTTAAATGCTTTTAAAATTCCACGACTCAATATGAGATAGTACAAGCCTGTAAACAAAAACAAGTAGGCAAATAACAACAACCCCCCTATCCGAATACCTATAGAAAGTCCAATTGCCATTGCAACTAGCAACACATGTTTGAATTTAATTTGATGCAGATTTCTTAAATAATTGAGAATAAAATACAAGCCAATTATATAACTCATCGCAAACGGAATATCCTTAGGGTTATTCCAAGAATGCCCTAAAATCCGTGGTGAAACAAAAACCAAAAACATGGCCAGCAAGCCTGCTCTCCAACCTTTAATTTTAACTGCAAGTAATCCGCAAAAAACAACTAACAACCAGCCAGTTAATGAATTTAATACGTGGCGCCATTCGTATTCGTTTTCGATATTAAACGCCCGATTAAATGCCGCAGTAACAACATCAAATGAACTACCATACAAATGCAATAAGGTCTTTGGATCTTCAACTGCAGTTCGATTCTGATCAGTGACTTCACCAAAGTTCAAAAACCAATCCAGCACCGCCTTACCTTGTTTATACTGCACAAACTCATCACCTGAAATTCCGGAATTATATGCGGCAATCGGCATCCCAATTAGCAGAATGAGCGCAAACGCCATGAACTTCATTCGATAAAAAGACTCTTCAAGTATAAACGAATACCTATCTACCGGACTGCTTTTCAGCTCTTTGAGTGGTAAAACCAAATACCACCATAACCAGCGCTTAACATTTTGAGGAAGGGTTGTAGAAACTTTCGCGTCAAAAGGGCTGTTTTTTCGCAGTTCTATTCTTTCCGCCTTAATTGATAGCTTTTTTACTATAAAAGCCACCAAATCGCTTAATTCTGTGTTTTTAGGCAATATTTCAACTGCATAGCTCAACACATCTGCGCCAACAACATCAAAACCTGCATTACTTTTAGTCTCGTTTCCATCTTGACCGATATAGCGCACCTGGTATAGAGCATCTTCGCCAAGAGGCAACTTCAACAAATCTTGAAACTCAAATTTCTTCGTGAGTACTCCCCCATCTGCAACCACTATAAAATCAGCTTCTTTTTCAGCTTGAATGACTTTAACCGCATTTGAGGTCGTTTCTTCCTTGTATTGCTTAACGTTAGCGGGTAATTCTAGGTCAGCACCGCCACAAAACAAGGAAAGGCAAATTCTATCTTGAGAAGCACTATCTATTTTAGCAAAACTTCCAAGCAAGTCTTGAATTTGCTCCTGATTGGAATTGGTAAGAATGAAGTTGATTTTTGAACGCTGATCAACTTTCCAATCGCTGCCTTTTTCTTGCTCAGATAGTTGTTGTTTGCCTTTTTTTGCCATTGTTGCTCGTTGTGGCTGACTAAAGTAATTATTTGGCCAAAATGAACCCCTAATTATTCATTCATTTTCTATTGATTTCCAAACGAGGGACTTGAATAATTACAACTTTAAAAGTTTCCTATAGACAGCATAACTAAGGTGCATGCTTCAATAGGCTCCACTCCATTCTGGGTAGCTAATTGTTTAAACTCCTCATTTTCAGTACCTGGATTGAATATTATCCTTTTGGGATTTAAACTTAAGATGTAATCGTACATAGCTGGCTGTCGCGAAGCCCCTAAGTATAATGTGACGGAATCAACATCAGAAACCTTAGGAGTTCCAGTTAATATATCCACGTTATCAATCTCACCTTCTCGCAAACCAATTGGAATTGGAATGTATCCCGATTTTTTTAATGCAACGGTTGCCTTATAAGCATATCGATCTGGATTTGTGGAAGCGCCAATAACCACCACTCGCTCGTGTTTTTTCATTCTGCAAAGCTAACGTGTTATTGACTTTGAGAAAGTAATTCTCTATACAAAAACGGCTTTTCTGGACTTGATGCTTTTTTATACAAGTAATAGACATAACCATTTTGAACTTTTAGGTTTTCAGTAAATTGCTTTTCAATTTTAAACTCACTTAAAACACCACCCATTTCTGTACTTATGCCCTTCAAGTAGTAATAGCCATTTTTAAGAAAAACGCCGTAAAAATCACGAGTCGCTTCATCAAAAAGCACTTTATCCTTCCACCTAAAATATCGTTCGCTCTTATGGTAAGTAATCTTCAAACTATCTACGGTTTGAAAATTTTTCAATTTATAAAGCATTGATTTCGAGTGGTCAAAAATAAAAAGGGAATCATTCAATACAAATAATGGAGCACTCACAGGTTTGTAATACATCGTTTTATGGAACCCTGTAAAAACCGCACCAACATCCTTTTTATCCATATTCGGAATAAGCTCAGCAAGTTCTCTTGCTCTCCGCTTTTCTTCAAGTGGAAGTTCGTAATACTCCCAGCGATACATTTTATTCACTGCTTCATTTTCTAGATATTTAAACTTAAAGAAAACGGAGTCGTGTGTATCGAACGCATAGTAATTCATTCTCGGCAAGTACTCCTGATAATCGTTAAACACCACGTGATTATTCAGCGAGTCAACACAATTATTAATTCTAAATTGATATTCCTCTGCATTGACTTTTTCAATACCAATAGAATCGCCAAAAATCGGAAGTCGAAATAAAGAATGTTTTGTCTTTAAAAATAGTTCTCCTTTGTAATCCTTGAGCAAATCAATTGGCTCTGCTCCAATTTCCATTTCAAACAATATCTTTTGATCTATGGAGCAAAGCACCACTGCAGCATCCTTTTTTAAGCTTCGATTGAATGTAATTAACACCAATTTATCCTCTAGAATTTCATAATCGTGCACATAATGGTAGTTGGAATGGAATACGGTTTCTAAGCTTTTAGCATTTAAACTAAATGGTTGCAACTCATACAATCGCGGTTTCAAAACAATCCTACTTTTAGATTGCAATTTATATCCCGCAATACGCAATGTATCGTAAGCCAAATGAGTAATTATGAGGTTTTGCCTCAATGACCATGCAGTAAAATCAACGATTCCTTGAGCATCCGACACAAAGCTAATTTTGCTATTTTCAACCATTACATGAGCACCTTGAATCGGCTCCATTGAAGTCTGATCCACCAGCACTGCGCTACGTTGCGCGTTTAGTTGAACACTAAACAGTATTGCACTTATTACCACATATATGATTATCCTAATCAATTTCTGAAAGCTTTAAAGTTGCTTGTTTCTTATAAAACCCATCTTCCTCAACAACGTGCGTTAGTACGATCTTCGCCTTGTCAAACTTTTTTAAGTTACACAAGGCCAAAGCCTGATACCACTTAGCCTCTTCGTGAAAAAAACTATTTTCAATAGCTAGCAATCTCGCCCAGCAGTGCATTGCGTATCCAAAATCCCCGTTCTTATAATACACTAACCCACTGTAAAACAATGTGTTTTGATCTTTTGGAAACAAGTATTTAAGGGCAGTAAACAAAGTTAAACTTCGTTCATATTTACCTTTTGACATTAGGTATAACGCTCTTTCTAACTTCCTGTAATAGTGAAGTTCAATCACTTGCTCTTGATCTCGGTCTAGCTCAACGTTAGCAGTATAGGCTGGAGTTCCACTTAAAAACCGAAAGTCATTATCTATTTTTTTAGTTTCAAAGTTCAATACTTTGAAGTTTCTCAAATATCGAAAATCATACTGACGTCTATGTTTGGTTAACTCAACTGGATTTTCAATTAAAGGAATCTCAGAAACGGTACTTAATGGCATTTCTGAATAAACCACAGGATTACTGATCACTCCATCTTCATTTACAGCAGTCAATTGACTCACTCTACTTCTTATTGAAGGTCTAGAGTAATTTGCTTGCTTTGCTCTGTTTGGAATTGCATCAAGGGTATTTGAAGCCAAAGTTACTTGCTTAAGATTTGTTTCCTTTTTACCTGGAAACGACAAAACCAAATAGCTTAAGAACCCTAAACCTATGAACACTGCAATCGAAATATAGTAGTTTAAAAAATTACTCGGTTGTGGCTCCAACTTCGCGTTAACGCATTTTTCTAGATTAGCCACTTCTTTATCTGAAACCAAGTCCAGTGCATCGTCCATAAAGTCCAATCCTAGAGCTTCAGACTCCAATGCATGCCAATTTTCTTGAACTGAATCACCAGCCGAAATATCAGACTTAAAAATATCCTTAAGCTTATTATTTTCCATGATTCCCGCTTTTCAGTAAGTAATTCTTTAGCATACGCTTTCCGTTTTGAAGATGCGTTTTGACCTGCTTCACATCCATCCCTAAAACCTCTGCAACCTGCTTATACCTCATTTTTTTAAAGTAAAAATGTTCTACGCAAAGGCGTTGTTCTTGGGTAAGTAATTTCATTCCATTTAGCAAATCCAGCTCTTTTTTATTTTTGAGTATTAATTGGTTGTTCTTTTCCTCCTCTACTTCTAACTTAACGATATCTTGATATTCGATAAGTATTTTTTTAGACCTGAGCTTTCCCAGAGCGGCATTTTTAGCAACTACAAACAAGTAAGTTTTGAGGAATTCAATTTCTGAAGAAGACTTCAAGATGTCTGCGCATTTTTCGTAGAGCTCCATTACCAGGTCTTCTGCATCTTCTGGAGACTTCAAATAACGCTTACAGGTTCCCAACAACAAAGGCAGGTACCTTTTGAGAAGGATACCAAAGGCCATTTTGTCGTTGTACTGCCGAAATCGCTTCAACAATTCATCATCAGCAATATTTCTGTAGTTCACCTTCATTTTTACTCCTAGTGCTTATACATATCCAAGTAACTTTTAGTTTCAATCACCACTATTCCTCCAATCAAATCGCCGTATTGCGCTGGAATTCCACCGGTGTAAATTCGCATAGAGCCAATTGATGAAGAAGGGAAATTTTCGTTGGCAGAAAATGATTTAACACCATCTATTAGGTATACAACTGATCCTGCCCTAGCTCCTCTAAAATACATGGGCTCACCTTCTTCAGCCTGAAATATCTCGGAACTTTGTGCTGCTATCATTGACCCTAGGTTTGTTTTGGTGGCGGATTGTGTAAAAGTTGCTGGCAAAACATCAATCGCACTCGGTTCTATTTTATTTATTAATGGCTGCCTGTATCTGGTTACTGTGACAACTCCAAGGCTTCTGTAATCCATTTGCTGATTCTTCAAGAAAACCAAGCCATCGCCGTTTACTTTAATTCCCGCCAGTTTTATGGTATCGAATGAACTGCTAGTTATGGTTAAATCGTAAGTTCCAGATGGTAACGGCTTTAAAGTAAAATACCCATCGATATTTGTAACTGTTCCTCTCATAGTAGAACCTACATATGTAAAGACATAAGCACCTATTACAGGTACCCCTTCTGGATCTATTACCTTTCCCTTAATTGCTCCATTTCCAAGTGCTTGTACTGAAAACCCAGCGATTAAGAGCAATACTCCTATTCCAAATTCTTTTAGTTTCATAATTTCTAGTTTTAACCCTCATGTTGAGGCAGTTTCTACTTACAGGATGCAGAAACCCTAAAAATTCCATAAGAAATTTTGAAATAAATTTTAATTCGTTGAATTTAAGTGCTTTAATATAACTTGAAACCCTTACCGCTCCGCGAAAAGCGGAACACCCCGAAGGATCGGGGCAGGCCCTTCCGCGTTGGAAAGGACCAAAAAAAGTATGGTCAAATTTAAAACCTAGCTCAGAAGAATACTAATCAATCTATTGACTTGATAAAATTTACAACCGAAAGGGATAACCTATCAGATGATTTGCTTTATCAATCTTAGCTTGTGTGAATAGGTATTGGTATCGACATTGTAAATGCCTTGGTGGTCAATTTTATCAATACGAACTTTTCCACTTGCGTGAATGATTTCGTTTTCATTCATTAAAATGCCAACATGAATGATACTTCCTTCATCGTTATCAAAAAAAGCTAGATCGCCATCTTCTGCTTCTTCTACAAAACTCAATGTTGTTCCAATTTCGGCTTGCTGGTAGGCATCGCGAGGAAGCTTTTTTCCCGCTATTTTATAAACCATTTGAGTAAGACCAGAACAATCTATTCCAAATGGTGACTTACCTCCCCATAAATAAGGTGCATTAATATAAAGCAATGCATTCTCAAGAATCTTTGATCTTGAAAGCGTTTCTTTACTATGCGCTGTATTCCCTTCAAAGGCAAAATGCTCTGAACCTATTGTAATAATCTTATTCTTAAAAAAGGGAAGAACACTGCCCATTGCAATGGGTTGCATTTCATTGTTATTGGCATTTTGGATAATATTCACAAGGTCAGTGCAGCTCGTCCATTCTCGAGAAGTTTCCACTTCTTCAAATATTTCCTTGCTTACTTCAAACACTTGTTTGCGATCAATCCAACATTCGTACTTATCAAATGCGATTCTGATTTTAACCCAGTTAACACGCTCATCAATAATTTTATAATGATCCCCAAAAAGCAGCTGAGTAACCATCTCTGCCTTATCACTAGCCTCTTCCCTACCGGGAACTACACTTAATATGGAAATACCGTATTTCACTACATTTATATGAAGGCAAATAAAAGACTTTGCCCATTGGGATTAGAACGGTTCTGCTTTTAGTTTTTAACGAATGGAAATTGAATTGTTGATAAAGGAGTTATTAGTTAGGAGTTATTAGTGGCGAGTTGCTTAGTTCGAAACGTGTTTATTGAGTTATTTAATATCCGAGTCGTTAATTATTAGTCTACACTCACAAACTCCTCCTTGTTTAAAAGACTCTTCCAATACATTAAAGAACCAATTTGAATTATCATTTAAATCTATTGACAGATTTAAAGGTTTATCAGAAATTACATTTCCAATCAATATCATGACCACTTAGATTCATAATTATTCTCTGATAGTCTAAACCAGGATCACAACTAAACAGAACAAATACAAAGGATAGTATTACTAAAAAATCATGAAACTTAATATATCTCAAATAACTTTAAATTAGTTTCTTCATTGCCATAATATACCCCAAATGCAAGGCTTCATGAATATTATTGAAGTTAATTGCTTCTTCAATATTTCCTAATACAACTCCGTAGCTTGTTGGGTATTCGTAAAATTCATTGAGCTTACCAGCATTGTAGTTTTCTTCCGTTAAGTCAATCAGCTTGTAATAGTTCGCTTTGAAATATTCGAAATCTTCTTTTGGATTTTTGATATCTGCACTTCCACTTCCTTTTCGATACGTATCGATAAGAGTTACAGGAATTACGGGGTCTTTACCGGCTAATTTAAAACACAACAAATGCTGCGTTACCGCAATGTGACAGAAATTCCAAAGCATATTATTATTAAAACCTTCTGGGGATTTGGTAAGCTGACCAAAGCTTAGTCCTTCAATTGCGCCTAATATTCTTTCTCTTGTAATTCTATTGTTCCTAAATTGTAATTCCATGTTATTCAATGGCTTTATCATTATATGCACTTACAAAAAGTGTATTACCTAAATTAGGTAAATCGTTAAATAATTCAGCACCTCTTTGGTCAAGAACAGCACTGCTGTATCCCAGTATAGTTAAATCAGCATCTCCAGATTTCTGCTCGATGGTTCTGGATATTAGCTCTCCTTGTTGAGGAATTAACTCAATATTCTTTGGTGAAATGGGCAACCTTCCTGTTGCTATTAAATCAACAAGCGCTTGGCGTTTAACATCATACTCCCCTTTCGAGTAGCCACTAAATATTTTAATTTCTGCTTGTTTCCAATCTGGATGCCCAGTAAGAATGTAGGCGAGTAAAATCATGAGGTTAGAATTCTCATAATCTTTCGCCGAGATCCAAACATGAATCGATTTTTTGTAACCAAAGCCCTTGTATGTGCTGCGGAGAATACAAACGTCAAAATTTGTAGCATGCAGTAAACCGTAATTATCTATTACTTCCTTAAGTTTCGTTTTATCCTCATCGCTATATTCAAACAAGATAAGATTGTTACCACTTCCAGAAACACCACTTAACTGTATACTTTGTGCAATAGCAGAGGTGTACGATGGCGAAACGATGGTATCTAAATAAACGCGACTGCTGGTTCCTTTTATTAAAGAAATCAATCTCCGCTTAGTTTTCAGAGACTCACCGAATGATTTATTATCCAAAAAGCCTTTGATAAAGTGTATGTAAGTTCCAAAACCGTATTTATGAGAGAGCCAACGCACAAAATCCAAAGAGGTAGTCCGCTTAAACGTATCGGCAGAAAGACAAATTATAAAAGGTCTCCATCCTTGCTCATTTGAACTTGCTTTCTTTTGGATATACACCGAAAGTCGTCTATTCATTTGAAAAAGAACTCCACGAAGTAGCTTTGCAACATCGCGTTCAGTATTTCCAACCGATATGGCCCAGCGATAAATTCCAGCCATAATAGCAATGGATAGGAATGCATATGCCGTATTCATTTTAAACATGAGGTAAAAGCAGAGTATTGCTCCAATTAATGAAAAGTACCAACGCGACCTAAAAGTTGGCCTATAGCTGGGATCAGCTGCAAAATGTTCTAAAAATGAAATGAGACAAATAGCACCGTAGGTTACCATAAAAAACATTGAAATAATTTCAGCAACAAAATTTATATCGCCAATAGCAACGAAGAAAAAACCGAAAAAACTAGTGACTAATGCTGCGTTAAACGGCTCTAATTTGACTCCTTTTCCTTTTGCAAACCAAACACTTAATTGCATTGGGAACACCTTATCAACACCAAGAGCCTGCAAAGTTCTGGGAGCTATCATCATGCTTCCTAAAGCAGAAGAAATTGCTGCACAGCCCAAACCGATAGGTATAATGGGCTCCCAAATTGCAATTTTACCCATAACAAGAACATCGGTATTTGCGAGGTCTTCCGGACTCGCAGAAAGAAAAAGCTTAAAAACTACCGCTATGTACACTACTATTCCAACTAGAGTTGCCCACATAGTGCCGGCTGGAATCGACTTTTTAGGGTCTTTGAGGTCACCACTTAAACCGAGTCCAGCTGCAATACCAGTAAAAGCTGGAAATATGATGGTGAAAACATAGAAAAAATCATCTGGGTTATCAATATGAGCAGTAATATCTCCCGAGGAAGGAGAGTAAGCGCTTCCCATAAAAAACATCCCTAGAGATACTAACAAAACCGCAACAACTACGTACAGTGCCTTTACACCAATATCAGCTCCTTTACTCAACATTAATAAGGCCAGCAAAGCCATGAAAATAAGCCCTGCCATCCTATTATCGACATAAACTCCATAATGATGGAAAATAATATCTGCTAAAGGTTCAAAAGATACCGCAAACGCAATCACATAAAAAGCAACACTAATAGCTTGTGAGAGAAATAACGCAATACCAATAGAAGCGCCAATATTGAGGCCAAAAGATCTTGAGATCATATAATATGCACCTCCGCCCTCAACTTTACTGTTGGTGGCGATTTCTGCGACGGCCATTGCAGTTGGTATAGTAACTAAATGACCAAGCACAACAATTCCGAGTGTGCCTATAAGTCCAACGTGACCAACGGCATAACCAAATCTCAAGAAAAGAATTGCACCTAAAATGGTACTTAATGCCGTCATAAAGACTGGCATTGTCCCCATTGTGGACTGTTTATTTAGGTTTTCTGACATTTTAACGGTCAAACTAAATCTAGTTTGCGACTTCACTCATGAATTTAATCCGCATCAAACGAATTTCTTCTTCCGAATAGTCTTCATCCTCCATTTCTTTTATCGCTTCTTCGATAGTTCCCGTTTCAGCATCTTCCATAAAATAATCGTAGATTTCATCCTGCTTGTCCTCATCAATCGCATCATTGATATAATAATCGAGATTTACTTTAGTCCCTGAATCAACGATATTTTCTATTTCTGTGAGAATTTCTTCCATTGACATATCTCTTGCCTTAGCAATATCCTCCAGCGGTCTTTTCCTATCAATGTTTTGAATAATATAAACCTTAGTACCAGATTTATTCACTACCGATTTAACTACAATATCTTGAGCTCTTTCGATATCATTTTCTTCGACATATTCGGCAATCGTTTCAACAAAAGCTGCTCCATACTTATTAGCTTTTCCTTGCCCAACACCTTGTATGTTAGCCAGTTCTTCCAAAGTAATAGGATATTGATTAGCCATATCCATTAATGATGGCTCTTGAAATACCACAAATGGGGGAACATCATTATCTTTTGCAACAGATCTAGTAAGTTCTTTTAATACTTGATAGAGCTTATCATCCATCGCGCCGCCCTGAGCTTTTGTGTTCAAAATAAGGCCATCGTCCTCAGCTCTTTCTGTATAATCATGATCAAGAATGACCGTAAATGGAGTAGGATTTTCAATAAAAGCTTTACCGGTATCTGTTAACTTTAGCACTCCATAGGTTTCAATATCCTTATTTAACAATTTAGAAACTGTCGTTTGACGCACAACAGCCATCCAAAATTTAGGATCCTTTTCTTTTCCAGCTCCAAAAGTTGATACTCTGTCATGCCCAAAGGACTTTATTTGAGAATTACTCTTTCCTGTGAGAATTTCGATAATGTACTTTGCTTTTGCCGTTTCCTTTAATTCCGCAATACAATCCAATAACATTTTAACCCATTTTGACCCTTCTTCTCTTGGTCTAGGATTAACTGCGTTATCATCCATCTTGGCGCCTTGACCGTTTACTTCGTCAAATTCTTCACCAAAATAATGGAGCAGAAATTTTCTTCGGCTCATAGCGGTCTCTGCGTATGCAACCACTTCCTCCAATAAAATCCTGCCTACTTCCTGCTCAGCAATTGGTTTGCCTTGCATGAATTTTTCTAGTTTCTCAATGTCTTTGTAATCATAAAATGCCAAGCAGTGTCCTTCTCCACCATCTCTACCCCCACGTCCGGTTTCTTGATAATATCCTTCTAAACTTTTGGGCATATCGTGGTGAATTACAAAACGAACATCTGGCTTATCGATCCCCATTCCAAAAGCTATAGTTGCAACAATAACATCAACATCTTCATTTAAAAATGCATCTTGATTTTTTGCACGAGTTCCGGAGTCAAAACCAGCGTGATAGGGCAATGCTTTTACTCCATTCACCTGCAATGTTTCAGCAATTTCTTCTACTTTTTTTCTACTCAAACAATATACTATGCCTGACTTACCTTGTCGTTCTTTGACAAATCGGATTAATTGTTTCACCAATTCTACCTTCGGGCGAACTTCGTAAAACAAATTAGGCCGATTAAACGATGCTTTGTAAACCATTGCATCTGACATTCCAAGATTTTTTTGTATGTCTCCTTGCACTTTTGGAGTCGCGGTTGCCGTTAATGCCATGACAGGAATTTGGTCATTAATTCCTTTAATCATTTCCTTAATTCGGCGATATTCAGGCCTAAAATCATGTCCCCATTCAGAAATACAATGTGCCTCATCAACAGCCACAAAGCTTATGGTTAGTTCTCGAAAGAAATCAATCGTTTCTTTTTTATTTAAGGTTTCAGGTGCAACAAATAAGATTTTTGTTCTACCGGCTCTTAAATCGTCTTTTACAATTATCTGTTCGGCTTTATTTAATGAAGAGTTTAAAAAGTGAGCAATATGATCTTCTTCAGAGTGACCGCGAATGCTATCTACTTGATTCTTCATCAATGCAATTAATGGTGAAATAACAATTGCAGTACCCTCAAGCAATAAAGCGGGCAATTGATAGCAAAGGGACTTACCTCCACCTGTAGGCATAATAACGAAAGTATCTTTCCCGGCGATAACGCTTTTTATTATCTCTTCTTGGTCACCTTTGAAGGCATCAAAACCAAAATTCTTCTTGAGAGCGGCGTGTAAATCCATTCTTGTATTTAAATTTTATAACGGCGTGTTACTAAAAAATTAAAAATAGAACAATCTTGCATAAATATTGGTTTATAAAGAGTAGAAAAATCATCAAGTTTCGAACGCTATTCATCTTGTCAACATGAATACTTAAAACATTGATTCAATAGTCAGCTTTTAAAAAGCCTTATTGTTATTTTTGCATCAAATTATAGAGTTATGAAAAAAGGAAATTGGATTTTTATTTTCGTGTTAATATTAATCGCTGGATTGTCTAGACTGCTTCCACATCCGCCCAATTTTACTGCTCTTGGAGCAATGGCTTTATTTGGTGGAGCTGCATTAAGTAATAAGATCTTGAAGGTGCTACTTCCTTTAGTTGCTCTTTTTATAACTGATGTTATTTTAAATAACACGGTGTTTGCTGCGTCAAATCAAGGATTCACTCTTTTTTATCCTGGAGCTCTATGGACGTATGTAGCTATTGCTTCGATTGCCTTATTGGCTCCTCTTCTAATAAATAAGCTATCCGTTCAAAAAGTCGTTTTGGGAAGTTTAATGGCTTCTGTTGTGTTTTTTGTCATTTCAAACTTCGGTGCTTGGGCGTCTGGGGTTCTTTATCCAATGACTTTAGAAGGTCTTGCAACATGTTATATAGCAGCAATTCCTTTTTTCGCAAACACATTAGGAGGTGATGTTTTATTCAGTGGAATATTGTTCGGTGGTTTTTATTTAGCTGGATTAAAAATGCCTAAGCTTGCTTTAATCAAAAACTAGATACTAAAGTTTTAAAAAGTAAACCTCAATAGGCCCAGCTTATTGAGGTTTTTTTATTTTGTCTCCTTTTCAAAAATGAGCTGTGTAATTGGGTTTCCGTTTCGGAAATAGTAGACCCCGCCCCAATTGTATTTTATTTTTTGATACTCTATTCCTCGGCCTTCTTTTACCATTATTATTTGTGTTATCTTTTTGTTTCCTTTAGAACTGTTATTTACAGTTTTACCTTCCGGATATAAGCTAGCAAGCTTTGATTGAAATTCAGTACTTTTTTTATCCATTTTATCTAAATCAACAGCTTGTTCTGCCGCTTTAGGTTTTTGTGGCGCCTTTTGTAACAATGCTAGCGCGGTATTCACTTCTTTAGATTCAGGTTTGAATCCTTTGGCCTTTTCGTAAAAGAAAACAGCTTCTTGGTTTTTTCCCTCTGCTTCAGACTTTTTTGCGAGATTTAAGTAATTCGCATATTTACTCTCTTTTTCCCTCTCAGCAGCTATTGCTTGTTGTAAAGCTAATTCTTCTTTTTTCTTTTTATTCTCTAAAGCAGTTTCTACAATTAACATTTCAGCAACCAACTTTTCATCTTTTGGTTTTATTGTTTCTGCTTTGGCCAGAATCTGTTTAGCTACTAGCAAGTTGCCTGTTGCACTAGCCGCCTTGGCTTCTTCAATCAAATTATTGAACTTCTGATCAACTGCCAATTGAGCTTCTTTTTCTTTTGACGCAGTTATCATAAAAGTTACAGTAGCCTTTTCATTAATAAAGGACTCGTCGTTTGGCCTAAGCGTCTCCGCCTCATCTAACATACGTTTAGCCTCTGCTAATTCTCCCCTTGAACGAGCGTTTTTTGCCTCTACCATTAAATTATTGAATTGCTCATTTACTGCATCTCGTTCTTCTTTTTCCTTGATTTTGGTTTCACTAAATTCCAGTTTCTTTGTTGCTAATAATGCATCGGGATTTATAGCTAAAGCCTTTTTGTAACTAGCCGCTGCAGCATCATAATTTCCATCTGAATAAGCACGATTTGCAACCGCTATGAAATTATTAAATGCATTTGCTTGTTTTTCTTCTTGCTTGATTTTTTGGGATATCAATGCTATTTGTTGAACGGGAAATTGAGATTCGGGTTTTAATGCAGAGGCAGATATATACTTTTCCGATGCTTGTTGTAATTCTCCTTTTTCATATGCGTTTTTAGCTTCCGCGAGCAAAGACTCATACTTCTCCTCTCTCTGAAGTACCGTATTGATTGCTTTCAACTTGTTTTTTGCTTCACCTTCGGCATTAAGAACTATTGCTTTTTCAAAATACTCTTTTGCAACTTTAAACTGCTTATTATTCAGCGCTTGGTTACCCTTAACCACCAAATCTTCGTACTCTTTTTTATTGGCTTTTTCAACAACGGCTTCCTCCTTTTCGAGCTTTTCTACTTGTGCTTCAACTCCGGCTAATTCCTTTTTTCGCTTACCCGTGTATTTATAGTCTATCGAAAATTCATACATATCCGTTTCGTAATGAATTCTGGCTACAGGTTCTTCGAGTTTGGTTAAATCAATCTCCTTATAAGATTTAAAAAGTTCAATTTCCCCAATACTCCAATCGTGAACCGTTGTTTTTTCTGACTCTGGAATATTAGAAATTAAATCTAACTCAACAATCTTGGTCGCCATGCCTGCTCCAGTAAAATGAAGTTGATAGACAAAACCATAAGGTAGTAGGTAAGAAAACTCACCCTGCTGATCTACATTGATTTGATCGAGAAAAGAATTATTTTTAAACACCTTTACCAGTGCATCAGTGTAAGCATTGGATTTATGATTGACGGTAATATTGAATTTTACCCCTGTATCTTCTTGGGCTAAAACCACTAAGTTCAGCAATAAAGCGCTCAATATGAGATAAAAACCTCGGAGCATAAATTAGTTTTGTAGCGCTTCTTTTTGCCAAGTAAAACGGGTAGTTGGCTTTCCATTTTTAAAGAAATAATTACCCCCCCAGTTGTGAACAACATGCTTGTATTCAACTCCAATATCACCTTCCACAATAATTCGACGAGTAATAGACTTGCTGCCCTCCATATATTTTTCCTCCGTTAAGCCTTGAGGATATTTTTTTGCTAAATCAGAGCAAAACGCAGCCCGGTCACTTGAAATTTCTACACCTTTTAAGCTTAGGTTTACATTTTCTTTTTTCGGAGACTTACTTTTAGCATTTTTTGCAACTAAAAGAGCATCTATCTTTTTTATTTGATCACGAGGATAAGCATCAGTAGTGTTTACTTTAATCGCAGCGAGGTACATTTTCTTTGCTTCAGCATTTTCATTCAGCTCATAAGCCTCATCTGCTTGCGCTATTAGTGCTTTGTATTTTTCATCATCAGCCAGTTTTCCATCTAGCAGACCATCAATTATTTTTATTTGAGTTCTAGGGTATTCTGCCAATGGCTTAAGCTTCATGGCTTCTTTGTAATAAGACTTAGCCAATTGATAATCCTTCGCCTCAAATTCAATATCGGCATCTCGAATTAAGATATTATACTCTTCTTGCAATTCATCTTTCTCTTCCTCAACACTAGCAATAACGGATTGATTCGCTACTTTTTGCTTTTCTATTTGTTGCTTTCTATTTTTTAAGTAATCTCTATCTAAAGTCACCATTCGAGTTCGGTTATCGAAATAATACCTTGCAACTGGTATGTTGTATTCTTGAATATCCATTCCTTCGGTATAGCGAATCATACTCATTTGAAATCGCCCCAAATCATAACCTTGACTTTTAGATTCAGTCGGCATATTTGTCAAGTCTATCTCAACATATTTTGTTACAAATCCAGCCTTTGAAAATTTCAATAAATATTTGTAATCAAACCTCAAATCTGTTTCAAAGCCGCCTGTTTTATCGGTCAGCATAGAATCTACGTTAGACTTATTGAGCTTCACTTCCACTAGAACATTTGCTACAGTCCTTTCCCCTTCTTTAACAAAAGCATCCTTAATTACCAGATTCTTTTCAATTGCGTTACTGTCATAGCCTCCCCAAAGCCTTTTTGAAAGCGGGGTTTTCTTTTCTTTTTTTGTTTTTTCATCCTGTGCTTGAACTCCACATACAACGAAAAACACAATTAAAATGGATACTATCGATCTTACTTGTTTGCTCATATCTAAAACTTAATTATATCTGGTTGAACGTCGGCCTTTTTAAAGGTACTTTTTACTTCCTTTTTATACTTCCTATCCATTACAAAATTTACAGCAATAGGATCGTACACAAATTTTGCAATTGGTTTTTTGTAAAGCCCAATAGGTATTTCATTGTTCAATTCAATCATACTTAGCTTAAATAAGCCAGCATCATACCCTCTAGCTCTATCTTCTTGAGGCATATTTCGAGTATCAACCTCAATGAGCTTGGCTACATAACCTTCTTTGTAAAACTTTAAAGTAACTAGAGTGTCAAAGCCCACCTTTAACTGAAAAAAACCATCGTTTTGGGTTTTGGCTTCTTTTATAACTGACCCTTTATGCACTACAAATACAGTGACATTTTTTACTGGCTTTCCGCCCAAAAGTACTTGTGCATCAATTAACAGATTGGTATCAGCAGCAAATTCAGTATCATCCCCTAGTTTCAGAACCCCTTGTCCCAACGCAGCAAAACTACTACACAACGCTACTATCAAGACTACTAAAAATATTTTGGCGACACTCATATTTATACAAAAGTACTGTTATCTGAATTGAATAAAAACCTTGAAAAAGATTATTCTGAATCGTTTGTAAACAATAGTCTTGCCGAAAAAATAATCGTCGGTTTGATTGTAAATTTTACTTTCGTTACTGAATGATGAAAGATCTTTTCCTTAAAATTCAAAATAGCCACGATGTCATATTTAAGGCTTTATTACTAGCTCTTTGCGCTGCAGTAATCATTTATGCATTGCCAAAAGAGGGAAAGTTTAAATATGACTTTAAGCAAGGTAAACCATGGTTGCACGAAAACTTATATGCCCCATTCGACTTTGCAGTGCTCAAATCAACACAGGATTTGGAGCAAGAAAAAACAGAAATTCAAAAAAATAGCCCGCTATATTTTAATCATTCTGACTCTATTTCAACTATTGCAATTCGTGCATTAAAGAAATCTTTGGAGCAAAACTTGACTACTTCTAAAAAAAACAACTTAGAGGTAATAAATTCTTCACTTAAAAAATTAACGAGCATTTATGCTCAAGGAATCGTTCAAACAATAGAACTAGAAACTGAAATTAAACCCGAGGAATTAATTGTAATTCAGCGAAATGGCCATTTTGAGGAAATTGAATTTGGCGAACTAATGTCGATTAGTGAGGCAGTTCTGGAATTAAAAAAAGACAGCTCCAACCTGACTGGTGAAAGTGCGCTAAATCTCCAAGACCTTTTAATAAACTCAATTCAACAAAATGTCTTTTATGCTGCTGATAAAACTGAGGCAGTTAAACAGTCGAAACTAGAGAGTATAATTAATACGCATGGTAAAGTTGAGCAGTCTGAACTCATAGTAGCAAAAGGTGAGTTAATTAATGAGGAATTATATTGGAAGTTAAGCTCCCTAAAACAAGAATTTGAGCACTCTAAAGGAGACGATGCGTCGATTTACTTTGTAATGGCGGGAAAAACAATATTTGTATGCCTGATTTTCTTTGTCTTAGTTTTATTTCTAGGAATATTCAGAGAGCATATTCTTAACGTTAATAACCGAGTAGTATTTATACTGATAACCTTTACCTCAGTTGTGCTTATGGGAATTGCCCCAATGCATATTGAAGGTCTGAATATTTACTTGCTCCCATTTTGCATTTTACCCATAGTAATTAAAGCTTTCTATGATGAAATTATGGCGGCATTCATTTATATACTGGCCATGATTCTTATCGGATTTTCAGTTCCAAATGGATTTGAGTTTGTTTACATAGAGGTAATGGCAGGTCTGATTGCAGTATTTAGTTTAGTGAATCTAAAAAAGCGATCACAGCTTCTAGGAACCGCAGGTATCATATTTATTACCTATTGTATCGCGCATTTATCCGTAATAATTATGCAAGAGGGTACTTGGCATAATATTGAACTGAGCAACCTTTACGCTTTTGGTGGAGCTGCAATCCTAACGCTTCTCTCCTACCCTTTAATCTATGTATTTGAAAAGCTATTTGGATTTCTATCTGATGTTACTTTAATGGAACTTTCTGATACCAATTCAACCTTGCTTAGAAATCTAGCTACCAAAACACCAGGCACTTTTCAGCACAGTATGCAGGTTGCAAATTTAGCCGAAACAGCCATTCAAAAAATCGGAGGAAACCCATTGCTGGTAAGAACTGGTGCCTTGTACCACGATATAGGAAAATTAGAAGCTCCTCAGTTTTTTATCGAAAATCAAGTTAGCGGCTTTAATCCTCATGATGATCTCGAACCTAAAGAAAGTTCCAGAATTATTATTAATCATGTTATCAAGGGAATTGAAATGGCGAAAAAGCAGAAGCTTCCAGAGGTACTTATTGATTTTATTCGCACACACCATGGAACAAGTCAAGTAAAGTATTTTTTATTCAAAGAAAAAGAGGAGCATGCCGGTGAGGAGGTTGATGCATCAAACTTTACCTACCCAGGACCAATTCCATTTAGTAAAGAAACCGCAGTTCTTATGATGGCTGATGCCTGCGAAGCAGCTAGCAGAAGCCTTAAGGCATACACCACTGAATCGGTAAACAAATTAGTTGACGGTATTATTGATGGACAAGCAAAAGAAGGACAATTTGCAAATGCCGATATTACATTTAAAGATATTACGACGATTAAGAGTATCTTCAAGAAAATGCTCTTAAATATTTATCACGTGAGAGTCGAATATCCAAAAGGATAAGGATATCAATCGACTTACCTAGGTGTAGGTTTTAAGCAATAAATAGCGTTATTGAGTTGGTTAATCCTATGGATTTAGTTAAAAAAAATAGCCAGCCTATTGATTCTAAAAATTTTAAAAGTGCAAGCAAAGCATCGTGAAGTTCTCTGGCATTTTAACAACACTTTATGTTGGTCAAAATAGTTTTAATTATACTTTTGCGGTCAGTTCTTTAAGTATTTATTGAATTTCGGAGAGATGCCTGAGTGGCCGAAAGGACTTGTTTGCTAAATAAGCGTACCTCAAAAGGGTACCCAGGGTTCGAATCCCTGTCTCTCCGCTAATCAAAAGCCTGATTCATTTGAATCAGGCTTTTTTATTTAGTACCTGCCTTGTTCGATAGCAACTACTATATCTTCAATGTATTTATCTTCTGTGTTCGCGTCATATTCAGATTTTAAGTCTTGACTAAATAACTTTGCGATTCCCTGCCAGAAAAAAGCAGTTACTCCGCTTCTAAACTCTTTAACTAGCTCATAAGACGTTCGTTCCGTTTCTCGATCAATGAGCTTTATGAGAATTCGCCCTTGACTCGTCGTCATTTCCTTCATATCAGCTCCGTACTCAGCAAGTAACTCCTCCTCTACTTTTTTATAATATTTCTTTCTTTCACGTGGGTTCTCTTCTGCAGCAATTTCAGCTTCGTATTTCGCTAGAAGTTCGTTTGCTTTTTTTGCATAAGGGTAAACTATCTTCACATAGCGCTGAAGACGGTTGTATTTTTTTTCTTCTCTTTTTGATTTAAATACACGTTGTTCCCAAACAGAATAAGGATTCATAAAAACCACAGGAACGGTATCACCATCAATAACCGTTGCATAAAACAAATGCCCAGCAGAAGAATCTTGCTGAGCATTTAATTTGGAGAAAGCTCCAAATATTATAAAAAATATGATTAATGTAATTCTCATCGTTTTATACTACGTTGATAAAATTACAAAGTTTGTGCCTAATCTCTATTTAACTTCATTAACAACCTTAGAATTTCTAAATACAACCAAACTAAAGTGACCATTAAACCAAAAGCACTAAACCATTCCATATACTTTGGAGCTCCTTGTCTTGCGTTTTTTTCGATAAAATCGAAATCCAACAATAAGTTCATTGCGGCAATTCCAATAACTAATAAACTAAATCCAATTCCCATAAGCCCACCTTCGTGCATCATTGGCATACTTGAACCGAACATAGACATGACAAAATTGATCATATACACCATGAAAATTGCACCCGTGGCTGCTATTATGCCAGACCTTAGTTTCTCTGTAACTTTTATTAAACCCGATCTGTAAGCAAAAAGCATCACAAACATTGTCCCAAAGGTTAAAATTACCGCTTGAAAAGCAATCCCTGGATACATACTTTCTGCCAATGCAGAAACCCCTCCTAAAAACAAGCCTTCAAGAGCAGCATAAATAGGTGCACTGATAAGGGCAACAGTTGGCTTAAAAATCGTGACTAGCGCAGCTATAAAACCACCGATACCTCCAATCAATAAAAAACTAGTTGTACCCGATCCTGCTAAAAACATATCAAACACATAGTATGCAGGAATAATGGTGCAAACAAATAATATGAGGGACTTATTCACTGTCCCTTGAACTGTCATGCGCTGCCCTTCTGCAGCAAAACCTTGTTTGTCAAATAACTTACTGCTAAAAGCAGGATTTGATGATTTCTCTATAAATGCCATCTCTTTATAATTTAATTTCTATTGTATTTCCAATTGGTTATCTCTTGATTTGGATAACCGTGTGATTTATTTGAATTCGATGCATCAAACAACTTACCAATTACCACTGCTGCCAATTCTTCCTCTTTTTGGTCAAAATGATTCAATACCTCAGGTGTAAAATACTTATCTACAAAGTGTGTATCGAAATTTCCACTAGTGAATGCTTCATGTTGAATAGCAAAACGACAAAAAGACAGCGTAGTAGAAACCCCCTCAATTTTATAATCGTCTATTGCCCTAACCATTCTATCAATCGCCTCTTGACGATTGTCTCCAGTTGCAATTAATTTTGAAATCATTGGATCATAGTAAATTGGAATTTGCATTCCCTCTTCAAAACCATCATCTACTCTTATTCCTGGTCCTTCAGGCTTCCTATACCTGTGCAGTGTTCCTATATCAGGCAAAAAGTTATTTTGAGGGTCTTCAGCATAAACCCTTACTTCCAAAGAATGCCCAATGATTTTAAGGTCATCTTGAGTAAATGCCAGCTGCTCTCCTCGAGCTACTTTAATCTGCTCTTTTACTAAATCTACTCCAGTAATTTGCTCTGTTACAGGATGCTCAACCTGCAATCTGGTATTCATTTCTAAGAAATAATAATCCTTATTGTTTTCTAATATAAACTCAACGGTCCCTGCTCCAACATAATTACAGGCTAGTGCAACTTTTTTGGCACACTCGCCCATCTCATGCCTTAATTCGGGAGTAAGCACAGAACTTGGTGCCTCTTCAATTACTTTTTGATGTCGGCGCTGAATACTGCATTCCCTATCAAATAAATGCACAACATTTCCGTGTTTATCTGCTAGCACCTGAAACTCAATATGCCTTGGTGAGGTAACGTAGCGTTCAATAAATACAGAACCATCTCCAAAAGCAGAAATAGCCTCGTTCATAGCAAGTTTTAATTGCTCTTCAACGCTCTCTGCTTCGTGAACCGTTCGCATTCCTTTTCCGCCGCCCCCTGCCGCAGCTTTTATAAGAATTGGAAAGCCAATTTCTTCTGCTACTTTCTTTGCTTCTGCTAAATCTTTAATTGCCCCTTCTGTTCCAGGAACCATTGGGATGCCAAAAGCCTTTACTGCTTCTTTAGCTGCTAATTTATTCCCCATTACCTCTATAGCATGTGTGCCTGGCCCAATAAAAGTTACTCCTGCTTCTTCAACCTTACGCGCAAATTCTGCATTCTCACTCAAGAATCCATATCCAGGATGAATTCCTTCAACATCTAATTTTCTAGCTACATCTAAAATGTTGTTCATAACTAGGTAAGACTTGCTAGAAGCAGCAGGTCCAATACAAACAGCCTCATCGGCATGCCTTACAAAAGGTGCGTCCCGATCTGCTTCAGAAAAAACGGCAACAGTTTTGATACCCATTTCATGACACGATCGCATTATGCGAAGAGCTATTTCACCACGATTTGCAATTAGTACTTTTTTCATAATGTTCGATTCAATTAAATAAATTTGCATTGAGGCATTAGCCTCCAAAGCTAAAATAAATTGGTGCCTTCAACTTTGTTAATTCGGTATAAAATTTTACTCCTTCTAGTTCTCTTCATGGGAGTCAATTGTGCTAGCGCTATTGGCCAAGAATATGTACAAAAAAATCTAGATGGTCAAACAGATTATAATTCAGGTGATTTTGAAACTGCTATCAAGGATTTTAAAGCTAGCGTTGTCCTAAAGCCTGATTACCTGAAAGCCCACTTCAATTTAGCAATGGCTTATTACAAAATGGAATATTTTGACTCTGCTGCTGTTTCTTTTGCTAAAGTTACTGAACTAGATAGTTCAATTTCCCTCCCTTTCTATTATTTGCCCTTTTGCCATTATAACAATGCAGAAAATGAACTCGCTCTTAATAGCTTTAATGTTGCGATTGAAAAATTTCCAAAAAAACGAGAACTGTATTATTACTTAGCCGCAATTCATGCTTCTAATGGAGATAAAAATTTAGAATTACTGACTTACAATAAACTACTTAAGCTATACCCAAATGAGCATAAAGCTATAATTCAAAGGGCAAACCTTCATAACGAACTGCAGCATTTCGAACTTGCAGTTAAAGACCTTAATAAGGCTATTGAATTGAATGAATATGAAGGAGAAGCGTATCTGCTTAGAGGTATAATTAACATCAATACCGCCAGAATTAAAGAAGGATGTGCAGATTTAAATATGGCCGAAGCAATGGGAGAAGAAGCATCTGCTTTATTCGAATTGCAAAAAATGCATTGTGAAGAACCTGAGCCTAGCGAATAATCTTTAATGCCGTTAAGATGATTACTTTAAGGTAATTTCCGAACGAAGGGTCTTCAATAAACTTCTGGTTCAGTTTCAATTTTTCAGGCATTACCTCTTTTATATAAGCCAGTTCTGGGTTATCTGAAGCAGATAGAATATCGTTTTCATCCACAAAACTAATTGAGGCATAATCGGTAATTCCAGGCTTAACATTCAGCACCGATTTCTGTTGACTCGTATATTCATCAACATACCTGCGCACTTCTGGTCTCGGCCCAACAAGACTCATTTCCCCTTTAAGCACATTAAATAACTGAGGAAGTTCATCGAGTTTATATTTTCTTAAAACATAACCAGCACCAGTTATTCTCGGGTCTCTTCCACCAACTGTCAGCTGGCCAAGTGCCTCAGAATTGACTTTCATAGTCCTGATTTTATGAAGAAAAAAATCTCTACTCCATCTTCCTACTCGTTGTTGGTTAAACAGTATAGGGCCTTTTGAATCAATTTTTACCCAAATTCCAATTAATAAAAATAACGGCGAAAGCACCAAAATACCAAGTAGGCTAAAAATTATATCGGCCAATCGAATCACTACATTACTTCTTCAACAGCAGAAACTAATGCATCGATTACCCAACCAATTTGCTCATCGGAAATGTCGTAAAAAACCGGCAGGGATATTTCCTGCTCGTAATTTTTCCAAGCTACAGGGTAGTCCTCCATATTAAAACCAAATCCCTTATAGGCACTCAACAACGGAATGGGTTGGAAATGAACATTTACAGCCACTTTTTCTGCTGAAATCTTATCTATTATTCGGTCTCGCTGTTCTTCAGTTGCATTATTTATTCGAAGCATATAAATGTGAAAAGAGCTTTGCTTATCATCGGTTTTATAAACCGGAATATTTGCCCATTCATATTTGCTCAATAATGCATTGTATTTATCAAAAATTGACTTGCGCTTAACCAACATATCGCTATCGTAACGCTCTAACTCCACTAGACCAAGTGCCGCATTAATGTCCGTCATATTGCACTTATAGCCAGGTTCTGTAATGTCATAACGCCAACCCCCAGCTTTAGTTTTTTCTAAAGCATCTTTTGATTGGCCATGTAGCGATTTTACCTTAAATTGTTTTTGAACGGCTAAACTATCAAACTGTTCAGGCAAGTTGATTATTACCGCACCGCCCTCAGCAGTTGGAAGATTCTTTACTGCATGAAAAGAAAATGAACTTATATCAGCAAGCGTACCAGAATTTTTTCTTTTGTAAGTCGCCCCAATAGAATGAGCCGCATCTGCTAGAACCATAATTCTACCTAACTTTTCTTGCTCAATGCTGTGGGGTGCAAATTTTGCACGAACGTCACTCTTAGCAAGCATACTATGTAGTTCGTCATAATCTATTGGCATTCCTGCAATATCAACGGGCATTATAACCTTTGTCCTGCTCGTTATCGCGGCTTCAATTTTTGAAACATCAATATTAAAATCGCCTTTTACATCTACTAAAACTGGAGTGGCTCCGCAATGCATTACCACATTTGCTGTAGCGCAATAAGTATATGCGGGCAATATAACTTCATCTCCTTCTTTAACTCCAAACCAACGCAAAGCCAGTTCCAACCCCGCAGTAGCAGAATTCAAACAAACCGTAGCTTTACCGCCAGTATACTTAGTAAGTTCCTCTTCTAGCTTTCTGGTTTTTGGACCCGTCGTTATCCAACCTGAATACAAGGTATCGACAACAGCATCTGCCATTTTTTTATCCATTCTCGGAGGAGAAAAAGGTACTCTCATTCTTTTAATTGTTTTCGTTTTATTATAAGAGGATTATCTATGAAATTTGTTCCGTAATCACTCCGCATATTTTGTGCAAACAGTGTTGCAAAGAAAGTGTAAAAAACAACCCCTGCTTGTACTTCAAATACAGATTCCGTTACACATGCCACCCCAACTATAATAGAAAGGAATATTGCCAAGAAATGTAATCGTTTCCAACTGAAAAATAAAGGTGATAAAAGCATTAGAAATAAAACGATTGCTGCGGGGATACCAAGAGCTGCTGCAGTTTGCAAAAATTGATTGTGAGAGTTGTATTGCCTTTGAACTAGAATAGGATATCCCTCTTTTTCATAAAGGTTTAGTAGTTCATCTTTTATATCTCCTGTTCCAACACCTAAAAGAAGATTGGCTTTAATAAGGTCTAATGAAAAACTCCAAACGAGGATTCTCAAAGAACTACTAGTTTTATATTCTTTAGGAGGTGCTTTACCTTTCTTTACAGCAGCAGTAACCTCTTCAAATCCATGAAAATTTAGCGATGAACTTTTGTGGTCTTTTAAAACAGAAGAAAATACAATCCAAAGAATAGTACCAATGGTTAAGAAAATCATCCACTTTCTTGACTTGATCAAAGCATATATAACTACAATAAAAAGTACAAATAACAAGGCCAATAATCCATTACGAGAAGTGCTTAAAAACACTGAACCGCTGAATAATAAAATCAATGATATGCGTAATACATTCTGAATAGTATATAAACTTCTTGAGCGAAAATAGAGCCTATAAATTAAAATAATGACTGCAAAATTCATGTACATAGCGAAGTACCCGATATGTAAACTTGGTGTAAGGTTTTCTGCATATATTTTAAAAAAATCATTTATTCCAGAATAATAATTATAAAAGGCTTGAGCCAAACCAACTAGTACCGCTGTTAAGCAACCAATAATATAACCCGAAAGCGTTTTTTCAAAATCTTTAGAATCCAACCGTTTGGAAAAATAAAAAACTAAAGGAAATATCAAGAGAGAGAGCTTTATCTGAATATCAAAGAGTCCAAAATCGAGGTTGCTAGACCAAATCAAACCAAGTAGGTGGATAATGTAAAAAAGTGCAATGAGTACAAATTGAAACATGCGATTATCTTCTTTTCTTTTATCCAATGTGAACCAATTCACTAAAAGAAGTACAATAAAAATTGATTGTAAATTTTGATTTACTGGAATAGAAAAAGCCAACAGAGTAATCAACCAATGATGCCTATACGCAGCTGATTTAATATTTTGTCCGAAGCTTTTCATGTAATAATGATCAAATTAACTGATCCTTATTCTCCTTCAAAAAGAACAGATATTTCTCGGAGTTGCTCTTATCCAAGGGTATGTTTAAAATGTGCTTTGATAGATAATTTGCATTTGGAAAATCATCCGTATTTAACTGCCACATCTCAAAATGTTCTTTCACTGGGTGAATTGGTGAAATAAACCAATCACCCAAAGGTAAGCCCATATCTTCTGCCCTTTTCATAAATACCTCTCGATCCTTAACCAATATAGGGTATATCAAAAATGAATGGTTTTTATGCAATTCACTAGAAACAAAGCATTTATTATTCTCCTTAAGAAATACATCGAAGACTTTTGCAGTTCTCTTTCTCAGTTCAATTATCTCAGGAAGTTTGACTAGTGCTTTTACTCCCGTTTTGCATTGCACTGCGGATGATTTTTTCAAGAATCCTTCAGGTAGTTTTGGAGCTTCAATTTCTTCTGGAGAAGAGGAACCGACGACAAGATTAAGTGCAGTCAACCTCCTATAAAGCTTAATAAGCACCCAATAGGTGGTGTCATTAAGTAAATATTTCCGAGCAGTAATTAACGCATTTAAAACCAAGGTCTCTTTTATACTTGGTTGTACCGCTTGTTTATCGACTTGCTTAATACTCTCTATGTAATCACGGTTATTAACTCTTAAAACACCTCCAACTCCTGTGGAGAATGGTTTATTCCATTGAGTACTATAGAAAGAGAAGTCTGCAATGCTTCCATTCGACTTTTCATTATACATTCCTCCAAAGCCATGGGTACAATCTTCAATACAAATGATTTCTTTGGTCTTGCAATAGTTAACGATTTCCTCTACTTCGGTACTTAAACCAAACGTATTTTGAATAACTACCACTTTAGTTTTATCACTTACACGTGTTTTTACCCCTTCTAAACCCATATTAAAGGTTTCTGTTTTAACATCAACATAAATTGGGGTAGCTCCGGTATAGATAATAGCATTTGGAACAACTACACAAGTAAAAGCCTGAAGCAGTACCTCATCTCCTTTGGTGACTCCCAAAGCTTTTAAAACCGTATAAAGTGCAACTCGACCTTTCCAATACAAAAAAACCTCATCTTCTTGGCAATTTAACGCACTAGAAATCTTTTGCTTATATAAACTGACCGCACTCATCTTTTACATTAGTTTCTTCAATGAAAACAACCCTACTAATGATCCTAAGCCATAACCAAAGTGAAGTACAAAAAAGCAAAGGAACGCATAGAACACCGATGCTCTGCTATTCTCTTTTTTAATTTTTAAAGCTTGGCTTAGTACCAAAACGGAATACATTAGCAAGGATAGTGTACTTAAAATGGCAATCCACGAAAACAATAATCCACCAATCAATGGCAGCACAATGCTCATTACAAAAACTAGGGGTATGAAGTGCCTTAAACTTAGCGACGAAAATTTCTTAGTGATATAGACCGTTTTTATATTCCAGTTTCCGTTACGGAAATTGTTTTTATAAATACCTGTAAATGTTTCGCGTGCATAATAATAACACTTGGGTTTGGGAACAAGAACAATCTTATGTCCGAGAGCCAGAATACGTTTTGACATTTCGATATCATGGTTCCTTATCAATCGAACATCATACCCACCTATAGTTTTGAGCATCTCTGTTTTATAAATACCAAATGGAACAGTATCTACTTCGGTAGGTTTTTCAATCCCCACCCGAAACATTGAGTTACCAACTCCAAATTTATTTGACAAAACAGCAACGATTGATAATGACTTCGAAGTTTCATTCAAAACTCTAGTTTCCATTACGCCTCCAATAATATCTGCTTTAATATCATTAAATTGAGTAAGTATTGAGCTAATGTAATCAGCGTCAAAACTTGAATGTGCACTTGCAATAAGGGTGTAGGTGCCCGTTGCATGCTCAATTCCGAGATTTAACGCGAATGGTGTTTTCTTTTTGGGGTTATCAATTATTCGAATAGCATTAGGATATGTTGATTGTTTTTTCGCAATCTCTTTTCGAGTACCATCAGAACTCATTCCATCTATAACAAGCACTTCAAGGGAAATCCCTTGAGCATTTTGAAAAAATGAATCGATACATTGTCCAATGTAATCTTGTTCATTATAACAGGGAATAACTATAGAAACATCTAAAGGCATTGTTCTAATCAAAATTTTTATAGATAGAAATCAACTTCTTAGATTCAGCTTCCCAACTAAACTGCTCTGTAACCATTTGAAAGCTTTTATTCCCAATAGACTCTCTCAATTCAGGATTTTCAATCATTTGCTCAAAAGCGTCTTCTAGTTGCTTTCCATTGTCTGGCTCAATAAATATTGCACATCCATCAAACGACCTTACCCAAAAAGGAAAATTAGACATAATTTGAGGTTTTGTTGCCGCCATATATTCAAAGGCCTTTACTGGTAGAGATGCAAGGTGGTTAACCGTGGGATTTAAGACTGTTAAGCCCACATCTGACGCTTGAATGTACTGGTAAACCTCAGGCATTGGTAATAGTCCAAAATATGTCATTCGATTGCTTTCGTCTGCGGCAAAACACTCTTTTTCAAAATCCGAACTTTCCCATTTTCCAAGAAGCCACAATTTACCTTTTTCAAATTTCTGAATAGATTTCACGAGCTGCAATATTCCTCGCTCTCGTGTTAAACCTCCCACATATATAAAAACCGTTTTACCATCTTTATCGATTTGCTTTGGTGACGTATCTTTTATGTTACCTACCAAAGAATAGTTTCGCACTATTTCAACCTTGCTTTTGTATTTTGAATAAACAATATCTGTATAATCTGATACCATTTTCTCAGTAACCACAATAATCTTATCAAAATTCTTGAAAGCTCTTAATTCAAATTGAGCATAGGTTTTTTCCATTAACCAACGCAAAGGTTTTGGAATCCATTCTTTACTCCTAATCATAAGACCTACTAGCTCATGCATATCGAAAATAACCTTATAGCCTCTTTTCTTTAATTTAAGTCCAACGGGCATCAACTCAGGGTCATGAAAATGGTATACATCGCCATCTAGCTCAATTGCCTTCTGATAGGCTAGCTTGTTACCATCAATTATTCTATTAACTCGCCCTGAAAACGCAGGTAGATGGTGTATTTGAACACCGTTAACTGTCTCATCTTTATCGTGTTGAACAATTAAGTGAACATCATATCCCGCACGGGCAAGTGAAACACACTCTTTGTGAAATATTCTACCATCAAAAGTTGGGTGAACCGTTGAAATGTGTACGACCTTCATTATTGCAAAAATAGTTTTGGAGCAGATAGAATTGTTGCAGTTCGAACTAAGCTTTTACATTTTACATGTTAATTAGTCTTCTTTCGTATTGAACCACCGCAAAAATGATTAGACCCAAATAAATTAGATAAGGTACAACTTCAGCTATCACATAATTAGTTACAAACCCATCTAATTCTTTGTTTCCAAAACTGAATAGCAATAACATTGAAATAAGATATACAATTGGAAAAATGGAAGCAAGTTTAACTTGGTTGATGGCATGTAAAATCATGCTTAATGGAGAAACCATAAACTGTATACCAAATGCAAAAACAAGTTTTTTACTTATTGATGCTGATAATAACCACTCTGACCCAAAAATGAAATCAAATAATTCAACTGAAAAAAACACAACAACTAAGCATACTATAGTGGACAAGGACGCCAAAACGGCAAAAAGTATTTTAAGCTCCTTAATTACGCTCTGTTTATTTTTAAATTTTTCTGACATTCTTTGAAAATAAACCTGCGATAGACTTACTCCCAATATGCTTAATGGAACATACAAATACTGCTTAGAAAAGGAGTAATGACCCGCAATCTCAGTTGAGAAGTAGTAAACAAAAACGTAAAGTCCTAACTGAGATGCTAGACTATTTAGGACTGCAGGTACTGCATTAAATTTTGGATAATTGACATATTCTCTTAACTGCGAAGAAGTCACCTCTTTGAGATTAACGAAATCTCTAACTATTGGCGTAACGCCTTGCCAAAAAGTAAAAATTCCAATAAACACCCAACCTAAGCACATACCTATAACCAATCCGTTCAATTTAGAATCTGCGAAATAAACACCAACTAATATGGTGAAGAATACAGTTGAAATTGACTTGGCAAATTTGTTATATGTCATCTTTAAGTACTGTTTTTCACGAATGAAAAAATAATTCATTGGCTGCCAAAACGCTATACCTATAAGGCACACAAATACCAAAATTGAATCAAAAAAAGTAAAAGCTATTTCAAAATAAGAGGATATTTCTTGTTTAAAGAGATTAAGTAAAGCAAGGATAGTTACAGAAATTATTAAACCGATGCCCCATGTTCCAATAATTAAAGCTCTAGCTTGCGAAACTTTTTTAGGTAGCACAACAGCTAACTCATACCGTCCGTTCACAATTACAGAGAGAATATTCAATATTCCCATTATTGCTGCAAATTCGCCGAAACTTTTAGCATCAAAAATCCGAGCAATCCACGGTGCAAACAACAATGGTATAAGTTGGGCTAAAACAGTTCCGCTAGAGAGGAGGGAAATATTCTTTAATACATCAGACTTCGCCATCTAACTCTCAAATCGTTTAGGCCGGTAGTTTCTTAACGTAAAAAAACCAAACAACACAAGTAACCAAAGACCATGAGTTAGCACTATAGTCGGTAATGCAGAAGAACGCAGTAAATTAATTAAAAGAAAAAACAGGCCAAAAAACTTTGCATCTATAGATATTTTATCAAAGAACTTAATGACAAAAGCAACTATTGAGGTACTTATCAGCATTCCTAAAACACCAAAATTTATATAACCATCACTCATAAAGCCATTATTTGCATTTAAAATTCTTCCGCCAAAGAATTCTCTGCCTATTAAAAAAGAAGGGTTCAAATCATATGGATAATCAAAAACACCTTTTAAAAAGCTATAACTGTAGTATAGATTTTCACCTTCAAAAAAATCGAAATAAACGTGGTTCAAAAAGGCTGGCACAAAAAAGTATCTCCGCAGCACCAGTGACTCCAATAATATCGCATCTGACGTATGGGTTAAGTAGGCTCCAAAAATTAGAAGCAAAAGAATGATTCCGGCAAGTACAGATACTTTTCTTAATGGATCTTTAAAAAAATAGAAAAACAGAATGACAAAAATGCCTAGAAAAATACTCTTCTGGGGAATCATGAGATACATCAGTATAGTTAAACAAAACGCAATAACCGTTAAGTAAAATTTCTTGGAAGAAAGTCCGTAAATGGCAAGTATTGGTAGGATAAATTGAAATAATGGAGATAGCATATAACCAGTAAACAAGTTTCCTTTATCACTTAAACCTGCTCTAATAGCATAAATTTTTTCACCGAGTAAAAACAATTCAGGGTCAAGATGCACTTTGTAACTAAGTAGGAAAGGAATAAAAATAAAAACAGCCAAAGCGAGATATACAAATGGCCTATCATTTTCTTTTAACACAATTGTTCTAGGAATTGCAAAACTCCAATTAGCATTTATAATTAACAGCAACATTAATGAGCTAAACACAAACCAACCCCCAACATCACTAGCAAACTGATACAGAACTAGTATCGGCATAAAAAAAATCAGAATAAATAGAGCCGTAAACCCTCTAATAAACCTTGAAACTTTGAGATATAAAAGCAAATGGGACAGTAGATAAACAACAAAAGCAAGCCCCGCTTTTAAAAGGGAAAAATCTCCAGGAAATCCCATATATCTATATTGCTCAACTACAAAATTCTGATATTCTACTACTGCAATTAGATAAATACAAATAGAAAAAAACAAAAACTGGATACGGGAATCATTAAGAATATTGATAAATGTTCTATTTGCCTCCAGCGCTTTCATTATATGGCGAAAGTATCAATAATTAACTTTCTTTGTGTCACTAAACAATTGATTAATGAAAGAGGAAATATCCCTAGGAGAACTGATAGTTATTTGTCTAAGGTTTACTAAAAAAAATATTTTTTTATTTGTTATTGCAGCAGCAATTGGAGTTGCAATAGGGTATTTTAAAGAGTCAAAAGTTATTCCGACTCACAAAAGTGAAGCTGTGATTTGCAGTGACATTATAGATGGGCAGCGTTTGCAGGATATCATTAGTGATTTAGAATCGGCGACCAAAAATGGCAATTATGCCTATTTATCTAATGCACTTAACATTAGTAAAGATAGCGCATCGTCTATTAGCTACTTTAATATTGAAGTTATTGAATCCGAAACTCCTTATCGATCTGACTTGGATATGACAAAAATTAAAACCCATCAATGTATTAAAGTAACCTGCAGTGCCAAAGCACCTGGGGTTTTTGCTGCAGTTGAAAATGCAATTTTGTCAATATTATCTAACCACTCAGAAGTAAAATCAATAGTTGATTTCAGAAAAGACTCATACAGTAAAAACATCAAGAAAATTAAAGAAGATATCGAATACTTGAGTGATCAAAGAAGGAAAGTATATGACAAACTTGTTAATGGTTCGGGTACAGATATTAATCAATTTGACAACCAAGGTCAATTCATTTTTGCTTACCAAAAAATCACCGATTTAGAGGAGCTTTCTTTGAGAACCAAAGCTGCAGTTTTAATGAAACCATTCAATACCTCAACCGTTGCGCGTCATTCAAAAACAAAAGGAATTACAGTAATGGTCATCTTATTTTTAGCACTTGCATTTGCCGTTGCTGTATTTAGAGAGATTAAACTTTAAAAAATACAGTTCCTTTACCCAAAATTCACTTTTATGAGAACTATTATAATAACGCTTATATCCGTATTGTGCTTTCCTGCATATTCGCAAGACGACAATAAAAAAGACATTTCTTTAGAGCAAATATGGGCTTCGGGCACATTTAGACCCGATTATGTTTACGGGCTAAATTCAATGAATGACGGAGTGCATTACACCCTGCTTGATAATGATAGAGGGAGTACTCAAAAAATTAATCAGTATGCATATGCAACTGGCGAATTGGTTAAAACTATAGTCGATTTATCAACGGTAGAAGTATCAGAATTAAAAGGTGCACCATTCAGAGTTGATGGTTATTCGTTTTCCAGTGATGAGCAGAAGTTATTATTCAGTACACAAACTGAAAAAATCTACAGACACTCGACTCGGTCAAAAAACTTTGTATACGATTTGGCAAGCAAAAAAATCACTGTGCTATCGACTGGTAAACAACGTTATGCTACTTTCTCTCCCTCAGGTAATCAAGTAGCTTTTGTAAGAGACAACAATCTTTTTGTAAAAGACCTGGAGTCTGGAAAAGAATCTCAGATCACTAAAGATGGTAAAAAGAATACAATTATTAATGGTGCAACTGATTGGGTTTATGAAGAAGAATTCGCTTTTGACAAAGCCTTTTTCTGGTCACCCAATGGCAATTACATAGCTTATTATCGATTTGATGAATCTAAAGTACGTGAGTTTAATATGCCTACTTACGGTTCTCTGTATCCGCAAGACAATCCGTTCAAATATCCTAAAGCAGGTGAGGATAATTCTAGTGTTTCCGTGAAAGTGGTAGAAATAAAAACGGGCACGTCAAGTACTTATCAAACGAATGAAAACACGGAATATATTCCAAGAGTAAAATGGAGTGCAAATGAGGAATCGGTTGTAATTTATACAATGAATCGACATCAGTCTAGTCTTGAACTTATTAATTACAATCCTAAAACTAAAGCAGCTAGCACCTTATACAAAGAGGAAAGTTCAACATACATTGACATTACCGACAACTTTTATGTAGTTGGAGATAACTCTGGCTTTATTTACACTAGCGAGAAATCAGGTTACAATCACCTGCATTACCAAAACTGGAGCGGAACCAAAAACAAACAAATCACCAAAGGCAATTGGGAAGTAACAGAAGTTTATGGATACGAGCCCAAGAGTGGATCAATATATTTTCAGGCAGCTAAAAACTCACCTATGGATAGAGAGGTGTATCGCACTTCTATAAAAGGTGGAGAACCTAAAAAAGTAACTCAGCTTGCAGGTTGGAACGAATCTACTTTCAGTAAAGGGTTTAAATATTTTATCAACTACCACTCTACCGCAACTTCACCATATTACATTTCGTTACACAAAAACAATGGAAAAGAAATTCGTGTACTGAAGGACAATACGGTGTTAAATCAAACGCTTGCAAAGCTTGATATTTCGAAACCAGAATTTATGACCATACCGGTAAATGGTGAAAAATTAAACGCTTCTATTATTAAGCCAAGCAATTTTGATTTTTCTAAAAAATACCCCGTCCTAATGTATGTGTATGGAGGACCAGGTTCTCAAACGGTTAAAAATTCTTGGGGTGGAGCCAATTATTTATGGTATCAAATGATGACTCAAAAAGGTTATATCGTGGTGTCTGTTGACAATAGAGGCACTGGAGCAAGAGGAGAAAAATTCAAAAAAATAACTTACAAGCAATTGGGCAAATATGAAACTGAAGATCAAATATCTGCTGCTAAATGGTTAGCTAATGAGTCTTATGTCGATGTTGATAGAATAGGAATATGGGGGTGGAGTTATGGTGGTTATATGAGCTCTTTGTGTTTATTTAAAGGTTATGATGTATTTAAGACTGCTATGGCTGTTGCGCCTGTTACCAATTGGAAATATTACGATTCGATTTATACCGAGCGCTACATGCAAACACCTGAGGAGAATTCGGGCTACGATGAAAATTCGCCAATAACACACGTAGATTCTTTACAAGGAAACTATTTACTTGTTCATGGAACAGGAGATGATAACGTTCATTTTCAAAATTCTATTGAGATGGTGACCGCTTTACAAAAAGCAAATAAGCAATTTGACTTTATGATGTATCCTAACAAAAACCACGGTATATATGGTGGTAATACTCGATTACATCTTTTTCAAAAGCTTACCGATTACGTTGAAGAAAACCTATAGACAAAGACGCTTATAAAATTAGCCTCTAATTTGACGGACAATTATTTTATATTCGTCAGCTTCATTGAATTAATAAAACAAATAATATGTCTGATACTGCTGTAAAACAAGGACACCCAGATGGGTTAATGACGTTGTTCTTTTCGGAAATGTGGGAACGTTTCTGCTACTATGGAATGCGAACATTATTAACGCTGTACCTAGTAAAATCTTTATTAAAAGGAGATGCAGAAGCTTCGTTAATTTATGGAGCATATACTGCGTTAGTTTATGCCGCTCCAATCTTAGGAGGCAGAATGGCAGATAAATATTTAGGTTATAGATATGCAGTTTTATTAGGGGCAATACTAATGGCTCTTGGAGAATTTATAATCTTAGGCGGCACAGAACATATGTTGCTAATTGGAATGGGTGCATTAATAGTTGGTAACGGATACTTTAAAGCCAATATTTCGACAATTGTTGGTAAGCTTTATAAAGACGGAGACCCTAGAAGGGATTCAGGTTTTACAATATTTTACATAGGGATTAATATTGGTGCTTTTCTCGCAACTACTGTAGTTGCTTACATTGGAGAAACTTACGGCTTTAAATATGGTTTTGGATTGGCTGGGTTAGGTATGCTTGCTGGGTTCTTTATTTTCTGGTCTGGTCGCAAAAACTTTGAACGAGCTCCGGGTGTAAATATACCTGAAGCGGGTTTGGCGAAGGCGTTTGGCCCTCTAAATTGGGTACAGGCGGTTACTCTTGGTTCTTTACTTCTTGTTCCAGCTAGTTACTTTTTAATAAAAATGAGTTCTGCATTAGGCGTTATTTTAGTGATTTTGTTCATTATTATTTGTGTTCAGTTAATTATGGCTGGAATCAAAGCAGATAAGGAAATGATGGCAAAAGGTGAACTCGATTCTTTGTTAAAAGAGAATGGAGAAACTCAGCCTAAGCCAGTTTGGAAAGACCGAATGTTTGCTCTGATTATATTGATGTTAGTGAATATAGTATTCTGGGCATGCTTTGAACAAGCTGGAACCTCCCTTACATTATTTGCCGATAGAAACGTTGATCGTTTAATTTTTGGCTGGGAAATGCCCGCTTCAATGACACAATTCTTTAACCCGCTTTTCATTGTAATCTTTGGCTCAATTTTCTCAGTAATGTGGTTAAAGCTTTCCAAAATTGGAAAAAACCCAAGTATTCCAGTAAAATTCTCATTGGCGTTCTTGCAAATTGCAATTGGTTTCTTGGTAACAAAAGCGGCGCTTCCATTTGCGAACGAAGCTTTTCAAGTTCCTATTTTAACGGTGGTTTTCCTATACTTATTTCATACTACCGGGGAACTATTTATTTCTCCAATCGGGCTTTCAATGGTAACCAAAATGGCTCCTAAAAACATCGCAGGTACTGCTATGGGTGCTTGGTTCTTAAGTTTTGCAATGGCAAACTTCACTGCTGGAATTATTGCTTCAATGACTGGAGGCGAAGGAGGAGTTTCTTTGGAAGGTGCTGAAGCTTTAGCAAAATATACTGATGTCTTTGCTACACTTGCTTATGCATTATTAGGGATTGGGTTACTAATTTTCCTATTAAATAAACCCATTCAACGGCTCATGCATGGAGTTGACTAAATCTTATAAACTTGAAAAAAAAGCGGACTTGTACCGCTTTTTTTATGCCTTAAATTCTGCTAAAAAAAGTCATGTTTTGATACGGCTCCAAATCAAGGCTAGTTTAAAATTGATATACTAATATATTTGCAATTCAAACATAAGAAATGAAAAAAATCCTATTCCTTTTCATATTCGCTGTTTCAATTCAGCTAAATGCCCAAGTGGCAGCTAGTATTAATTGGGTGACCATAGAAGAAGCTCAAGAAGCTATGAAAACTCAACCAAAGAAGATCTTTATTGATCTTTATACCGATTGGTGTGGTTGGTGCAAAAAAATGGATGCAACAACGTTTAAAGACCCGAATGTGGTGCAGTTTATGAATCAATACTATTACGCCGTTAAGTTTAATGCTGAGCAAAAAGACACGGTAAACTTCAACAACTTTGATTTTTATAATTTGAACCCAGGTGGTAAAAAAGGAACTCACTTATTTGCGTATTCACTACTTGATGGTCAAATGTCTTATCCTTCCTATGCCCTACTGGATGAAAATATGAGCAGAATTCACGTTATTGCGGGCTATAAAGAAACTGCTCCTCTTGCAAGTGTATTATTGTTCTTTGGAACAAACCAGTACCAACAATATCACAACTACTTAGTGAAACAAATTCAGCAAGAAATGCAGAAGAGTCAAGGCCAACCAACAAGTCCACAAAATAATAATACACCTAATAAACAGTAATGGATTTTAGTAGAGGACAACTTCAGTTTGCAGGTTTTTTCCTGATCGTTTTCGCGTTAGTAATGATTTTTGCCTATTGGAAAGACCGCAAAATGATCAAAACTCATTATAAAGGAATTTCCAAACTCTTTGTGGTCATTTTTCTCGTGGTGGCTTTTTATTGGGTGATAGTAAAAGTGTTATAACTGCTGTTCACTCAATTTGAGTTAAATTAGGCTCATGAGGTTACTGCTATCAATTTTCTTAATTCCATTATTTATTAGTTCGTGTTTACCAAAGCAGGAGCGTATTTCGGAACCTAAAAGCTATTCTTTTGATCTCGATTCTATTAAAAGTGGCAATAAATTGGTGGCATTGGTCGACAACTCTACTACCAGCTATTTCATTTACAAGGGCCAGCCCATGGGGTTTGAATATGAATTATTAGAACGTTTTTCTAGAGAACTCGGTGTAGAACTTGAAGTTAAAGTAGTTTACAACTTGGATAGCATGATGTACTATTTAAATCAAGGCGTGGGTGATGTGGTTGCTGCTAATATTACTTCAACCATAAACCGTAAAAAGCATGTTGCTTTTACTGACCCCATTCATAAAACACATCAGGTACTTATTCAACGAAATATTCGAGACTCACTGCTCACTGGACTTGAACAGCTCTCAAATAAATCCATTCATGTTTGGTCTGGGTCTTCGTTTTTGGAACGGTTAGAAAATTTGAGTGGTGAGCTAGGTGAACCCATAAATATTGTACCGGTGAGTAGTAACGATACAGCTGTTGCTTTTAATATGACTCTGCAATTGATAGAAGCTGTTTCAGAAGGAAAAATTAAGTATACCGTAGCTGATGAAAACGTGGCCAAGGTTCAAAAAAAGATGCACGGAAATTTAAATATCGACCTAGACATCAGTTTAAAACAAAACATAGCTTGGGTATTCCGAAAAAGTGATACGGCGCTACTTTTAGCTGCTAACAAATGGCTTAAGGTAGAAAAAGAAGAAACAGACTTTTATACCATTTATGCAAAATACTTTAGGGCCCGAACCAACCTTAAGCAGAAATTACAGAGCGATTATTCTTCGGTTTCTGGAGGCCAGATCTCACCTTATGACGGTATACTTAAAGAAGAAGCTTCTGTCATTAATTGGGACTGGAGGTTACTAGCTGCCCAAGTGTATCAGGAATCAAAATTTAACCTTAAAGCCGAGTCTTGGTTGGGAGCATACGGTTTAATGCAATTGGTTCCCCACACCGCTGCAGCTTATGGTTTAGATAGCTCTAACATTGAAAGCCCACAGGCAAATATTAAGGCGGGAGTGCAATATTTAAAATGGATAAATGAATTTTGGGAAAAAAGTATCGATAATAAAGTAGAACGACAAAAGCTTGTACTTGCTTCTTATAACGTTGGGCTTGGGCATATCATTGATGCTAAAAATTTAGCAGATAAATATGGTGCTGATCCTACCATTTGGGATGAAAACGTAGAAAACTATGTACTTAAAAAATCAGAAGCTGAGTTCTATACTGATAAAGTGTGCAAGCACGGTTACTGTCGTGGAAAAGAACCTTATAATTATGTAAAAAACATAATGGAAGGTTTTGAGCATTACAAGAACTTAATCCCGGCGGAATAAACTATTTTTTTTCCTCCGATTTAATTTCTTCCTCTCGAGCTTCATCTCCTTCTTCAGCCTTTTTGGCCATTACAGTTCCAGCAACTATTTGCTGAAAGAAATCATTCATTGCTGCCGGAGAATGTGGAATCATCAGTGTATTGCTTTTGGAACTACTCCCAATGTTATTTAACGTATCGAAGTACTGTGTCATTAATACAAACTGCATAATCTCTTGCGCATCAATTGAATTTAATGCCTTTTGAAAATCCTCTACCGATTCTTTAAATCCTCTAATAATTTCAAGTCGTTGTTGTGCGATACCTTCACCTTGCAGTCGTTTGCTCTCAGCATCAGCTTCTGCCCGTTTTACAATCGTTATTTTCTCACCTTCTGCCTCTTCTCTTGCTGCTTCCTTATCTCTTTTAGCAGCATTTATTCGATTCATAGAATCCTTTACGCGTCCATCCGGATTTATATCGGTTACCAAAGTTTTAACAATCTCAAAACCATAGGTATCCATAGCTTCTGACAAATTTCGTTTTACTGCGATTGCAATATCTTCTTTTCTAGAAAAAACGTCATCCAACTCTAACTTTGGCACCTCTGCTCTAACGTCATCAAACACATAGGACGCAATTTGTTGTACCGGATCTTCCAATTTGTAAAAAGCATCCCAAATTTTTAGCGGTTGAATTACATATTGCACCGAAACTTTCATATCCACAAATACATTATCCATGGTTTTGGTTTCAATATCTACGTCCAATTGCTGAATCTTCAATGAAATAGTTCCGGCTACACGGTCTAATACTGGCAACTTAAAGGTTAACCCTGGACCTGCGATACGCTGGAATTTACCTAAACGTTGAATAACTCTAGAAGATTTTTCTGGCACAATTACTACAGAATCAAACAGTGCGAAAACGACAATTACTAAGACTATTATGGGAATCATGTTGTTATTATTTTTATGATTTTACGCCCTCTAAATTAAAGCATAAGTTTCAATTAGTCAAGAGCAGCAAACAACTCGACCAATAATTACAAAAAGAAGTTGATTATTGAGTTACAGACCATTTAAGAGTCTTCTGATTAACTCTTAAAAAATAAAAACCTGCTTGTGGCTCCTTAAGCTCTATTTGAACATTCGTTTCGTTTTTTTCAAACGTAAAAGGAACTTCGCTGCCAAAGGAATTAAATAGTTGAATAGATTTTAGGTCAATTTTATCGGCGGACTGCAAGCTTACTTTGCCAGAACTTGGATTTGGGTATAAAGTGAATTCTTTCGTTAATATTTCTTTCAAACTCATGGGCAATTCTCCATTTTCTTGATAAAATGCACTATCGGCATTTTCTAGTAATTGAGTAATATTATCGGCAGCGTGAATCGCAAAAGAAACGCTGAGCGAATCTCCAGCTTCAATGGTATGCGGTCCCGTGCTCAACAACTGAAGTACATCTGCTCCTTCTCCACTTTCACCAGCATTTTCTCTGAAATTAGAAAGGGCTTTAAACTTCTCTTCTTTACTAAATACATCGTTATCGGTAAGGTCTATTCCTCCTTCCCCTCCAATTAAATGATCGAAAGAATAACAACGCCAATCAGCATATTCACTCAATAATTGAAGACCGGCAACTGGAGCATTAGGTGCTTCTGAATAGGTGTAAGCAACATAACGCTGACCGTTGTATTTAGCTTTATTTTTTTCAGCATCATCTATATCCCAATCGGCAAAAAGTCCGACATAGATATTCTCTAATTTTTGACTCGCCTTCGATTTTATAACGTAATCGATAATTACATAACTCTCATGACCTAATTTATTCCAAGCTCTTGTAGATTGGTCAACCACAATATTTATTGGGTTTTTAGCTCCCTGATCATCAAATTGAGAATAGAATCCTAAATCTGAGCTTGGAGGAGTTATTTCTTGAAGTCCAGCTGTTGTTCTAAAGTCAGTTTGCTCCACATCTCTTACTCCGCGTATTCTATCCACTACTTTAGAGTTTCCTTCAACTCCCTGCCCGATAATTAACCCTCCTTCGTATAGCAATTGATCACCTCCGTCATAAGTTACTCCAATCCCTTTCTTTTCGGGATATTCGTAATATCCAAAAGTGCCACGACTACCAATTGTAAGATGCAATTTATTAACGGTTATAGCTCTATAGGTTGGATTTACAATAAATGAAAAACCGTGGGTAAACGTATCACTCGAGGACTGAACAATCAATTCAAAATCCAGTGCCTCATTTTGCGGAATAAGTGCATCTAACCTTAATTTAAATGGGTTGCTCTCATTGTTCTGCTGCTCATCTTTTAGTATAGAATTAATCTCCCACACAGAATCCAAAACGCTAGCATAGTTCGACAGGTCGCGCAGAATGATTTTAATAATATTTCCAGCTTGTAAGTAATTCGTAGCTTTCAACCAAACCTGAACAGTATCAGCCTGTTCAATAGCACCACCCTCAACATCGGAAGCCATTACCTCATCAATTTCTATCCAATTTCCTGAATAGTTCATTGCGGCAAAAACATCTAATCTTCCAGCTCCTAATTTATTCTTATAAAAAGAGTTCTGTCCGTTTTTGTATACATCTGCAGCACTGGCTTTCAAGATATTTTTTAAATCATTTGGCCCCAAAGCTGGTTTGTAACTTGCCAATAAAGCAGCTGCGCCGGAGGTCAATGCGGTGCTGTAGGATGTACCTGAGTTTCTGTTTAATCCATTTATTGGAGTTGTAGTAATTACATTTAAACCAGGTGCAGAAATATCTGTGTAATAACCAATGTTTGAATTGCTTACGCGATTGTCATTTAAGTCGGTATTTGTAACTCCCAATGCATTTTTGTACTGGGCTGGGTAATTATTGTCTTCCTTTCCTTGGTTTCCTGCGGCAGCAATAACCAATGCACCTTTTGAAAAAGCATAATCAACCATTTCTTCACCAAACTTAGAGAACGCTTTTATGTTCCAAGAGCAATTAATCACTTTACAACCTTTATCAGCTGCGTATTTTATTCCCTCATATCCATATACGACTGCTGAACCATTGGTAACTTTTACACCCAGCATTTTACAATTGAACCCAATACCCGCTATTCCAGCAGCATTATCAGTATTCGGAGCTATAAGACCCGACATTTGAGCACCGTGATCTATTCCTCCAGAAAGTTGAACGTTTCCAGTTTTCGATTTAAAATCCCATCCCCAATAATTATCTATAAAACCATCGTTGTCATCGTCTAGACCATTGATTGGGTCCGCCACATTTTCAAAATATTTTCCTCTTAAATCATAATGACTTGTGTCAATTCCAGCATCAACTACTCCAATTAAAACTGATGAATTTCCTTTGCTTAAATCCCAAGCTTTTTCCGCCTGAATAAGTTGCAGTGCATATTGGTTAGCATAGCCGGGGTCATTAGTCGAGTAGGCCAATTCACCAATATATCGTGGTTCAACGTATTCAAATAATCCTGTTTTCAAAAGAATATTAGCTGCTTTTGGAACGGAAACTTCTCCATTCAAGAAAATCGAATGAAAGGATGCAAAATCAGTTTCTTCTATGTTTCTAATACCGTGTGGGTCCGTATTCTGAAAAATTGAAGCCACCTCAATAATCCCAATAGAACGTTGAGTTGATTTAGGGATTTCAGAAATAGTGGTATTGGGTTTCAGTTTGCCTATTAGTTCGTTATCGACGTAGTTATTTTGCGCAGAAATATCACTGAAAACCAGCAGAAAAGGAAGAAGAAAGACTAATCTAATACTTAACAAATCGATATTTATTTGAGGCTGTCTTATAATTCAATTCAAGAATGTACCATCCGGATTGAAAGTGAGAAACATCAACTTGGATTATCTCCAAACTCACCCCACTTTCTAGTTTTCGTTTTAGCACAATTTTCCCAACAGCATTCATAATTGTTAAATCTACTCCAACTGACTCTTTATTGAATCCTTCAATCGTTAAATAGTTATTTACCGGATTTGGAAAAATGGTAAACGGCAAGTTTTCGTTATCATCAATTCCAATATTACAGCGGTATTGCGTCAAAGCAATACTATCGTAACCTACGCAGTTATTTGAATCTTTTCCCGTGAGATAAAAGACACCTGCCTCATCCACTATAATTGAATCTCCATTTTCTTTGTTACTCCACAAATATGTTGCAGCACCAGAGCCTTTTACCACTAATTCTCCTCCAACACAAAATGAATCTGTTTCTGAAATTACTGAAACAACTGGAATTTCAACACCTACAGTAACTAAAGTGTCAGATTTACCAATACATCCCGAATTATTGGAAAAGGTCATATACAAGGTGTCGGAGTTATTTACATATCGATCCAAACTTGAAATCCCATCGTTCCATTTATAGGTTGGATAAACTGAGGACAACAGTACTTTTATTGAATCTCCTTTACAAATAACCGTTTTACCCGAAACTAATAAGCTATCATTCAAATTACTACTACTCAACGTGGCAAATGCATCTACCTTGCCCGATCCAAATACATTGTTCGGAACAACTCCCGTATACGAGTCTGAAAAGGTGTTGTTTATAAGCGCTTTTCTTACTTCTTCGCTTGTTGTAGTTGGACATTTCTCAAAATACAACGCTGCAATTCCCGCTACTGCTGGAGAGGCCATTGAGGTTCCTCCATTACCAAAATGGTAACCACCTTTAGCTAATTTGTATCCGTTGGTCGCATTAGTTTTTAGATAATTCAAATCCTGAAAACGTCCTGCTCCCATGGTATAATTCCCAGGAGCCATCAAATCTGGTTTGGTGTAGTTTAAACGATTGGGCCCTCTGCTACTTGTTCCACCTTTTTGACCGACAACAGCTGCTGCATAAATCACAAGACTATCAAACTGGTTTACATAACTTTTTCTGTTTTCGTAATTTCCAACACTGATAATATTTGGAGAACAATTCCAACTACTTACAATACTTTGATTAGTATCCGGATAAATGTATTTGGAAATATTAGGATACTGACCAATTGTTGGTGAACCAGTCCGAACAATATCAGACCAGCCTAACAAGCTTGTGCTCCATATATCATGCGTACCAGAGCCTACTGTAAACAAACCATAAAAGTGCTGCGGTTGAGGGTTTGTACAAAGTACTTGATACAAGACCACCCCTCCTTGAACTTCTGAAAAAGTCAATAATTGACTATTTCCACCCAAAGAAGTTGTCATTAGAGTATCAAGTCGGTTTGCAGTTGGTTCTAGATAGAAAATAGAATCACTCCACAATGTTGTATCGGTATACCCAAAACCAATTTTCAGGTTTTTCATAGCTGCGGTATCTCCCCAAGCTTCAATAAATATTGCATTGCCAAAATTTGAATTTGTGTTCGATTTAAAATAAGTAAAAGCCGTATCAGACACCACCTCAGTTCTAAGATGAAAAGGGCCAATAGAACCTGCATTTCCAGCTGCACCAACTACAAATCTTCCAGGTTTTGCAGCTACCATGGAATCAATAACTTGTGCAGCCAAGTCTTTTCCATCGTGGCTTCCTGAGTACGTTCCAACACTCAAATTTACAACACAAGGCAAACCTAACTTATCAGCTTCAGAAAAAATCCATTCAATAGATTCAGCAATTGAAAGTGTCCAATTTGCACGATTAAAATCTGTATTTACACAGATAATCGTAGAATTTGGAGCGTGTCCAGTATAGTCTGCAATCGAATCTGGAACCGAATTTCCATTTCCCGCACCCATGCCACAAACCTGAGTTCCGTGGCCATTGTTATCAACATGAGGGCAATTTCCAGCATTTATCATTGCTGAGTCGTAAACTTCTCCGTAACCAAAACTTGGGCGCACTGTTGAATCCGCATTTTTAGTTTGATCCCAAATTTTTACAATTCGTGTCGATCCATCTTTATTTTTAAAATCGGGGTGTGTAAAATCTATCCCAGTATCTACAAAGCCCATTACAACCCCACTCCCGGTATAGGAAGGATGCCTTTGAACTGCACCTTGATGCACCCTATCTGTTTTGGTGTTTATTAAACTCGTATCGCTTAAAATTTGCCCTTTCCCCCCTTCTATTCTTATAGATGAGCACCATTCCAACTGAGATAAGTGGATTAGTTGTTGGCCTTTCAACTCAATTTTCGACCACCCCCTAAAAGTTGAAAAATAAATTCCACCATTTCTATTCAAAAAACCACTGAGTTGCTCTGTATCCGCTTTGACATAACACCGAACATTCTGATTTTGGAAAAGGCCAAGTCGAAGATTAGAATTTCCAAATTCTTGCTCCGAGTTTGATGTTCCCAGCGTCAAAAGAAAAATGGTAATTAATAGATACTTCATTATATAGTTTTAACTAAATCGAACTGGGGTAAGTTGGGCAAAAAATGAAAATCTTTCTTTTCAAAGTCAATTTTACAATAAAAGTGTTCCAAACCATTGGTTACCGCCAAAAAAGGAACTTTTAATGACATATTGTATCGCGCAATTTGGTCAAAGGTTTTTTGAGTGATAGAAACCGTTGGTCGTTTGCACTCGACCAAAAGAACGGGGTTCCCCGCCTGGTTATAACATAGAATATCACTGCGCATATTCATGGTATTGTATTTCAATCCTCCTTCAAGTTGCATAAGTGACTGAGGATAGCCAAACTCTGAAGATAAGTAACACATAAAATTCTGCCTTACCCATTCTTCAGGAGTTAACACAATGTTTTTCTTTCGCACTTGATCCCATACCAAAACTTGATCGCCACTTTTAGAGAACTTAAAATTATATTCCGGTAAATTTAAACTTTGCACCCTGCAAAGTAAATGATTCAAAAGCATAATTTAGCCCACTGAAAATTGAGTTTTGGCAACAATAGACTATCAACAAATATTAAAGTCCATAAAAGAAAAGGATATCAAGCCTTTTTACTTTTTATCAGGTGGAGAGCCTTACTTTATTGATTTAATTTCAAACTATATAGAAGATTCAGTTTTAGATGAATCTGAGAAAGCTTTTAACCAGACCATAGTTTACGGAAAGGATGTACAGTGGGATCAGCTCATAGAAAGTCTAAAACGCTTTCCAATGATGGCTGAGCGCCAAGTTGTAATTTTAAAGGAAGCACAGTCAATACAAAAGATCACTGATAAGCTAATGCCATACTTAGATCACATTGTAGACACTACAGTTTTTGTTGTATGCTACAAATACAAGACTACTGCTGCAAAAAAATTTATTGCCAAGGCAAAATCGAAAGGTGTTTATTTTGAAAGTAAGCCCTTATACGAAAATCAAATTCCTGATTGGATACACAATTACCTCGCTCGTAAAGGGTTTAAAATCACTCAAAAAGCCAGCTTATTGCTAACTGAATATTTGGGAAGTAACTTAAGCACAGTAGCCAATGAGTTGCACAAGTTAACCATTGCAATTGATAAGGGGACTGAAATAAATACTCAGCATATTGAAGAAAACGTTGGGATTAGTAAAGATTATAACATTTTTGAATTTCAAGATGCCTTAGCCAAGAATGATGTTCTCAAGGTTAACCGAATAGTGAACTATTACGGAGATAACCCTAAAAATCATCCAATGATTGTTACTGTAAGCAGTTTATACGGTTTTTATGGGCGGTTAATGAGTTTTCATTATTTACCACATAAATCAAAAGATGAAGCTATGCGCTCTATTGGCATGGCTCCATATCCTGCAACCAAGCTGGTTAAACATGCACAGCAAATTGGCCCAGGACGCTGTTATAAAGCATTAAAACTTTTAAGAGAATACGATCAAAAATCTAAAGGCATTAACAACACCAGCACTTCAGACGGTTCTCTGCTTAAAGAACTTGCGTTTAAACTACTTCACTAAACAAGTCACCATTTATCCATTAAATAAACCTCTAAGTCAGTTTATAAGCAATTGGCAATAATTAAAAATAATAGCATAGCTATATTCATACTTTTGCAAGCTTCTGAAAAATGAAAATTCAAATGCTACAAAGATTACTTCTTGTTACCCTACTTTTTCTTGGGTGTTCGACTACAATTTTGTCTCAAACGGGCGGAATAAAAGGATTCGTTACTAACGAAAAAGACGGTTCTGCAGTTTTATACTCTAACGTAATTTTAAAAGGCACCACCTATGGAATTGCTACCGATGGAAATGGGTTTTACTCTATTAGCAAAGTACCTGCAGGCGACTACACAATTACCATAAGCGCAATGGGATTTGCGACTTTCGAAAAAGCAGTAACTATTGAAGCTAATAAAACAGCAACCATGAATATTGGCGTTAAGGAGTCTTCTGTTGACTTGAACATATTTGATGTTAACGGAGAAAAACAAGAGTCGCAGACGCAAGTAAAAATGTCTGTTACTAAAATTACACCTCAAGAAATAAATCAACTACCGACTATTGGTGGTGAAGCAGATTTTGCTCAATACATGCAAGTTGTTCCGGGAGTAATTTTCACTGGTGACCAAGGTGGACAATTATATATCCGAGGAGGATCTCCTGTACAAAACAAAATATTATTAGACGGAATGGTAGTTTATAATGCCTTCCACTCTATCGGTTTATTCTCCGTATTCGACGCAGATATAATGCAAAGTGCCGATGTTTACACTGGTGGTTTTAGCGGAGAATATGGAGGACGAGTTTCGTCTATAATGGATATTACTACTCGTGCTGGAAATAATAAAAGATTGTCAGGGAAAGTTTCGTTGAGCACTTTCGGAGCAAAAGCATTGTTAGAAGGCCCACTAAAAAAAGCTAAAACCAAAAATGATGGAACCATAAGTTACATTCTATCTGCAAAAACATCCTATTTAGATCAATCGAGCAAAACACTTTACAGTTATGCTGACTCAAACGGATTACCTTACAAATTCAATGATTTATACGGCAAAATAAGCTTTGCAGCACCATCAGGTTCGAAAGCCGATTTATTTGGGTTTAATTTTACGGATGACGCATCATACCGGAATGGAACTTCCATAGGTTGGAGAAATTTTGGAGGAGGCGGAAGGTTTCTTTTGCTGCCAAAAGGAAGTAGCGCAATTGTTGAAGGAAACTTAGCGGTTTCAAGGTATCTTATTCAAATGGATGAGCCTTCTGCAAGAACTCGAAAAAGCGGTGTTAATGGCTTTAACTTTGGAATAGGATCTACTTATTTCACTGGGGACAATGAGTTTAAGTTTGGAATTGATATTGTTGGATTTACAACCGATTTTGAATACACCAATAAATTTGGAAGAGAATTTAAACAACAAGAAAATAATACTGAATTGGGGATGTTTGCTAAATATAAATTAACCTTCGGTGATCTTATTATAGATCCCAGTATTCGCATACAATATTACGCCTCTCTTTCGACCATATCTCCAGAACCTCGGTTTGGAGCCAAATATAACATCACTGATGATTTTAGGGTAAAAGGCGCAGTTGGAATTTATTCTCAGAACTTAATTGCAGCAAATTCAGACAGAGATATTGTAAATCTTTTTTATGGGTTTTTAAGTGGGCCTGAAAGCTTACAAGAAGAATACGTAACTAAAAATGGGGAGACAAAACCACTCAATAACCGTTTGCAAAAAGCAAATCACTACATCCTTGGTTTTGAATACGATTTATGGAAAGGCATAACCATTAACTTGGAAGGTTACTACAAACAATTCAATCAACTATTAAACATAAACCGCAACAAGTTGTACGAAGATGCGGATTACAATGCTGACAAGCCAGATATTCTTAAAAAGGATTTTATAGTTGAAACCGGAGATGCATATGGAGCCGATTTGAGCGTAAAATGGAGCTACAAACAGTTTTATTTATGGTCGGTTTATTCTTTGACAAAAATTACGCGTTGGGATGGCATACAAGAGTATAGTCCTGTTTTTGACAGGCGTCACAATGTTAATTTAGTTGGAGCTTATACGTTTGGAAAAGACTTGAATTGGGAAGCAAATGTGCGTTATAATTTTGGCAGCGGATTCCCTTTTACTCAAACCCAAGGGTTATATGAAGAAATTAATTTTGCCGAAGGATACGATCAAGATTACAGCAGCGCAAACGGCAATTTGAATGCTTTATACTCTGATTTAAATCAGGGACGGTTGCCTGCTTATGCAAGACTTGATGCCAACATAAAGCGTACCTGGACGCTAGGTGCTTTTAGTGAATTTGTAGCAGCAGCTGGAATTACCAATGTTTTGAATAGGGCAAATATTTTCTACTACGATCGTTTGTCAAACACCCGTGTAAACCAATTGCCCTTTATGCCGAATGCAAGTGTAAGTCTTACTTTTTAGTAATTTCAATAACACTAATTGGCAAGCTAGCTGGCTTCATTGTTTTTAATGCAATTATATTTGCACAAAAGTTCTCTTGACTTGTTATAAGAGAAAACAAAAAGAAATGGCACACGAAGAAAAATTGAACGGACTGGATGTCGATGTAATCGGCGACAATCACTTATCCGCGAACACAGAAACTCCGCTAAGGTCAGATGCATTCGAACTATCGAATGCTGATAAAATTGAAAAAATTCAAGCTGATTTTGCTAATATCATGTATACACTTGGCTTAGACATGACCGATGATAGCCTCAAAGGAACTCCAAAACGTGTAGCGAAAATGTTTGTAAACGAAATTTTTAGTGGTTTACACCCAGATAACGAACCAAAAGCCTCAACCTTTGAGAATAAATACCAATACAATGAAATGCTTGTTGAGAAAAACATAGTGGTTTACTCTACTTGTGAGCACCATTTTTTGCCAATTGTTGGTAAAGCACATGTTGCCTACATGTCTAACGGAAAGGTTGTAGGTCTTTCTAAAATCAACCGAATTGTTGAGTATTATGCTAAACGCCCTCAGGTTCAAGAAAGACTAACCATGCAAATAGTTCGTCATATGCAAAAAGCGATGGGAACTGAAGATGTTGCCTGCATAATCGATGCAAAACACCTTTGTGTAAACTCAAGAGGAATAAAAGATATAAATTCGAGCACTGTAACTGCTGAATACGGTGGACAGTTTAAAAATAAAGATGTAAAACGTGAGTTCCTGAACTATATTCAGATGGAAATTCAACAATAAACCCTAAACTTAATGGCCCTATATGATCAATACCCTGTTGAGGTATTTAATTCACTAGGAAAAAAGAAAGAAAAGTTTGAACCTTTAAACCCACCTCGCGTGGGTTTATATGTTTGTGGACCTACCGTTTATAACGAAGCCCATTTAGGCAACCTGCGATCATTTTTAACCTTTGATATTGTTTGGCGCTACCTGGAACACTTGGGTTACAATGTTCGTTATGTAAGGAACATTACCGATGTGGGACATTTGGTAAATGACGCAGACGAGGGGGAAGATAAAATTGAAAAACGCGCGCGACTAGAGCAAATCGAACCCATGGAAATAGTACAGAAGTACACCAATGGGTTTCATGCGGTGAACAAAGTTTTTAATCTAAAAGAACCTAGTATTGAACCCACTGCCACCGGCCATATCATGGAGCAAATAGAGATGGTTCAAAAAATCATTGACAACGGATATGGATACGAAGTAAACGGCTCGGTTTATTTTGACGTTCAAAAATTTCAAGAAAAATACGATTACGGAAAACTCTCTGGAAGAAAAGTTGAAGATTTACTTGAACAAACCCGAGATAACCTAGCAGGTGGATCTGAGAAAAAATTCTTTGCAGATTTTGCAATTTGGAAAGCTGCTTCTGAGAATACCTTAATGAAATGGAAATCGCCTTGGGGAATGGGAGTTCCGGGATGGCACTTAGAATGTTCGGTAATGAGTACAAAATACCTAGGCGAACAATTTGATATTCACGGCGGTGGAATGGATTTGAAATTCCCACATCACGAATGTGAGATAGCGCAAAACATTGGCGCAGGTGGTGAAGACCCTGTTCGATATTGGATGCATGGCAACATGTTGACGGTTAATGGAACAAAAATGAGCAAATCTTTGGGGAATGCTTTTTTACCCAGAGAATTAATTGCTGGAGATCACAAATTGTTGGACAGAGGATATTCTCCGATGACCATTCGTTTCTTTTTGTTGCAAGCTCAATACAGAAGTACGGTTGACTTCTCTAATGACGCACTTAAAGCAGCAGAAAAAGGATATAAAAGATTGACCAATGCTCTGCGCTTGGTTTCCAAAATGGAAGCTGTTGAAGCAGGAACCATGAATGCGGAATTGGAAAAAGAAATAAACCAATTGTGCGATCAGCTTTACATTGAAATGAGTGACGATTTCAATACCCCAAAGACGATAGCAGTGTTATTTGATTTGGCCAATAAAATCAATTCATTTGCAGATAATCATTTTCCATTATCCTCAATTGGAGTTGAAACATTCAACAGAATGAAGAAAACCTTTATCACTTTTATGACTGAGGTTCTTGGGCTGTTAGATGAGGCTGAAGATGGTTCAGATAAACTGGATGACGTGATGCAAATGCTTATTGAAATGCGGGCAGAAGCACGAGCCAATAAAAACTGGGATTTATCGGATGAAATCCGTGATAAATTAAATGCCGTTGGCATCGTGTTGAACGACGGAAAAGACGGAAGTGAATATCAAATAAAATAACCCATGATTCTTTCTGGAAACGAAATAAAAAAGCAACTTGGTAAAAGTATTTTTATCAACCCATACGATGAGAAACGTTTAAATCCAAATTCGTACAATTTGAGTTTACACGATAGGCTTTTGGTTTACGATACTCCTATCTTGGAAATGAAAAAGCCAAATGCAACTAAGGAATTGTTTATTCCTGAAGAAGGTTTGGTGCTAGAGCCCGGTAAATTGTACCTAGGCAGAACTACTGAACATACTAGAACGGAGAGTTACGTTCCTATGTTAGAAGGACGAAGTAGCATTGGTCGTTTGGGATTATACATTCATGTAACCGCTGGTTTTGGAGATGTAGGTTTTTCTGGTTTTTGGACTTTAGAAATTCATTGCGTGGAGCCGATTCGAATTTACGCTGGAGTTGAAATCTGTCAGATTTACTATCACTCTATTGAAGGAGATTACGATAAGTACGTATCTGGTAAATACCAGGATAATAATGAGGTTCAGGCAAGTATGTTGTACAAGGATTTTGAGTAAATTGATTGTATTACGTCTAACGTACAACGTATTACGTCAGACGTGATACGTGAGACGTTATACGTTGTACCCGTACTAAACAATGAAACTTCCTCGTAAAATAATATCGTTTCCATTTCTAGCTCTGATTAGAATCTACCAATGGACTATTTCTCCGCTGCTGGGTCAAAATTGCAGACACTCCCCTACTTGCAGCAGGTATACCTACGAAGCAATTGAAACACATGGAATATTAAAAGGTGTTTGGTTGGGATTGAAAAGAATTTCTAAATGCCATCCTTGGGGAACAAGTGGATATGATCCTGTTCCTCCAAAAGATCAATGATCGTTTACTCTGTCAATGTGATAAGGTTCTATAACGTTTCCTTCATCATCTTTAATGGTTGTAAACAAATCAAACTCAACCGAAGAGATTGAAACATTGGCATTTTTAAAATAGTAAACTCCACCCCAAGGGTGTTTTACTCTCCAATAAATACTGCCCATTCCATCCTTTACAACTACTCTTTCCAAGATTTCTTTATTGCCCTTCATATAAACTTCTTCTGTAACTCCAATAGGATACTCTTTCGCAATTTCTTCGTGCACACCAGGTTGATTCATGTTCCAATCATGATGCTCATGGATACTAGTTGTTTTGGGGTTTTGAGCAGCAGCAGCCTGATCTAATTTAGCATGAATATCATTATGCTTATCTTTAGGCTTTGTTACCTTTTTAGCAGTAGCATGTAACTCTTTCTTTTTTTCTGCGTGTTCTTCCTTCTTAGCAATTGCTGCGGCAGTACCCGCAGTTGCTTTAGGTTTTGAAACTGCAACTGCAGGTTTCTTTACCGGTGGCTTAGGAACGGACTTTTTAACTACTTCTTTCTTTGGTTCAGGTTTCTTTTCTTCTTTTTTGGGCTCCTCTTTTATTTTTTCTTTCTTTTCGGCAGCTTTAGTTTCCTCTACCTTTTTAGCTTCTTCCGCTTTTCTCTTGGCATCATCTTTTGCTGCTAATTCATCAGCTTCCTTTTTATCTGCAGCTTCTTTAGCAGCTTTTTCTTCTTCTAGAGCTTTTTCCTTTTCAGCTTTCGCTTGCTCTTTTTCATTTGCTTTTGAAGCCTTTTCTATATCCGCAGCTTCTTTCTTAGCCTCTTCTGCTTTCTTCTTAGCTTCTTCCTCTACTAAAGCAGCAGCTTCTCTTTTCTTTTTTGTTTCAGCTACAATTGAAAGCTTAGTTTTAACAGATGTTTGATCAGGCATAAGTTTTGCCGCTTCTTCATATTGTTTTGCTGCCTCATCAAAATCTTCAGATTTTAACGCTTTATCACCATCAGCTACTAATTTATCAAATTCATCTTTTTTCGCTTTTTCAGCTTCCGCAGCGACCTTAGCTTCTTCTGCAGCTTTTGCGGCGGCTTCAGCATTTTTTGACTCCTCTTCTTTCTCAGCAACTTTCTTTAAATTATTAATTGCAGTTTCATCCTTAGGCATTGCCGCTAAAGCTGCTTCGTAACTCTTTTTTGCTGTTTCAAAATCACCTTTCGCCAATGCCTTATCTCCAGCTGCAGTATTCTTAGCATATTCTTTTTTCTTCTCTTCGAGTTCATCAACTAGCTGCTCAATTTTTTCCATTGCCCTAAGCGTGTAGTCGGCATCCCAATCAAAGCATTCTATCTCTGGATCATAAAAAATTTGACCAACCGATTTGTCTAAGACCGAGTAATCAATCCCTTCAACTTTTTGAATCATACTCACTTGAACTTCCCTTGGTCGGCAGCCAATTCCAACCATTTCCGCTGTAACATTTTGCAACAGAATGTCCACTTTTTTAGTTGCGTATCCTTGCTTTACAAAATGCAACTCGTAATTTTTACCGAAATCCAAATCAAAATCGAAAGTTCCGTTACCATCGGCAGAAACGCGTTTTAGCTTTTGACCATTGACATAAACAATAACAAATGCACTTGACATGTCGGTAAAACCATCTTTCATGTCTCCGTCAATGTGGTATTTGTCCATTTGAGCGAAGGCCGAGTTTAGGCCCATTAATAAAAATAGTATGGTAAAAATTCTTGTCATTATTTGCTTCACATTCGGGCAATAAAATTAACAGAAATACTCAGTTTAAAATTGCTCATTACTAGCACAGTTATATCGATTTTTATAGTTTTAACTGTTTATCAAAAAAATGTTCGGACACATTAGGTTCTTGCATTCTTTTTCTATCCATATGAGTCATATTTGCAAAAATCGAAAAGCATGAAATCTGAATTCAATATATATGTTACAACTTATCAAGGTCTCGAAGAGATTTTACTTGAAGAACTTGTAAAAAGCAAAATTGGCTCCAAACATGAAATCCGAAAGAGAGGTGTTGCTTTCGCAGGAAACATTGAGGATGTTTATCGAGCAAATTATTTAGTTCGTTCGGCTCTAAGGGTATTAATTAATCTGGTCTCATTCGAATTAAACGAAGCCAATGATTTATATGATTTTGGCAAAAAGGTGGAATGGGATAAATGGTTTTTTCCGCAAAAATCGATTGCAATTGATGCCATAGTTAGAAACGAACATTTTAAAAACAGTGTTTATGCGGCTCAACTTTTAAAGGATGCCATTTGCGATCGCTTTGTCGAAAACGGATCTGAACGACCAAATGTAGATTTGAAACTAGCCAATGTGAGGATAAATCTATTGATCGCTGGAGCTAGTTGCACTATTTCTATGGACAGTTCAGGAGATTCTTTGCATAAAAGAGGTTACAAAACCGTAAGCGGCGTTGCGCCATTAAGTGAAGTTTTAGCATCGGGTATTCTTAAACTGAGTGGATGGGATGGTAAATCAGAATTATATGATGGAATGTGTGGCAGTGGTACTTTATTGACCGAAGCTTTCCTGCTTTCTAAAAATACACCTTGTGGAAAATACCGTCAAAAATTTTGTTTTCAGCAGTGGCGCAATTTTGATGGTGATAAGTGGAAAGAAATAAAAGATGAATCAAAAAGAATAGAATCTGATAATGTAGCTCGTATTAGTGGCGGAGACAGCCACCCTTATGCTATTGAAGATGCAAAAATGAATATTGCAGCAGCTAGTATGGACCAAGATATTGATGTTTTTCAACGAGACTTCTTCAATTCTCCAGCTCCTGCAGCGTCTGGTTTTCTTATTATGAATCCTCCTTACGATAAGCGAATAACACTAGCCGATGCCAAGCAGTTCTATTCGGAAATTGGGGATAAATTAAAAACCGATTATAAAGGTTGGACAGCAGCTATTTTTAGTGCGAATATTCCCGCTATTAAAGCATTAGGATTAAAACCAAAACGAAGAATTCCGCTTTGGAATGGACCATTAGAAGGAAGGTTAAATATCTATGAATTGTACTAGTTGATTTTTGTAAATTTGTTTAGTTAAAACGACTATTCCTTTTTTTCGTTTGATAATTTGACTTTCTAGATTGTTAATCAGCTTCTTAGCTTTATTTACAACTAATAAAAATCATTTTTTCGAAACCTTTTCGTAAGGTTGTTAGTCGAATGAATTTGTAGTTCAAAAATCATTAATGAAACTTAAAAATATTATCCTTCTTATAGGAATTTTTCAATTCTCCTTTTGCGCATTTTCTGCCAACAGGTATTGGATTGGCGCCACCAATAACAATTATAACCGTTAACCTAGTCCTTCCTTATACCTATCCAAAGCCCTTTGCCGAGCAAACTTGTGCTCAACAATTGGTTCAGGGTAGTTAGTTGTACCAAACTCAGGAACCCATTTTTTAACGTATTCCTTTTTTTTATCAAATCGTTCTAATTGCGATGTAGGATTAAACACTCTGAAATACGGTGCTGCATCCGTTCCGCAACCTGCAGCCCATTGCCAACCTCCGTTATTTGAGGCTAAATCAAAATCCAGCAACTTTTCAGCAAAATAAGCTTCGCCCCAACGCCAATCGAGCAACAAATGTTTTGTAAGAAAAGAGGCTACCACCATTCGCACTCGATTGTGCATAAAGCCCGTTTCGTTTAACTCCCTCATTCCGGCATCAACTAGTGGATAGCCAGTTTTACCCTTACACCACGCTTCAAAGTGCTCTTCATTCTTCTCCCACTCTACTTTTTCGTATTTCGACCGAAAACAAGATGTTTCTACATGTGGAAAATGGAACAATATGGATTGGTAAAAATCCCTCCAAATCAGCTCATTCAGCCATGTTTCACTCTCTAAATCCATTGCTCTGCGAACACATTCCCGTATGGAAACTGTTCCAAATCGTAAATGGACACTTAGTTTCGTTGTTCCTTCTTTAGCAGGGAAATCTCTTTGTTCTTTGTAATTAGTGATTGTCTTATCGTCAAAATTTGGAGCAGTAAAAGAGTGATTCGTTTTTATAAAACCATGATCATAAACACTGTCCCATTGAATAGCATCGGTAGCATTAAAATTATCAGCATATTGCTCAATCGGATATGCTTTGAAATAATAATCGCTAAGGTTGTTCTTCCAAATTTTACTATACGGAGTAAAAACGGTATAAGGTAAGCCGTCGCCTTTTACTACCTCGTTCTTTTCAAAAACTACATGGTCTTTTTTTCCAATAAACGGAATATTTTTTGACTTAAGAAATTCATAAATATTGGAATCTCTATTCTTAGCATAGGACTCATAATCTCTATTGGAATACAATGCTTCTACGTTGTATTTACTCGTCAATTCTTTAAAGATATCCTGCGGATTTCCATAAAACACCCAGAGACGGGCCCCGAATTTTTGGTAGGCTTCGTTTAGTTGTTGTAATGCCTCATCAATAAAATCGATGCGTGCATCCTGCTTCGGTAAATGGTCTAAGATATCCGTGTCAAAAATAAAAACTGGCTGTACATTCTTATGATTTCGCAACGCAGCATGTAACCCAGCATTGTCGTAGGCTCTTAAATCACGCCGGTGCCAAAATAAAGTCAATTTTTCCATATAAACTTCAGACAATACTAAGCCCTGAAAGTTTGAGCTTATTCCTCAAAATATAAATACATTACAGACATGGCTGAAAGAGTATCTGAACTTGTATTGTGATAAAAAGAAGCTAGTGCATATTTATTTGAGGGATCCAGCCAAATATCCTCAGTAGGAATATATACTTGAATTTCATTTAAACCTATCCCTTCTTCTGCCTGCTTCATTGTTAGAGATACTATTTTTTCCTGTGTTGTTTCATTCATCAAAGCAATCTCTGTGCAAAATGGATGAACGTGAGCCACCGCCATTACTAATTTTCGTTTTTGATTTAGATTCAGCATCCTATCCACGTTCATTGCTAATACTTCTTTTCCAGGATTTATCTTCCAATGCCCCGTGTACTTTCTGCCGTAGTTATCGTAATACATATCCACGCCATTTAGCGATTTGTTGTTGGCCAACATGTCTACACCGCACGTGGGCTGTTGTGCCGGATGGTAATTATCCTTACCTATTGACTCTACTTGCAAAGCATCTTCTTTGGGTTTTTCACCCATACTTCCTAAGGGACCTTGGTATTGTTTTACTACATAAAGCGTTTGCATGTACAATGGCTTTAATTTAAAGTCAATTTCAGAGTCTAAAAAATAGGCTATAGTAACTCTGTGTTTTATGGTGGTATCTACCTCCGGATAGTTGTGGTTCAAAGCTTGGAAAATACTTTTAAAACCTTGTTCTCCCGGTATCGGCACACCGTATCCTTCTGGAAGCGATAGCTCCGTTGCACCTTGGGTTAGCGTAAAAACTCTATTCTGATAATCAAAATTTTGAGATTGCCATGGAAATCGGCGAATGCTATCCAAATTCAAATTATTGTGACATATAAAACCAGGTTCAATAACCTCTCCTTTTGAGTTAATCACCTCAACTTTATAGCCCGTTAGCCAAACAATGTCTCCAGAATCTGCTAAATAAAAAGTACTTTCATCAATGGGTCCTTTCATTGAGCGATAAATCGTGTCGATTTTAAAATCCGCTGAAAATACCTGATGATTGCGCTTCTTGCTATTATCAAAATTCCCATTTTTTGTAGCAGAATAATGGTCAGAAAACTCCTTTTTACCTTGCTTTGACGCGCAGCCAGCAGCCAAAAGCGACAATACTACAAGGCATATGTATTGGAAATTTTTCATCTCACTCTTTAAGGCACAATATATCACATACTCATAAATAAAAAAACCCCGAAACGTTACCGAATCGAGGTCCTATATCTTTAATACTAACTACTAATTAAGCAGTGTAATATCCTTTTTCTTTTGCTTTTTTGATCGCTACAGAAATTCCTAACTTATCGATGTTACGAATGCCCGAAGCCGAAATCTTAAGTGTTACCCACTTATCCTCTTCAGGAATATAAAATTTCTTAACCTGTAAATTCGGTTTGAATTTACGTTTAGTTTTATTCATTGAGTGAGAAACGTTGTTTCCCGTCATTGCTTTCTTTCCTGTGATCTGACAGATATTCGCCATTTTTCGTCTGATTTTTTGAGGCGGCAAATATATTGCTTTTTGTTCAAAATATCAGCGCCTATTTCAATAATTCTTTTTGCAATAAATGTAAGGCTGTTTGAGAAGCCCTAAGTATGTTTTTCTCTCTATCGTTTCCAAACTGAAAACGCTCGCTTAAAACGCCTGCAGGTGTTGCTACTGCTATCCAAATGGTTCCGACTGGCTTGTTAGCACTTCCTCCATCGGGACCTGCAATACCTGAAGTTGCAATGGCACAATCAGTGCCCAATTTTTGCCGAACCCCAGAAACCATTTCTTCAACCACCTGTTTTGACACTGCGCCGTGCTTTTTTATGCTCTCCCAACTCACTCCCAAAACCGTTTCTTTTACTTTATTAGAATAAGAAACTATGCTTCCCTCAAAGTAAGCCGAACTACCAGCGATGGCTGTGAGCATATGAGCAATATTACCTCCCGTGCACGATTCTGCAGTGGAAACTGTCCAACCCTTTTTCTTTAATAAATTACCAACCTCAACTTCCAGAGCATCCGTTTCATGTCCTACATAATGATCGGGTATTAGTGCTGGTAATTGTTTTACGTAGGTGGCTATTTTAGCTTCTAAAGCAATACGACTGCTGCCTTTTCCGCTCACTCTAAGCCGAACTTTACCTGCAGCTGGCAACCATGCCAATCGTAAGTCATCATTAAGAACTGTGTTTTCCCAGCCTCCTAAAATCTCCATTAGAGAGGATTCTCCTATGCCTTGAGTCAAAATGGTTTTGTACACCAATTCGGGAGTTTCAAATTCAGTTTTTACTCTTGGAAGTACTTCCTGCTCCATCAAATATTTCATTTCATACGGAACCCCAGGCATGGAAACAATTACTTTATTATTTCGACGAAACCACATCCCCGGCGCTGTTCCCTTTTTATTCATTAGGGTTATGCAAGTACTCGGAACTTCGGCCTGATGTCGATTAATTGCTGGCATTTTTACTCCATAAGAATCAAAAAGCGACTTGACTTGATTAAAAACGTCTTGACGAAATTCCAAGTGATCATTGAAGTAGGCACACAAGGTATCTTTAGTGATATCGTCTTTCGTTGGACCAAGACCACCTGTTATCAAAATTAAATCGGCTCTAGTTTGAACGTCGTCAAGGGCATTTACAATGTGGTTTTTTTCGTCGGTTATAGAAGTGATCTGCGCTACCTCTATTCCATGATTATATAGCAAATTAGCCATCCAAGCCGAATTGGTGTCAACAATCTGACCGATTAAAATCTCATCTCCTATAGTTATTATTTCTGCTTTCATTTCATTTAAAAATGACTGGATAAAAGTACTTGACCAATCTACAACTCTATCGTTTAAAAACAATATTTGAACATACATTTGTAACATGAACAAAACACTTTCTTTTTCGCTCATTGTTCCGGTTTACAATCGGCCCGATGAAGTTCAAGAACTTTTAGAAAGTTTGAGTCAACAAACAGACAAAGCATTTGAAGTTTTGATTATTGAAGACGGTTCAAGTATACCCTGTAAATCGGTTTGCGAAAAATTCAGCGATAAAATCAATATCATTTACCACTTCAAGGCAAACTCTGGCCCCGGACCCAGTCGTAATTTTGGCATGGAAAAAGCCAATGGAAACTATTTTATCATCTTCGACTCCGACTGTTTGATTCCGCCTCATTACATTGCAAATGTTCGCAAAGCATTGACAACGGATTATGTAGATTGTTTTGGAGGACCTGACGCTGCTCATGCATCCTTTTCGAATACGCAAAAATCTATCAACTACGTAATGACGTCCTTTTTTACAACGGGCGGAATTAGAGGCGGAAATGAAGCACTGGGAAAGTTTCAGCCGAGAAGTTTTAACATGGGTATTTCTAAAGCAGTTTTTGAGACCGTTGGCGGATATGGGAAAATACACCCCGGAGAAGATCCAGACTTGAGTTTTAGGATTTGGATCGCGGGTTATAAGACCAAGCTTATAAAAGATGCTTTTGTTTACCACAAACGCCGAATCGATTTGCGAAAGTTTTCGAAACAGGTCTACAAATTTGGAGTTGTTCGAGTAATTCTAAACAAATGGCACCCGGGAACTTCAAAAATCACCTATTGGTTTCCAACTCTGTTTAGTCTCGGGTTTATTGTTTTAATTATTAATGGAATGAGCATTCCCATTTTTGGTTTTTTGGCTTGTGCTTATGTGCTTTTACTTTTTGCCGATTGCCTTATTAAAACCAAAAGCTTGAGTATCGCTTTAGGCGCTGTAATGGCGGCATTTATCCAGTTTTACAGTTACGGTTGGGGATTTTTGAAAGCGCAATGGATCATCAATGTGCTCAAGAAAGATGAACGCAAGGCTTTGCCCGAGTTTTTCTTCAAGTAACCCCTAACGTACAATCACTAAACGTTTGTATTGGGTTTCATCCTCGCAGTATAAACCTACTAGATAGGTGCCTGAAGGTAAATCGTTTAATCGGTATTCGAGGTTAAATGGATTTTCTTTCCAATGGCTCACGTCGCTTGTTATTATCGCTTGCCCTATTTCGTTAAAGATTTTTACCTGCTTTACTTGTTTGTCGTTGTTTGATGCCGAGATAACAAAGTAGTCGCTGGCTGGATTTGGGTCTATTCTAAAATCGCACAGCAAGGGTGGAATGTTCGGGTTTCTCAATACTTCTATGGTATCTCGTAATGTGTCTGCACAACCAAATGGGTTTTTGGCAATCAACATTATCGTGTGTTCACCATAGCCGATAACTCTTTCCCTCAGGTTTGTAGTAGTTCTTTTCTTATCGGAATCGATCCACCATAGATATTCCACTGCTCCTTCTGATAAATTGATTGCGGCTACTTCAAACGGAGAAATTCCTTCTTTCTCATTCAAGGCAAATGCAGCTTGGATAGGGTAGTAATTTGGAGTAATGTTTAGGGTGTCTGCTCCACAAAAGTTACTTACGATTAACGTGTAAACTCCTGCTACTTTTAAACTGATACTTTGACTGCTATCGCCTGTACTCCATAAATATTTATCGTTTTCATTTGTAGAGTTGCCGCTCAATGTGAGCAATGTTCCGGGGCAATATTTTCCTTTTAAGTTTATGGTGGCTGAGGCTTTTGGGGTGTTCTAATAAGCCACGTTTATGCTTCCGCTGTTTGTACCACATGGGTTGGTTATCGTTACTGCGTAAGTGCCTTCTTTTTCTATGCGGTTTTTAGGCTGGGTAGATCCGTCGTTCCATTGGTAACTAGATCGGGGTTGAGAAGCGTCTGGCTCCCAAATGGTTTGATTACACAATATCGTATCAGCAGCTAGGGTAAATTTTGGTGGCGGTAGTTCGCCTACCTTAAATAATACGGTATCTGAACCACAGCGGTTTTGTGCTCCTACTCCATAAGTGCCGTAATCTTTTATGGAAATGCTTGGATCGGTTGCGCCGGTACTCCAACGTATTTGGGCGGAATCTGCTCGGGCGGTTATTTGTATCGAATCGCCCTTGCAAATAGTAGTATCGTTCATCTGTAAATTGGGGGCGTTGAGCTGGTATACTTTTATGGAATGTGTCTGTATGCCGCATCTATCGGTAACTTCTACGGTGTAGGTTCCGCTGGCATTTACCACTACACTGCTGTCTGTACTGCCGTTATGCAGCCAACGCCAAATCAGATTTTTGTCGTTTGCTCCAGCATTTAGGATTAGAGGCAAATGGGCGCAGGTGGCAGTGTCGTTTCCTAGATTTACTTGGGCTGGGCGAAGGGTATCAACAACTATTGTATCACTTTGTGTTCCACAGCGATTAGACACTTCTACCCAATATTTTCCGGGTTGAGTAACTAAGTTGGTGTTTGAAGACCATCCGTTAAACCATTTATAGCTTACTCCGCTGTAGTTGAGTATAAATACCAATCTGTCTCCAATACACGTTGCGGTGTCTTTACCCAAATCTGGAAATATTGTATCCTGAACCGTTATATTAATTTTATCGCAGTCTACTCCACATTTATTGGTTACGGTGACTTTATACAAACCCGTTTTTGAAACTGTAAAAGTGGAGTCTCTCGATTGATCTTGCCACAAGTAAGTTGAGTTTTTCCAAAAAAGCGTTCAACCGTAAGCTATCCGCACAAAAAACTGTATCTCGACCTAAATTGACTTTTGGAACTACCGCTGAATCTACCACCAAACTATCGTACCATTCTCCACAGTGATTGTAACTCGTATACCAATATGTTCCTGAGTTACGCACTTGTAAGGTATTGTTGAACGTAGAATCGTTCCAGAAAAAATGTTTAGCAGCCCTTGTATTCCACAAACTCAGTGTATCACCATTGCATAGAGTGTAGGTAGAATCGCTCAATACTGGAATTTGAATAGTATCAATTGTAATGACCTCGGTAACGGTATCTCTTGTACCTCTGTAGTGGGTTAAATAGCCTTTTGCTGTGAACACTCCAGTACGCTGGTAGGAATGTTTAACGGTATCGGTTGGATTTGCAGATTTAAGTGGTGAAGCATCTCCAAAATCCCAAATTACATTTGCGACACTACCAGTGTCTAGCAAAGAAAAGCGGGTTGAATCTGAGAAACATTTATTTTCTACGTGAATATTAGAAAACTTAAAATAACCGCTAAAAAAATTGGGAAAACTTTCAAAAAAATGAAAGGTATCGTGTGGAAAAACGAAAACGGAATCGGTAAAATTACTTCCTGCCCTAGCAATATTAGGTCGGTTAATTCTACCTATCGATTTTTCACTAGTCTTCCAATAGATTTTTCCGTCTAAACCCAATTGAATATCTGAAGCACCTATTTTTCCGTAATGTATATTGCCATTGTATCTCCATATGCGTGAGGAATCGGGACTTTTAAATTGGTGCTTTTTAGCCTCAATACTATCTTTATGGTATACAGATATATCTAATTGCGTTAAGTGATGAGTATTAAGTGATTTTCTTGTTTGGGGCTGTGTTGCGTCAAACACCCCATAATACAGCATTTTACCATCTGGAGAAAGACATAAATTACCACCACCAATTCTACCATTATTTTGAAAGTACCTTAGAGGTCTAGATTCAATCTTAAGATCCGAGTAACACTTGCCTGTTTTATTATCAAATCTTGCCAATAGAAAATAATGTTGACTTTGGTAACGACCACTAACAAAGCCCTGATATTCATAGCCTTCAGAAATTGCAATTACATCACCTTTAGGCGAAACTTTAATTTCGCCTGGACTTTCATCAATAAAATTATTTAGAGAGCTATGAATTGTTGATTGTATACCTGCGGATGTTACTAAAAAAGCAACTATACGATTAGATCTTTGGACTCCACTACCCACATACCTCCCAGTCTTTTGAAAAACCATCCAAATGTCTTTGTCGTTGCTGTGATACGTAGCATCTACCTTAAATGCATTCGACTGAAATAAAATTCTATTCTTAATCGTAACTGCTCCTAGCCCCCCATTTAATGACATATCTACAATGCTGTAATAAACGTTGCGAATTGCATTGGATCCTGGAAATACGTTTTTAGAACATGAATCCTGATGAAAAATATAATACTCTTCGTTATTTCCAGGTTTTTTTATGATATTGGATGAATTAATAAAATGAAAAGAGAGACCTACTTGCTTATTCAATATTCCAAGGCTATTGGCCATAATTTGGAAATTGGAATTACGAATAAACCCACTGTCAACTGCGAATAAAAATTTACCATTTTTATCGCTAATACATGCCGAAGAAGCAGTATTGTAATTTGTGAAAGCTGCACTAGTTTGCATTGAAGGAGCTGCTTTACCCTTTTTAAATCTATAGAAAGTGAATCTCCAAAATACCACCAGTTGGATTCATATTGGGCAGACCCCGTAACTGTAAAAAACAAAAAAAGAAGAAAAATCAGTTGGCGCATACCCAAAGATAACCAATTGATATTCAAATCAAGGCTTACCTATTGAAGCAACTTTAAAATCGGGAAGCTTATTTGGTTTTGAGGTAACTAAATCTCCTCTCTAATCTTGTATTCGTTGCGCACAGGGTTGTTTCTTGAAACCAATTCACCTAAGAAGCCAGCTAGGAATAATTGCGTACCTAATATCATAGAAACCAAAGAAATATAGAACCAAGGATTATCTGTTACCAATCCAGGAAGAACTCCCTGACTCAAATGATAGAGTTTTTCCAAACCAAGGAATAAGGCAGTCATGAATCCAAATATGAACATTAGCATACCAAAAGAGCCAAATAAATGCATTGGCCTCTGCCCAAACTTAGACACAAAAGTAATGCTCAGCAAATCCAAAGGACCATTAATAAAGCGCTCTAAACCAAATTTGGTGGTTCCATATTTGCGTGACTGGTGGAGCACAACTTTTTCCCCAATAACAGCATAACCTGCTCTCTTTGCCAAAATTGGAATGTAGCGATGCATTTCGCCATAGACTTCAACGGCTTTTACGACTTCATTTTTGTAGGCCTTTAAACCACAGTTAAAGTCGTGCAAATAAATGCCCGTCATCTTTCGAGTAGCCCAATTGTAGAGTTTGGTAGGTATGGTTTTAGAAAGTGGATCGTAGCGTTTCTTTTTCCAGCCGCTCACCAAATCAAAACCACCTTCTACAATCATTTTATACAGCTCTGGTAATTCTTCAGGGCTATCTTGTAAATCGGCGTCCATAGTAACCACCACATCGCCAATGGCTTTTTCAAATCCACGATTTAAGGCTGCACTTTTACCGTAGTTGCGGTTAAAACGAATTCCTTTTAGATTCGCATTTTTTGAAGCTAAGTCTTGATAAACCTTCCAAGTAGTATCTGAGCTACCGTCATCAATTAAGATAACTTCATAAGTAAGCTTGTGCTCATTGAGCACTTTATCTATCCACGCGCAAAGCTCTGGAAGCGACTCCTCTTCGTTAAAAGCAGGTATTACAATTGATAGGTTCAGCATTTATACTTCTTCAGAAAATGGATTTGGATTTTCATTCTTTATAAAAGCAGAAACAATCGCAGAGATAATTAAGCCCATTACTAAAAAGACCAATAAAGCTATAAGAGTCATTCCGATAGGAGTCATAAAAGGTTCTACCATTTCTAATTCGGTGATTGCCTGTTCAGCACTTTTTCCATTTGAGATTGCACTTTCATAGGCCTTTTCCTTAGCCTTATCAATAGAACTTGGGTCAATAAATGACAAGAAAACCCAGTTGTAAAAAGCAGTAATTACTCCACCAAAAAATGTAAGTAATATTCCTAATCTAAAAGATGTTATAAATGAAATGAAACCAGCTCCAACTTCCATCTTATACTTATTCATAAAAAAATACAAAGCTCCGATAGTGACAGCCAGATTAATGAGGAATACAAAATTACCATCATTTTCAATTCCTAAAATATATAATATCAGCGACATAGCAATTATAACGATACCGTATATGGTACCATAATTCATAATTGCATTCGTATTTATTTTCGCACTCATAGCTTTAACTTTTAGAAGTGTCCGCAAATGTAGAATAAAAGCTTAGGCGAACATTTATTCTATGGACTGGAATTGCAAAATGCGCTGGAGATTTAACCGCTTGAACTTTCGGGCAGGTTTCAGCTTCTCAATAATAGTCAGGAATAGCGAGTTCAGTTTCGATGAGCTCCTTCGTCGGTTCTAAAACGAGTTCAGAATTAGAACTAGCGGGTGTGCAATGTGCGTCTAAGAATTTTCACACCTTGTGCTGCATCACTGCATAAAAAAACGCAGGGTTGTAGAATAATATGGGGTCATGCTGAATTTATTTCAGCATGACGGCTAGCGAGTGTATTACTCACATTTCCCACACAATTCTGCAACAAAACGCATAAAAAAAGCCCTTTTCCAAAAATTGAAAAAGGGCTTTCAAACCTTCTATTCTAATCTAATCAGCTTACTTTTTAGCAGCAGTTTTTTTAGCCGCGGTTTTTTTAGCCGCTGGCTTCTTAGCTGGCGCTTTCTTAGCTTCTGGCTTTTTTACCTCTTCAGCTTCAGCTGGCTTTTCAGCCGCTTTTTTAGCTGCAGTTTTTGCTTTTTTATCAGCTGCTTCCTTTTTTGCTAAGTTCTTTCTTTCTGCCTCGGTAGTTATATCTCTTCTTCTTTTACGCGTATTGCCATAAGACCCAATAGTTCTTTTTCCTTTACCCGATTTTTTATCTCCTTTACCCATGATTTATTTCTTTTTTTTTGACAACAACCAAAGTAGTCATTTTAGTTATTGTGTCAAAATGAAGTACTATGAAACTGTAAATTTTACGATTGCCAAAAGTAGAGCAAACCAATGTGCTATTCACAACGGAGCAATATTTCCAATCTAGTTTTATTAACTAGTTCCTAAGTTTACTGCTCTTGGCAATTAAATTGAAGAAATTTCCGTAAAAATTTCCATAAAAAAAACCTTTACTAGCGAGCTAGTAAAGGTTTTAGTAAAAAAAGACCTTAGCTTAGTTTACAGAGCCAGAAAGCTCAGCACCTGCTTTGAATTTTACAACGTTTTTAGCTGCAATTTGAATTTCTTTTCCTGTTTGAGGATTACGACCTGTTCTTGCAGAACGATTAGATACAGAGAAAGATCCAAAACCTACTAGTGCTACTCTTCCACCACTCTTTAAAGTTGTAGTAGTTGCTCCAATAAATCCGTCTAGTGCTCTTTTTGCATCAGCTTTAGAAATTCCTGCGCTATCAGCCATTGCTTCGATTAATTCAGACTTGTTCATCTTAATAATGTTTTTGTAGTTAATAATTTATTTAATTCATGACCAAAAATATAGGAAATAGTACACGGCCAAAGGGATTGCGGACAAAACAAGCCTTTTTGTTAATAAGTATAGGGTTTTGTTAATAAACATGCCTGTTTTTCCGACAAAACAAGGCCAATCAAGGCATTCCTTGCTTCAAAACCGACTCTTTTGTTGTTCATTGCAAAAGTATTAATGTCCTTTACACGATAATTTCACACAAAATGATGAAAGGCAACTGCATCAATTCCTATTAAAAAGTGAATTGCTTAGCTTCGCAAAAAATTTTGAAACTATGAAACGATTCAGTTTAGCACTAATTATTCTTGCCTGCAGTCTTTCCTCATTTGCAAAAGAGGGAATGTGGATTCCTTCTCTTATTAAGAATCTGGTAGAATCGGATATGCAAAGTATGGGCATGAAACTTTCGGCCGAAGACCTGTATAGTTTTAATAAATCAAGTTTAAAAGATGCCATCGTACATTTTAATGGTGGCTGTACTGCCGAAATGATCAGCGATGAGGGATTATTGCTTACCAACCACCACTGTGGCTACTCGCTCATACAATCGCATAGTTCTGTAGAAAACGATTACCTAACGGATGGCTTTTGGGCAATGACCAAAGACCAAGAACTGAAAAATCAAAATCTATATGCTCGATTCATAGTTAGAATTGACGATGTAACTAAATCAGTGCTTAAGGGAGTTACCGACGGAATGCCAGAGGCAGAAAGACAAGCCATTGTAGATTCAAACATTAAGGTTATAGGAAAGGCGGCTATCGAAGGTTCGCATTACGAGTACATTATTCGTCCATTTTATTATGGCAATCAGTATTACATGTTCATTACTGAAACTTTTAACGACGTTCGATTGGTAGGTGCTCCACCTTCATCAATAGGAAAATTTGGTTTTGATACTGATAATTGGGTTTGGCCGCGTCACACAGGCGATTTTTCAATGTTTCGGATTTATGCCAATAAAGACAACAAACCTGCTGAAGTTTCAGATGATAATGTGCCTTACCGTCCAAAATATTCGCTTCCCATTAATATGAATGGAACAAAACCCGGCGATTTCACCATGATTTATGGATTTCCTGGACGCACTAGCGAGTACTTGACTTCTTATGCTGTTGACTATACCATCAATAAACAGAACCCGAACCGCATTAAAATGCGCGATATATCATTAGAAATTATTGGAGACGCAATGTCTAGTAGCGATAAAACTAGAATCCAATACGCTGCAAAACAATCTAGAATTTCAAATGCTTGGAAGAAATGGATTGGTCAGAACAAAGGATTAATAGCCAATGATGCGGTAATTAAAAAACAAGAGCTGGAAAAACGTTTTTTGGCGAATGCCAATATGAGTATTCCTAAATACGGATTGAAATACACCAAAATTCTGGATAAATACAAAACGCTTTACGCTGAACTGGAGCCTTATGCTTTCTCTTGGGATATGTTCATCGAAATCTATTATTACGGCCCCGAGCTTATCCGTTTCGGAATGAATATGGAAAAATTGAATCCCGATAAGTTGAAAGAAGAAGATGTAGAAAAAATGAAAGCGGCTCTTAAAGGCTCAGCGGAACGCTACTTCAAAAATTACGACGTAGAAACCGACAAAAAACTATTGAGCGCTATGCTCCAACAATACTTTTTGGTCTTGGATGATAGTTTAAGGGCTGATGTGTACACTGCGATTCAAAAAGATTTTGGAGGAAATTATGAAGATTATGCCGCAAGCCTATTCAAGAAATCAAATTTTACTTCTTTAGAAAAAGTAAACGCGTTTTTGGATAGTTATAAAGGTGCTAAGTCTTTTAAGAAAATTCAAAAAGACCCTGCTTATCAACTCACCATGAGTTTATACAATAACTATCAAACAAAAGTGCGCCCGGAATTGGTGCGCTTAAACAACGATCTGAATTTATTGAACCGAACCTACATGGAAGGGTTGCAAGCCTTATTACCAAAGGATAAAAAATATTATCCCGATGCCAATAGCACGCTGCGTATTGCCTACGGAAAAGTCGACAGCTACAAGCCTAAGGACGGTGTGGTGTATTATCCATACACAACTACTGAAGGAATTATGGCTAAACGGGATACCACTAAAGAATTTACTGTACCAGAGCGCTTGGCTCAATTGATCAATGATAAAGACTACGGCAAGTATGCAGATGATGACGGAACAATGCACGTATGTTTTATTGCATCAAACCACACTACGGGTGGTAATTCTGGAAGTCCAGCTTTAAATGGGTCAGGCGAGCTGATTGGATTAAATTTTGACCGAACTTGGGAAAGTACGATGAGCGATATCATGTTCGATCCAACTATCTGCCGAAACATTATGGTTGATATTCGCTACGTGCTCTTCATTGTAGACAAGTACGCCGGAGCTGGGCATTTGGTTAAAGAAATGAACTTGGTGGAGTAAAACGTCGAAATTTATTCGATTTTGATGATAATTATCATCTCTTTTTAAAGGTTCAATATGCTTCTTTGCAGAAGTAATGAATAATTCACTTGTAACTAAATACAACGTTCCTGGCCCTAGGTACACCTCCTATCCTACCGTACCATATTGGGGAAGTTTGGAGGATTTTAATGTCGATTTGTGGAAACAAAACGTCCTAAAAACGTTTGAAGCTACAAATAGTAGCGAGGGAATTAGCCTTTACATTCAGCTCCCGTATTGCGAACATTTGTGTCATTATTGCGGCTGCAACAAAAAGATTACGACCCAACATTCCGTCGAAGCACCGTATGTAAAAAGAGTGCTCAAAGAATGGGATTTGTATTGCGACTTTTTGCCCGCTAAACCTATCATCCGAGAATTGCACTTTGGTGGTGGAACTCCAACATTTTTTAGTGCGGAGAATCTTGAGTTATTGATTTGTGGCATCCTAAAAAGAGCAGGAATAAACAATCGATCGGAGTTTAGTTTCAAAGCGCACCCAACCAGTACAAACAAAGAGAAATTAGAAACGCTTTTTAACCTTGGCTTTAAACGGCTGAGTTTGGGTGTTCAAGATTTTAGCCCCGAAGTGCAGCGTGTTATCAATCGCTACCAAACTGTTGATGAAGTGCAAGAGGTGGTCGAAAATGCTCGAAATATTGGATACAAAAGCATAAATTTTGACCTGATTTTTGGATTGCCCAAACAAACTAAGGCTTCTATTGAAGATACAATTGAAAAAACAATTGAACTCAGACCCGACCGAATTGCTTACTACAGTTACGCGCATGTGCCATGGGTGAGCAAAGCACAGCGTTTGTATTCGGAAAAAGACCTGCCGAGTAATGATGAAAAGCGTAATTTGTATGAATTGGGCAAGGCCATGCTAGAAGACGCCAATTTTATTGAAATTGGAATGGATCATTTTGCATTGCCGTCTGATGATTTGACCAAGTCTGTGCAAGATAAAAGTCTGCACAGAAACTTTATGGGTTATACAACAGCTCATACCCAGTTGATGATTGGCTTGGGGGTATCGTCTATCAGCGATAGCTGGACTGCATTTGCTCAAAATGTAAAAACCATAAAAGAATACGAGCGACTTATCGATGCAAACGAACTTCCTGTTTTTAAGGGCCATTTTTTAACGAAAGAAGATCAGGTTATTCGGAAACACATACTTAACCTTATGTGTCATTTTGAAACCGAATGGTGCGATACTGAAAGCAATTTACTTCACTTTGACGCAATACTTGAGAAATTGCATGAAATGGAGAACGACGGTTTGTGTTATATTGAACACAATAAATTAGTTGTCACTGAAAAAGGCCAGAAATTCGTTCGAAACATTTGCATGGCCTTTGACCTCAGGCTGCAAAGAAAACAACCCGACCAGCAGTTGTTTTCAAGTACCATTTAGCATTAATAATCTGCTAAAGATTGAATTTTTTCCTTCAACTTTTTCTTAGCCAAAAACCCTTCTTCCAAAACAGGAGCAAACGGAACGGGAGTATCTAAACTGCCTAACCTCGCCACTGGAGCATCCAGTAATTCAAAACAACGCTCAGCAATTTGTGCAGCTATTTCTGCCCCTATACCACCTGTTTGGCAGTCTTCGTGAAACACCAATACTCTGCCCGTTTTAGTAATCGATGTTTCTATCGTCTCCCAATCTAATGGACTCAAGGTTCTTAGGTTTATAACTTCTATTTCTTCCTGCTCAAAAGTCGAAGCAATCTCCATTGCCCAATGCACGCCCATTCCGTAGGTAATCACGCTGATTTTTTTACCCGACTTCTGGACTTTAGCTTTCCCCAATTCAAGGTTGTAGTAATCGGTTGAAACGTCTTCCTTTATGCTTCTATACAAGGCTTTGTGTTCGAAGAATAATACTGGATTTGGGTCTTCAAACGAAGCAAGCAGCAAACCTTTCGCTTCCTCTGGGTATGCAGGGTAAACGATTTTAAGACCTGGAGTATGAAAAAACCAAGCCTCGTTGCTCTGAGAATGAAAAGGACCCGCAGCAACTCCAGCGCCGGTTGGCATACGAACTACGACATCGGCGTTTTGCCCCCATCGCCAGTGAATCTTAGCCAAATTATTTACAATTTGGTTAAACCCACAAGTTACAAAATCGGCGAATTGCATTTCTACCATCGCCTTTTTACCTGAAATAGAAAGCCCTAAAGCAGCTCCAACAATGGCAGATTCGCAAAGCGGTGTATTTCGAACCCTATCTTTTCCAAATGCTTCTACAAACCCTTCGGTTGCTTTAAAAACGCCACCGTATTCGGCAATATCTTGACCCATTAGAATCAAGTTTTCGTGCTTCTTCATGGCTAACTTTAATCCGTTGTGAATCGCATCAATTAAGCGCATTTCAGTTTTATTTGCGCTGCACGGAACATCTACATGCTTGTGCTGAGCAAACAAATCTGCTACTTCTTTATCTTCATCAAATGTAATTGCCGGCAATGCATCTGCTGCTTCAACCGCTTTTTTAACCTTCAAGGTATAATCTAATTTCACCTTCTCATTGTAACCAGCATCAATTATTCCTTTATCAATGAGCCACTTTTCATAATTGACCAAGGGATCTTCTTTTTCCCAATCGGCCACCAAACCTTCTGGGTAATATTTGGTGCCACTCGCCTCTTCATGCCCTCTAATTCTAAAGGTTTTACACTCAATAAGAATTGGCTGCGGATTTTTCCGAATCTTATCTGCAGCGGTTTTTACCGTGTGGTAAACTTCCAACAAATTATTTCCATTGCAAGAAATGGCCTCCATACCGTACGCTGGTCCTTTGCTCACAAAACTTTCAAAATTAAATTGCTCTTTGCTCGGGGTACTTAGTCCCCAATGGTTACTTTCAATCAAGAAAATAACTGGAAGTCCCCAAACAGCAGCAACATTGAGCGCTTCGTGAAAATCTCCTTCACTAGCACCGCCGTCGCCCGAAATTACTAACGTTGCTTTTGGCTTTCCGTCAATTTTGTTGGATAAACCAATCCCATCAGCAATCCCCAATTGAGGACCTAAGTGCGAAATCATTCCCACTAAATTGTGTTCCATAGTTCCAAAATGAAAAGAACGGTCTCTTCCTTTGGTGAAACCATCCTCCTTGCCCTGAAACTGAGCAAATAATCTTTTTAAAGGAACATTACGTGCAGTGAAGATTCCGAGGTTTCGGTGCATGGGCAGTATTATCTCGTCTTCCTTCATCGCCAACGTGGCGCCAACCGAAATCGCCTCTTGCCCCCAACCGCTAAACCATTTCGAAATTTTTCCTTGACGCAACAAAAGCATCATTTTTTCTTCAATGGTTCGGGGCAACAAAAGCGCATTGTAAAATGACTTTAACTGATCATTCGTGAGCTTTTTGGGGTCAAAATTCATGTAACACTGTTTACTTCAAATGTAACCTTTCGGCTTTTTGGCAACTCCTTAAGCAGCTATTTTTTTTAACCAAATTATTGAAGACAATCTTTGACGAACGAACGCTAGGAAAGTCATTGTGCTAATTTTGTCCAAGATGTTTTCTATAGACATAAGAGTAATCCAATACTTTACACGCGTATTCCTATTGTTTGGGCTATACAGCATGCTCCGCGTGTTATTTCTTTTATTTAACTGGAGCTTCTTTGAGGATATAGGAATTGGGGATTTTCTTGTGGGCTTGCGTTACGATGCAGTTTCTATTGCCTTGTGGTTCTTTCCCTTTCACGTTTTGAGCCTCATCGGAATTTGGTGGAATAAGGCATTTCTTCATAGAGTTACTGAGTTCTTTTTGCTGTTTGGAGCGATTCTATCCATTCTTTTAACCGCCGTTGATTTTAAATATTTTGAATTTACCTTGAAGAGAACTACCAGCGATGTGCTTGTTTTTTTTGGAGATGGTGGGGATATTTGGCCGTTAATTCCACAATTCTTAGTTGATTTTTGGTACTTATTTTTTCTGGCTGCCTTTCTAATCTATGCTTGTGTGAAATTCTTTAAAAGTACCTTCAGTTTAAATTCGGAAAACTTCAATTTAGGAAAGTGGCCGTTGAATATTTTCTTCTCCATTTTTATAGTGGGAGGCTTTATTCTAATGGGCAGAGGTGGCGTCCAGCTTGTTCCTCTTAAAAGTATCGACGCGGCGCTCTACACCAAACCGCAAAATGTACCTTTTGTTTTAAATACCCCGTTTACGTTAATCAAAACCCTAGGAAAGTCTGTTATGACTCCCGTTAACTACTTTTCAGAGCAGGAGCTACCCACAATTTTTAATCCCGTACATCAGCCAGAAGTAAATGATACGCTCCCATTCAAGAAGCTAAACGTTGTCATAATTGTTTTGGAGAGCTTTTCCAATGAGTTTGTCCACTCGGAAAGGAGTGCATACCTCACCCCGTTTTTTAATAGCTTAAAACAACAATCGTTGAGTTTTGAAAATTGTTTTGCCAATGGAAAAAAATCCATTGAAGGTATTCCGAGTATATTTTCTGGAATTCCAACTTTGAGTGACCACCCACTTATAACGGGAACCTACGGAGGCAACAAACTCAACAGTCTAGCTACTTACTTAAAAAAAGAAGACTACGCCAGTAGTTTTTTTCACGGTGGAAGAAATGGAACGATGAGTTTTGACTCCTATGCAAACGCAACCGATTTTGACGCTTATTATGGTTTGGACGAATATCCAAATCAAGAAGATTTTGATGGTACTTGGGGAGTTTATGATGAGGAATTCTTTTCCTTTTTTAATGCGGAATTAAATGCGTTTAAAGAACCCTTTTTTAGTGGAATCTTCACCTTGTCTTCACACCACCCTTATTCTATTCCAGCAAAACATCAATCTAAATTTAATAAAGGGAAGCGCCCAATGGAAAATGCAATTGCCTATGCAGATTATTCCCTCAAAACATTTTTTGAAAAAGCAAAAACAACATCTTGGTATAAAAACACCTTATTTATAATTACAGCAGACCATACCCCAAATACAAAAGATAAGGAATACGCCTTAAATGTTGGACAATATAGCATACCACTTTTAATGCACTATCCTGGTGATACTTTGCTATCTGGAGTAAATTATAGCTATACACAACAAACGGATATTCTTCCCTTCGTTTTAGAATACCTCAACTATCAGCATGCTTATTTTGGGTATGGATCATCTCGGCTTATGGATAACAATGCTGGGTTTAGTATTCAGTATTTGAACGGTGTTTATCAGCTGATTGCGGATGATTATATCCTACAGTTTAGTTCAGAAAAGACCATTGCTCTCTACGATTTAAAAAATGACAAAGCATTTAAAAACGACTTAAAACTGAAAAATCCTGCTATTGTAAAAAAGCTAGAGCGGAAATTAAAAGGAGTGATTCAGCAGTACAATAACCGAGTAATCAATAATGAGCTAAGCGAATGAAATACGCGTTTATCATAAATCCAATAGCCGGGTCGATAAATAAAAATTCGCTCGTTGAAGAAATCAAAGCGGAGTTACAACATCGGAACCTAGAATTTGAATTTCACTACTCAGAGTTTAAAGGACACTCCATAGAGTTAGCCAAAAAATTGAGGGATAATGCCAACACAACTGTAGTTGCCATTGGCGGCGACGGCACGGTAAACGAAATTGGTAGTCAACTGATTAATAGTAATACCACTCTGGGGTTAATTCCATTAGGATCGGGAAATGGATTAGCTCGGCATTTAAAATTACCCTTACATCCAATGAAAGCCTTAGCAGTGATACTGGAGGGGAATTCAGCTAAAATCGACGCTGGAAAACTCAATGAAAAGGTGTTTTTTGTTACCTGCGGATTTGGTTTTGATGCAGAAGTAGCGCATAACTTTAATCAGCGCAATTCTCGCGGATTAATTGGTTATGTAAAGGAGGTAATAAAACTGTTTCCATATTACACCGCAAAGCAATACCGGCTAGAATACGATGGAATCCTAAAATCTAGAACTGCTTTTAATGTTACAGTTGCAAATGCTTCGCAGTACGGTAATGATGCTTTTATTGCCAAAGACGCCTCCGTTCAGGATGGCTTACTGGATTTGTGTGTGATTAAAAACTACCCAAAATTATTTGGCCCCCACTTGGGACTTAGCCTCTTCCTGAACAACTTGCACAACTCAAGCTTCTACAGAGCCAAAACCGTTGCTTCAGTGAAAATTGAATTGGAAAACAACACCGAATTAATACATGCGCAAATAGATGGTGAAGCACTTGACCTGCAACTTCCTGCAAGAGTAGAATGCTTACCAAAAGCACTGCATATTTTAGTACCAAAAAACTGGATGTAACATGGGAAAAAACAAAAAAAGTAAAGAACGAGTTAACGTAGTTTATTCAACGAACAGCGACTATAGCTACGAATCGGAGAATGACAACGAACAAGAAACGCTGCCACCAAACGAACAGGTACTGCGCGTTTATATCGAAAAAAAAGGCAGAGGTGGAAAAACAGCTAGCGTTTTAAAAGGATTCATTGGAAGCGATGAGGATAGAAACGACTTATCTAAAATGATAAAAGCGAGTTGCGGAGTTGGTGGAACAGTAAAAGATGGCGAAATAATTATTCAAGGAGATCAGCGCGATAAAATCGTGAAACTGCTTTCTGCTAAAAATTACGGCATAAAAAAAGCCGGAGGTTAATCCAGCTTTTTACTGCTAATTCTTTCTATTTACGCATTGGTACATTGGTATCCATCAGCTTCTTTAGATTCTAGTTCTTGCGGACTTGCAGTACAAAAATCTTCTTCCTGATATTCTGTAGTTGTGCCGCCAGACGTTCTAATTTCCACTGGTGCTTCACAAGTGTAACATTTTGAGCAAGAGCTCATTCCTAATCCTAAAACTAAAACCGCAGCTAATAAAATTGACTTTTTCATAATTGTAAATTTACGAATTCATTTCAATGACCATACCAAAGCTATTGCGAAAGTACATTATTGTACAAATTTTCATAATGCGGTAATATATTTTTAATATCAAACTTGTTGGCCTGTTTAAAAGCTCCCGCTCGAAACTGTTCTAAGCTTTCATCATCTTTTAAAATCTTCAAGGCATTTTTAGCCATATCGTTTACATCGCCAACCTCACTCATGAAACCAGAAACACCTTGCTCCATAACCTCTGGTAATCCTCCCGCATTTGTAGCAATAACAGGAACTCTACTAATCATAGCTTCTAAAGCTGCAAGACCAAAACTCTCCGTCTGAGAAGGCAGAACAAATAAATCTGCAATGTCAATTACCTCTTCTACGTCTTTTACTTTTCCAAGGAAAAAAGTGTCTTGGCAGGTTCCTAATTCCCGGCACATTTTCTCGGCAGAAAACCGATCGGGTCCATCACCAACCAAAATCATTTTAGCTGGAATTTTTTCTCTGATTAAGGCGAAGGTCTTAAGTACATCATGTACTCTTTTCACTGGTCGGAAATTACTCATGTGCATTATAACCCGCTCACCATTAGGCGCATAAGTTTCCTTTAATTCCGAGTTGTCAATTACTTGATGCCACTCTGGACATATAAAATTTGGAATAACTTGAATTTCAGGCTCAACATCAAAGTTCTTTAAGGTATCTCCTTTTAAGGATTCAGATACTGCAGTTACGGCATTGCTGTTGTTGATGGAGAAGGTAATCACGGGCTCAAAAGATGGGTCTTTTCCAACTAAAGTAATGTCGGTTCCATGCAAGGTGGTTATAAAAGGAATATTGATTCCTTGTTGTTTTAAAATTTGTTGAGCCATGTAGGCAGCAGAAGCATGTGGAATTGCATAATGCACGTGCAGCAAGTCTAATTTCTCGTGCTTTACCACATCCACCAATTTGCTCGTTAGCACCAATTCATATGGAGTATATTGAAAAAGAGGGTACTGCGATACCATGACTTCATGGTAAAAAATATTCTTTCCCAATTCACTTAGCCTCACCGGCTGATCGTAAGTAATAAAGTGAACCTGGTGCCCTTTATCTGCTAATGCTTTTCCTAATTCTGTCGCTACAACGCCACTTCCTCCAATTGTTGGATAACATACTATTCCTATTCGCATATCGAACGAAATTACACCATAAAGCAGGCGTGCGTATTTTGTGTAGTCAGAATTAAAAGGATTTAACCTTCAGCTACTACTTTGTTATTTGCTACAGCATCATAAATTACTTCCTGAATTCTTGTTCGAATATCCAAGTTCAGTAACTTGGTATTGGAAGCATCGGGGTAGACGCGATTTGAAAGAAAGATATAAACGATTTCTTCATCTGGATCAGCCCAAGCCATAGTTCCTGTAAACCCAGTATGGCCAAAACTCTCTAGAGAAACGCAATTGCAAGTAGGTCCACCAGCGCCATTCCGAACGGGTTTATCAAAACCTGCACCTCTTCGGTTGTCCTCTTCGCAAAATTGGCAGCGCACAAATTCTTTTACCGTTTCCTCCGATATGTAACGCTTTCCACCATACTGGCCAAAATTCATAAAGCACTGCATGATTTTAGCCAAATCGTTGGCGTTAGAAAATAAGCCGGCGTGCCCAGCAACGCCACCCAGCATAGCTGCTCCAGGGTCATGAACATCTCCATGCACCAATTGCCTTCTAAACGTCTTATCGTTTTCGGTTGGAACTATAATTTCCTTTGGATGTATGTTCATGGGTTTGTAGGTAGTAGTTGACAAGCCCATTGGATGGTAAAAGTTTTTTGCCACATATTCATCTTGTTGAATATTCGATTGCTTTTGAATGATTTGTGTCAAAAAATAATAACCTAAATCACTGTATTTGTATTTCTTCGATTCACGCAAAGGAGTATTTAATAACTCACTCAAAATTTGATTTGGATAATCTTTGTGCATAAACAAGTTTTCGGCAACTCTAAACGGATAAGTTTCTGACTGAACCAATGAATAGTAGTTATACTTCGGGTAACCGTTTGCCAAGGTGTTTTTGTAAAAAGGAATCCAAGGCGTTAATCCAGCCTTATGACTTAACATATCTCTAAGCACTATTTCACTGTAGGGATGAAATGCTGAGTCGACTAATTCAGGCAGGTAATCGCAAAGGTGTTTGTCTAAATCAAACTTCTTTTCATCGTACAACTTCATTACGCTAAGGGTTGTTGAAGCAATTTTAGTTATGCTGGCTAAATCGTAAATCGAAGCATCGGTAACTGGTTTTTTATTCTCGTAAGTATAATAGCCAAAGTTTTTCTTGTAAATTACTTTTCCCTTTATAGCAACAAGCACTTGGCAACCTGGGTATGCACCGTTTTGAATCCCCTCTAATGCAATCGAATCAATTTGATCCAAATCAGCGCTTGGAATATCAATTTCTTCGGGCTGAGTGTATTTATAGGTCCCCAACGATTCGGTAGAAATTCCCGTTCCGGCTGGATAAATATCCGATACCGATACTGGAAGTTTACCTGTAACATCAATAGCTCCAAACAACGCTTGCGCAGCATATTCCTGTTGAAATTCGCCATCGTGATAGGCCACAAGTATACTTTCAATTTCATCCAGTTTTTCCAAATGCTTTAAACCATAGGGGTTTCCAAAATAAACAAGTGCAACTTTTCCTTTAGCTTCCAATAGCTTAATAACATCGACCATTTCCTTGGTGATTCCAAAATTTCGACCAGGGTATTGTCTGAGTCCATGCAGACTTACCACAATGTGATCAAAAGCTTCTAAGCTATTGTTCAGTGCTATTATTTCATCAAATGTGGGTGTGCTTAAAATACCAAAATGCGTTGCTGGAGCATACAAATCAATTGTTTTTTGAAAGGTATTTTTTTCTGCTATACTGGCCAATCCTCCAATGGCAATCGTTGCCAGCTTAATGCTGTCTAGTTTATTAAAAGGCAGCATGTCATTTTGGTTCTGAATCAAGGTCAGGCTTTTCTCCACTACTTTCCGGTTAGTCATTTGCATGGTTTTCGAATTCAAATCCTCGTAAAGACCACCTAATGCTATGGGCTCAATTTTATTCAGTTGTAGCCAATGTTTTGTTTTTAGAATTTTCGCGCATCGCTTAGAAATTTCCTCTTCTGAGATTTCTCCTTTAGCAATGGCCTCTTTTATTTTTGATATTGCCTTGGGTACATCTTCAGCAAACAAAAGGACATCGTTTCCAGCAAGTAAAGCGCGAACATCCACTTCACCCGGCTCAAAATAACTACTCACTCCTTTCATATTAAGCGCATCGGTAAAAACCAAGCCTTTAAACTGCAAATCGTTTTTCAACAAATCGGTCACTACTTTTGATGAAAGCGTGGTTGCTACATTCGGCGTATTGTCCAGCGCGGGAACAAAAAGGTGAGCGACCATCATACTACCCAACCCTGCATCGATCAATTCACGAAAAGGATACAATTCTAAGTCTTGCAACCTTTCCAAATTATGATTTATAGTTGGTAAAGATTTATGTGAATCAGAGTCAGTATCTCCGTGTCCTGGAAAATGTTTACCGCACGCCAGTACTAAGTTGTCTTGCATCCCTTTCATATACGCAATACCCTTTTTCGCAACTAGGACTTTATTCTCACCAAAAGATCGGCTATTTATTACAGGGTTATTCGGATTGTTATTAACGTCAATTACTGGTGCAAAATTTACATGCACTCCAATGCGCCTGCACTGCTTGGCCAAGGCAGCGCCCATTTCGTAAATGGCATCGTTGTTTTTTATCGCTCCCAATGCCATTTGTCTTGGGTATCCAATTGTGCTATCCAAGCGCATGTCTAAGCCCCATTCAGCATCCATAGCAATCATAAGCGGAACTTTAGCTTTTGATTGATAGCGATTGGTTAATCGCGCTTGACGAATTGGACCTCCTTGAAAGAAAATTAAACCTCCGATGCCCTGCTTTGACACCAATTTTTCAATTTCATTCGCATGACTTTCTCCTCTATTTGAATAAGCCGCAACCATAAAAAGTTGACCAATTTTCTCATTCAAACTCATGGATTTCAATTGACGATTCACCCAAGTATTTGAAGAGTCCAGTAAAAATGGCGGTGTTTTAAAGGTTTTGAGGTAAGGTTGAGCTGCATCACTTTCAGCTATTTCACTAAACTGAGCAATTGCAGTAGTGCTGAAGAATAAAAAAACGATATAAAAAAGTGTTGTGAAGCGCATAATTAAAAGAGAATTGACGTTGCAATAAAAGTACCATTTGCCCTTGCCAAGTTCGGGGCATACACGATAGCTTTTCAACATTGGATATTGGATTACGTAATCTTCTTTTCTTACCAATTTTTAGGCAAATTGAGCCTCTGAAATCGCAAGACAACCCAGCTAAAGTATATATCTTTGATTTGTATTTTATGAGAAACAAACTTCCATCATTCATTAAACTTCCGAGGTACAAAAGGTTTAATTACAAGCCTGTTTATTACGATGCCGAAAAGGAAGAGTTAGCACAACGCATAGCTCGTATTGAAAAAGAAGTAGCTACAGAAAAAAGAGGTGAACTCGATAGTGAATTGTTGAGAAAGCGCCTTCGATCGGTCTGGGAAAGAGGCAGTCGCCAGGGAATTATACAAAAGTCAAATATTAGAGTGGCGCTAATCGCTGCCTTCCTATTTGCAGTAATCTACCTTTACCTCAATAGCTAATGGAAAACGTTATTAATTTATTGCCCGACAATGTGGCCAATCAAATTGCCGCTGGTGAAGTCGTTCAACGTCCGGCATCTGTCGTCAAAGAATTGCTGGAAAATAGCATTGATGCTGGGGCAACTGAAGTGAAATTAATTGTCGAAGACGCCGGTAAAGCACTTATACAGGTTATAGACAACGGAAAAGGAATGTCTCCTACCGATATTCGAATGAGTGTAGAAAGACATGCAACATCAAAAATTAAAAATGCAGAAGACCTGTTTTACATTACTACGATGGGTTTTAGAGGCGAGGCGCTTGCGAGTATTGTAGCGGTTTCCGAAGCTGAAATAAAATCTAAACGAAGTGATGACGAACTGGCAAATTTGATAAAAGTTTCGGCGAGTAAAGTCACCAAACAAGAACCTTGCAGCAGTCCCAATGGAACTTCTATTTCGATTAAAAATTTGTTTTTTAATATTCCTGCAAGACGAAAGTTTCTGAAGAAAAACGCGGTGGAAGGCAGGCACATTATCGATCAATTTGAACGTATTGCCTTGGTTTATCCCGACGTAAAATTTCAATTTTACCAAGATGGTGATGAGCTTTTCCATTTAGAACAAGGAACATTCAGACAGCGTTTAGTTGCCGTTTTCGGAAAAAATTTTAACGATAGGTTGGTTCCAGTTCAAGAAACCACAGACATTGTATCTATCAAAGGGTTTATTTGCAAACCTGAATTTGCTAGAAAAACTCGGGGAGAGCAGTACTTTTTTGCAAACAATCGATTTATAAAAAACCACTACCTGCATCATGCAGTTCAGCAAGCATTTGAAGAGCTTATTCCAAAAGGTTACCATCCCTCCTATTTTTTAAAAATGGATTTGGATCCTAGCTCAATGGACATAAATATTCATCCGACTAAAACGGAAATAAAATTCGAGGATGAAAAATCGGTTTACGCCATCATTCGCTCTTCGGTAAAAAAAGCACTCGGCGAACACAACATAACTCCTTCCCTCGATTTTAATCGCGAAACCTCCTTTGACCAGCTTAAAAAAAATAAAGATGTTTCCATTCCCGGAATTTCTGTGGATCCAGATTACAATCCATTCAATGCGCGTAAAAATGCCAGTGGAATTAGCCGTAAAATGGATTACAGTGCGGTAAACCCAGCTTATTCAACTCCAGTAGATCATTGGGAAAGTCTATTACAAAATACAGACTCTGAACTGCAATCTAGCGTGGATTTCGAATCTATGGAAAATGAATTTGAGCAAGGTGCCAATTTGGTAAGTTCGAGTGAAACGGACTCAAATTCAGCTGCAGAAGACAAAATCATTCAATTGCACAATCGTTTTATCATCATTCAAATAAAAACCGGAATGATGCTTATTGACCAGCAGCGTGCGCACGAGCGCGTTCTGTTTGAGCGATACTTAGGCCAATTGGCTCAAGGCATCGGCATTGCGCAACAACTCATCTTTCCCGAGAATATAGATTTAAACCCTAATGACTCAGATTTGTTAAAAGAGTTGTTACCTCAATTAAGATGCATGGGTTTTGATATTGATGTTTTTGGAAAAAATGCTTTCATTGTTAGAGGTATGCCTAGCGAAATAAAAAACGGCAATGCCCTGGATGTAATTGACGGAATAATTGGGAATTACAAACTGAATGACACGGAATTAAAATTAGATGGACGCGTAAACCTAGCCTATTCATTGGCACAAAAAAGTGCGGTGAAACCCGGTAGAAAAATGGATAAACTCGAAATGCAAATGTTGATTGATGAGTTATTTGCCTGCGAAAACCCCAATTACAATCCTGCTGGAAAAAAAATCATCGTGAATCACAGTATTGAACAACTCTTAAGCTCTTTCGAATAATGCAAGGGCTAGGTGGTCAAGGGTTTTCAATGTTACCTCCGGTTGTAAAAAACTTACTCATTATCAATGGGTTAATGTTTTTAGCAACACTTTCATTTAATGTTTCACTAAACATTGATCTTTCAAATACCTTAGGCTTACACTATTTTGAATCGGAACTCTTTGCGCCCTACCAATTAATCACTTACATGTTTATGCACGGTGGTATTTCCCACCTTTTCTTCAACATGTTTGCAGTTTGGATGTTTGGCAGTCAAATTGAAAATGCTTGGGGGCAGAAGCGATTTTTGATTTATTACTTAATCACAGGAATCGGAGCCTCTTTATTACACTACGGCATAGTGTACTTCGAAATAGTGCATTTAGAGGGCCTAATGACCCCAGAAGCCATAGCCTACGTAAAGCAAGGAGGAGCAGATTTAATTGTTACTGGCCGCAATTATATCGATCCTAATATGGGTAACTTAAACGCGCTTTACAATACGGGACTTGTTGGAGCTTCGGGAAGTTTATTTGGTGTTTTACTGGCCTTTGGTATGTTGTATCCAAATACCGCATTGTACATGATATTTATTCCTATACCAATTAAAGCAAAATATTTTGTGGCTGGTTATGGAGCATTGGAACTTATAAATGGAATTCAGCAACGACCCGGTGACAATGTGGCGCATTTTGCGCATTTGGGCGGAATGTTGTTTGGCTTTTTGCTCATTAAATATTGGCAGAGAAATGCCAAAAGAAAATATTTTTAGAAATGGCAAACTTCATTCTCGACGACTTTAAACGAATTATTACGGGAGACAATCCACTCTCCAAAATCATTGTGGTAAATGTTGTTGTTTTTCTAATCACGGAATTATTTGGCCGATTTATTCCTATCGTAAACTGGTTTGCATTGCCTGGCGATGCTGCTTCTTTTCTACTGCATTTCTGGTCGATTATTACCTATATGTTTTTACACGCCAATCTAATGCACATTTTATTCAATATGCTCTGGTTGTATTGGATTGGAAAGATTTTGCTCGAATACCTGGGACCTAGGCGGTTTGCTGCTATTTATTTTTTAGGTGGAATTGCGGGTGGACTGCTGTATTCTTTAAGTTTCAACCTATTAGCAATGTCTGGTTCATTCCCAATGGGAGGTTTACTTTTGGGCGCATCAGCGGGTGTAATGGCTATTGTTGCTGCTTCAGGCACATTGTTGCCTGATTACCGAATTAGCCTTTTCCTCATCGGACCTGTTCCGCTAAAGTACCTTGCAATTGGTGCTTTAATTCTAACCTCTGTATTGGATTTTTCGGTAAACATGGGCGGTAAACTCGCGCACATTGGCGGTGCTGCATTGGGTTTTTTCTTTGTGAGAAATTTACAGCAAGGAAAAGATTGGTCCGTGCCATTCTACAGTTTTCTGTTTGCGCTTCGCAATCCTTTTATGAAGAAGAAAATGCGCGTTGTATCGAATAATACCTCAAAAGCTAAAAGTGAAAAAAGTACTCCTCCTCCCAGCTCAGGATCAAGCAATATGTCAGAAGAACAGCAACAGCAACTAATTGATACCATATTAGACAAAATTGGAAAGTCGGGTTACGATTCACTTACCGAAAGCGAGAAGGAAATTTTGTTTAAAGCTAGCGGACGAAGGTAAGAAGGCTTTAAAAGTTGTTCAAAACCTGCTCTGCATTCAGGAACAATTTCAGGCTCATTTATTCATCTTTGACTTTACAATAAGTCATGCGAAAAACAGCTTTATCTATAGTTGACAAGACAATTTATGTCTTTAACATAATAGCGGCATTAGCCTTGCTTATTTCTTATGCAGCTCCCTATGTTAACCCTGCAGACTACTGGTACATATCCATTTTCGGATTGGCATATCCACTGCTCATTATTTCTAATGGAGTATTTATCTTGTACTGGATCATCCGGTTAAGAAAGCACGTATTTCTAAGCACAGTGGCAATAGCACTGGGTTACTTTCACTTTTCGAAATTTTACCAGTCGCATGAGGTCAGCGAATATCCGCCTGTAAACAGCATTCGTATTTTATCACACAATCTAAGAGCACTTGGACTCAACGGTCCTGAATTCCAAACGGAGGATAGTAGAAAAGTATTTGAGTTTTTAGATGAAGGGATTTACGATGTCTATTGCTTTCAGGAATTTTTCGACACAAAACGAAAGGGATTTGCTCCTTACGATTCTATTAAAAGGATAACACATGCCAAGTACAGACATGTTGAGGTATTGGTTGAATTTCGAGGAAATTCTTTCGGCATCGCAACTTTATCTCAATACCCCATCGTAGAAAAAGGCATCGTTGATTTTGAGCGAGAAGGCACCAATATGTGTATTTATACGGATATTGATTTTGACGGAACCATTATTCGAATCTACAATATGCATTTACAAAGTCTGGGATTGGGTAAAAAAGACATGAATGTGTTCCAATACAACGGCGAGTCTCAACAAGAAAAACTCAATGACGCCAAATCGGTTTTGGGTAAACTAAAATCTGCCTACTCGAAAAGACAAGAACAAGCAGAAAACATAAGACAACACATATACGATTGTCAGTATCCAGTAATTGTCTGTGGCGACTTTAATGACACTCCATTATCCTTTGCTTATCAACAAATTAAGGGAGACCTTAACGATGCTTTTGTCGAATCTGGAACTGGGTTTGGGCATACTTATAACGGTGCCTTTCCACTTTTAAGAATCGATTATATGATGTACAGCAACAGCATCAAAAACCATCATTTCGAAGTCGTTAAAAAGGATCTCTCGGATCATTATCCCTTGGTGGGTTATTTTACGGTGGACTAAATTTCAAATTCACAGAACTTGGTTATTTTGAAGTAGTCAAGCAATTCTGTCTAACTGGGCCAATCAAAACTGAACAGCTAAAAGGGAATAAAATCTAAAATCAATCGAAAGTGTTGGCTTGTCGACTAGCTGAATGCCCTAAATATTGAATCAATATTTTTCGAATATCATTTTCATTTTCCGCTAAGTCCTCTGGCTGCTCCCATTCAAATCCTTTCATAAACTCTAAATTCTTTTCTCGACCAAAACTTACATAATCTGTTGTAACTACGAAATACATTCCGTATTCAGAAATGTCTTTTGGAAATTGCAGAACTTGTAAATATCCACCAGAACCCGAATTTTGCTCACTAGCTGCATAAACCCTCAATAAATCGGCACCGCTTAAATACGCTCCTTTAATTCCTCCGCCAAAAGGCAATGCTTTAAGAACATCACCTTCAGTAAGCGCGTTCAAGATCAAATCGTCATAGCGAATAGAGCCAGAATTCAATACCACTGCATCCGCGGTGTCATATTTAGAGGCCATGGCTTCGCAAATTAATTTACCAAAATCAGTTTGCTGACTTCGAATGGATTCTTCTCGAGCGTCGAGTGGTCGATCAATATTCACAAGGACATTTGTCATTTCGTAGCCTTGCACCGACGTTTTCTGACTTGCAAATTGATTCCAACGCTCTATCACTTGTTCAACTTCAGCATTTTTCTTAATTGCGCTGTTAATAGGAATCAAAACGGGTTTACTCAAAAACTCTTTTGAGGCATCATTCCACGAGACGTAGTGTATCCAAGCTGTTCGAGCGTTAGCGTCCGCTTTAGTTACATAGCGCTCACCTCCTACAGTATCACAAAAATTATAGTGATCGTGCCCTCCCATTATCAAATTAATGTTCTGAAATTTTTCACCCATGATATTGTCCTCTTCTCTATTTAAATGGGATAATAAAAAAACGCCATCGGCTTTTTCTTCTAGACCAACCATATTAGTTTGAATGGCAGCACTTACTTTTTCATAATGCACATAATTTTTCAAATTATAGGGCAAAATGACCGACAGCAGGGATAAGGTTTTAATTCCAGATTCGGTTTTGACTGAAAAATTCTTGTAGCCTGAAATGCTTCTTTCCCGCTGACGAAAAGGACGCATACCTATTGAGTCTTTAAACAATAAATTTGCGGAAATCATATCGAATTCCATTTCATTCAAACGTTTTTGCAGGGTAGGATAGTTTAAGTCTATTTCATGATTTCCAAATGCCACTGCATCAAAACTCATAGCGTTCATAACCTCAACCATTTGCTTTCCTTGAATTTTTTCACCATCCTCATCTTTTAAATTTCCAATCAAGGATGGATTCAAGAAATCACCTGCATGAACCAATAAAACTTGCGGGTATATTTTTTTTAAACTGTCTACCAAGCCTTGCACTCTAGATAGATTTCCTTCTTTTCCTCGATTTACTCCAGCGATTTCATAAATGTCATTGACTTGAACAATAACCACATCTGCTGTTGGTACTTTTGGCACAGTTGATTCGCATCCAGAAATAAGTGCGAAGAGAACGAGATAAAAGAAAATATTGAAGCGTTTCATAATGAAAAAAGCGAAATTTGAGCAAAAGTATATCGCATTCCTCTAATATGACTAAAAGCAGTGTAAAAGCTCATGAAGTAAATAAATGGCTGAATAAGAAGTCCACCTTAACTCCAGATGTGCTGGCGGTGGAAGAACCATTAGAAATACGCCTAAATTATCTACAACAAACTGAACGGATTGAGCGCCCGCTTTCAGTAACTATGCGAACACCTGGTCACGACTTAGAGCTTACCCTTGGTTTTTTATATTCTGAAGGAATAATAAATAATTATGCAGACATCAAATCAATTCGCCACTGCGAAACGGTTGAGAAAGAAGAGGAAAAAGAAAATGTGGTAAAAGTGCTGATTCAGGATAACCATGAGTTGGATCAAGACACCTTTCAGCGAAATTTTTATACTACTTCGAGTTGCGGAGTTTGCGGAAAATCCAGTATAGCAGCCATTGAAGTAGAATGTCCCATAAATCTATCCTCCCATTCCGTTAATGCTTCAGTAATTACCGATTTACCGCAAAAACTTAGACAAGCTCAGACGGTATTTGAATTTACCGGTGGCTTGCATGCCTCAGCCTTGTTTGATACTGATGGAAATATTAAAATTTTGCGCGAGGATGTGGGCAGACATAATGCATTGGATAAAGTTGTTGGTGCACGGTTATTCGCAGAAAGTCTTCCACTAGAAAACGAAATTTTATTGGTCAGTGGCCGCGCTAGTTTTGAACTCGTTCAAAAAGCTGCTCGCGCTGGAGTAAGTATAATGTGCGCCGTGGGAGCTCCATCCTCTCTTGCAGTTGAATTAGCAGAAAAACAAGGAATTACATTAATCGGATTTTTAAAATCCTTATCGTTTAATGTATATTCACACCCCAAAAGAATAAGCAATTAAGACATGAGAAAATTATTGATTATTACCCTTACCATTTTTTGCCTAGGCAGTATTTCGGCACAAAAAAAAGGAGAACGAGAAACCATTAAAATTAGTGCAACCATTAACGAATCGCCTGAATCAGTTACCCTTTCTTGGGCTAAAATCTCTACCGTATCTAATTACAGGATATATAAACGAAATGATTTAGATACTGCCCAATGGGGAAGTCCTGTGAAAGTAAACATGGTTAATGATACTACTTTCACCGATTCCGACGTGCTAGTTGGGGAAGGCTACGAATATTACGTAACAGCTGGCAGTGGCAATTCGAGTTTTCATGGCTACGCCTATAGTGGGATAAAAAAACAAGCCGATTTTTATATGGGAAATACTTTATTGTTAATTGATGAAGCCTATAAAAATGCATTGTCCAGCGAGATTTCTAGATTGGAAGAAGATTTATTAAACGAAGGTTGGAACGTAACTTCGCTATTCATTCCGCGCACTATGAGTGTACAAGATGTGAAATCCAGCATTGATATTGAAGCCAAGAACTTGGATAATCGATTAAAAACTATTTTCATTATTGGCCATGTTCCTGTTCCTTACTCTGGGGATTATGGTGGAGATCTTCCACCACCCGACGGTCACGTTGTTGGCAGTGGAGGCCATACAGGAGCCTGGAGTGCCGATACGTATTACGCTTGTTTCGATGGCAATTGGACAGATACTAGAGTAAATAATACAACAGGATCAAGAAGTAGAAATTACAACATTGTTGGTGATGGAAAATTGGATCAATCTCGCTTGCCAGGGAATGTAAATTATGAATTAGGGAGAGTAGATTTATTCGATATGCCGGCATTTAGTAAAAGTGACACCGAACTGGTGCGGGATTATTTGAATCGCAACCACAGTTACCGAACGGGAAAAGCACAAACAATAAAACGAGCGTTGGTTGACGATAATTTTGGAAGTTTAAATCTTTCATCAACAGGCTGGAACAATTTCACCTCCTTTTACACCCCTGACAGCGTGACGAGTAAAGACTATTTTACAGAAATGAAGACTGCTCCTTATCAATGGAGTTACGGTTGTGGCGCAGGGAGCTACACTTCATGCAGTGGTGTAGGAAGAACAAGTGACTTTGCAGCAGATTCTTTGCAAAGTATTTTTACCATATTAGCGGGAAGTTATTTTGGAGACTGGGATATACGGAACAACTTGCTAAAAGCCCCTTTAGCTAATTCAGCATTAGTTTCTTTTTGGGGAGGAATTCCAAAATGGTATATCCATACTATGGCTTTGGGAAAAAATATAGGTTTTGGAGCAAAGGAATCTATGAATAATCGAGGTGACTACTTCACTGGAAATTTTAATAGCAGTCATAACGGCGCGCACATGGCATTAATGGGTGACCCAACATTGAAGCTGAACTATATTCAGCCGCCAACCAATGCATCTGGAACAAGTGCTGATAACAAAATAACACTGAGTTGGAACGCTGCACCTGGTCAAGTTGACGGCTACCATGTCTACAGGGTATTTGATTATCAAGGCACTACCACTCAACTTTCGAAGACACCTATTACTGAACTTAGCTTTGTAGATTCTACAAACCGATCAGATGGCAGCTATTCTTATATAATTCGGGCAGTAAAATACGACACAACGAATTCGGGCAGCTACGAATTATTGAGCCCAGGAATTAATACCGCTGTTGAGTTTAAGTATGAAAATACGGTTGGAATAACAGATCTAAATAAAGATAATGTTATGGTGTATCCTAATCCAGCAAGCGATGTTGTTCATTTAAAATTAGTGCTTTCAAAAGACCAAACGGCCTATGCCAACTTGTTGGACATCTCTGGAAAAATAATCTTGAGTCAGCAAATAAATGCTGAAACCACTTCGGACATTGTTGTTTCTGGACTTCAAAATGGTGTTTACCATCTGGCAATAAAAGTGGGAGCACAGACTTTAAATAAAGCCCTTGTGATTTCAAAATAACTTTTGAGCCAAAAGCTCTTGTTATAAGTTAAGTTCAACAAAATTCTATCTATGAATGCATTTAAGTGGATTGGCCGAATTGAAGGCTTTTCGTTTTTATTTCTTCTGTTGATTGCTATGCCCTTAAAATATATCTGGGACGAGCCACTAATGGTTAAATATGCCGGCTGGGCGCATGGCGTTTTTTTCATGGGCTACCTTGTCGCAGCACTTTATGTCTTTTTTAAATACAATTGGAAGTTTACAAAACTGCTTCTTGCAGGAATAGCAAGCTTCATACCCTTAGGACCTTGGTTATTCGAAAAACGATTGATTGGGAAAGATTAAAACTGACTTTTAATCGATGCGCCAATCGGTAAAGTATTCCATTGGTTTTCTGGGCGTTTTTCTTGGCCATTCGCCAGCTGGATACCCTAAAAATAATTGGCCTAAAACCTGATCTTCTGCTTCTAAACCCACATGCAACTTCATTTCTTCGGAAAAGGTCATCCCTCCTGTTCCCCAATAAAAAGCCAAGCCATATGCTGTTGCCATTAAAGCCATGTTTTGAACCGCAGCAGAAGTCGCCGCAATTTCTTCCAAGAAAGGGACTTTATTGAAAGGGTCTTTTTTAACTCCGACTACAATAATCGCAGAAGAAAGCTTTGCGCGGTTCAATATCTTGTCGTATTTCATTTGACTAAATGCATCGGTTGGTGCATTAGCTTTATAAAGTTCTGCGTGAAACTGACCAAAATCTCTTAAGCCTTGTTCCATAAAAACCGTAAAGCGCCAGGGTTGAGTCAGCCTATGCGTTGGAGCCCATTTAGCAGCATTTATTAATTTTTCAACCTGCTCTTTTTGCACTTTCCGATCTGAAAACTGCTCTGGAAAAATCGTTCGTCGATTTTCAATAATTTCATTTAACTCACTAAGGCTATACTTCATACTCTATAAGTTATCGGTGAGGTCTTGAACAATCTTAAATTGTGAAAGAAACTCTTTTGCTATAATTCTAATTACGGTATAAAGTGGAATGGCCAATATCATGGAAGTAATTCCTCCCAAAGTGCCAGCTATAGAAATAACCAAAAAGATTTCCAATGGATGGGCATGCACACTATTCGAGAAAATATAAGGCTGGAAAATAATATTGTCCAACAGTTGAACTACCAGAAATACCAGAGCAACAGTTCCTGCTAATGGCAAAAGTCCATTCATGGGAATTGTATCTAGGCCAGTAGTAACAACGATTATTATTCCTACAAAGGCGCCAATAAACGGCCCGATATAAGGGATAATATTAATAATGGCAGCAAAAAGTGCGATAAGAAATGCGCTTTTAACATCAAGCAGTGCTAAGGTTGAGAAAAGAAAAATAAATATGACAGTAATTTGTAAAAGAACGCCCAAAAAGTAACGCGATAACAAGTTCTTACTTTTAGACATTACAACATCAGCTTCCGCTTTATACCTTGCTGGTATGAGTGCAAACAAGATGCTCATAAACATTCCTTTTTCTTTAATGAAAAAAAACGAAATGAAGGATATTGAGAAAAATGCAACGAATACATTACCTAAACCATTTAATACTGAAGAAAACACCAAGGCCAAATCAGAAACATTTAGCATCTCCTTTACCCGCTCTTTGAGTATGTCAACACTTTGCTCACCATCGCCTGCCAACACACCAAACTGGCGTAATTGAGCATCAAAATTAGATATTGGGCCTTTCAATTTGTGCCAAATATTATCGTAATCTAAATTAGAAAGCACGGATATTTGTGATGAGAATATAGGTATTATAATACTCATTACTCCGATGACTATTCCCCAAATTAATATCAGCGATAGTATAGCAGATATGCCGCGTGGGATTCTTATTTTCTTATACTTTAATCGGTCACAAAACGCGACTAAAGGATTGGCTACAATAGAGATGATTCCAGAAATTAACACATAAACTATAAGCGTTTGAAGGTTCCAAACCAAGTAGATTAAAACTACTGCAAGTAGAATTAATAATATTCTTTTTAACCAATTACTTTCTCTTATCATGTGCCAATTCCTTTAATAATTTGGAATCTATTACGTGCTTGCCTTCAAAGGTAACCAATTGATAATCAATATTCGCATTCAAAAATAAACTCTCGTTCATTAAAATTTTTGATGCTTCAAAAAACTCGTCACTATTACCAAATACGTAGGCTATTTCGCTTGAGTTAAACTTATTCTTATACTGATTAAAGTTTAGATCGTTTGCCAATGAGCCTGCCCAAAAAACCAACTTCTTGGCGGAAAACCTTGACTCAGCGTACCATCTGCAAGCGGTAGCTATACCCTGCGAAAAAGCGAACACATTGAGTTCATTTATTGACGGATATTGCGTATGAATAGATGTGATGAGTTCTTCGAGGTAATTCGTATTATCTTGAATATCTGCTTGCCTATCGTCTGAAGTCATCCAAGTAGCTCCAACTCTACCATTAAACCCTTTGAGGTAATATCTATTTAGCGCTTCGGGAATAACGACCAAGGTTTCCTCATCCAGCAATGCTTCAACTTTTTTTGAAAAATATTTTCCCTGCTGCCCGTATCCATGAATTGCCACCCATATTTTAGTTGGGTTTAGCGTATTTCCAAGTAAGTAAAATCGAGCTGTTCTTGGAGTAGTAAAAAAGCGTTTTTCCAAGCTACAACATTAATTTAAGAGCAGATACAGCTTTAGCAATACCTTCACTAATTTCACTTATAGATGCCTCCATCATGTAACAAGGTGTGGTAATAATCTTATGTTCTGTATCAACAGTAAGTTCGCGTACCGATACTTTTTCTGCCCTAGCTCCAATTGATTCCATTCCAGCACTAATTGCTTCAATTTCGTATGGTGTGGCTTCTTTATCGCTTCCAACGGTAAGCTTAGCAGAAATCGTGCTTCCCTCTAGCGACTTTGCAATTACTACGGGAGCCATACACATAGCTAAAATTGGCTTTTTCAATTTCACTGTCTCAAGAATAATGGTTTTGATTTCCTTCAAAACGCTTCCTTTTGGGCCATCAAAAGTCCAAGTTGTAAAATTTTTAGCAGCACCAAAACCGCCTGGAAGGATTAAAGCATCATAGTCTGCTATGGAAACTTCACTTAAATCTTTTATATCTCCGCGCGCAATTCTGGCCGCTTCTACCAAGACGTTACGCGATTCCTTCATCTCCTCACCATTTGTGTGATTTATGACATGGTACTGTTTTATGTTTGGAGCAACGCACTGGTATTCAATGCCCTGCATATTGAGGTGCAGCAGAGTTAATACTGATTCATGAATTTCGGAGCCGTCGTATACTCCATTACCAGAAAGTGCAACAAGAGCCTTCATAAAATAAGTTTATAGAATTTCTGAAATAATTTTCTCAACCGAGTAACCATCTGCCTCGGCTCTGTAGTTGCGCACTATTCTGTGACGCAATACTGAAGCTGCAACTGCCTGCACGTCCTCGATATCTGGAGAAAATTTACCATTTATCAATGCATGACATTTAGCACCGACAACAAGATACTGCGAGGCTCTTGGTCCTGCTCCCCAACTTAAATACTTTGAAACAAGCTCCGGTGCATTTTCATTCGGCCTTGTTTTGCCCGCTAATCGAACAGCATATTCCATTACATTATCTGCAATAGGAATTTTTCGAACCAAATCCTGATACTTTAATATTTCTTCTGCACTCAATACTCTTTCTGCATTACTAGAAATATTTGCTGTCGTTGCTTTTACAACCGCTAGTTCCTCCTCAAACGAGGGATAATCGACCCATACATTGAACATAAAACGATCCAATTGAGCTTCCGGCAAGGGATAAGTTCCCTCTTGTTCAATAGGGTTTTGAGTGGCTAAGACAAAAAATGGTGCATCTAATTTGTAATGGTGCCCATTTGCAGTAACCGATTTTTCTTGCATCGCTTCAAGCAATGCAGCTTGTGTTTTAGGCGGAGTTCTGTTTATTTCATCAGCAAGAATAATATTTGAAAAAATGGGTCCTTTAATAAACTTAAAGTTTCGGTTTTCATCTAGAATTTCAGATCCAATAATATCCGAGGGCATTAAATCTGGTGTAAATTGAATTCTACTAAAATTTAATCCCAGTGCTTCTGAAATGGTATTTACCAATAAGGTTTTAGCCAAACCAGGCACACCAACTAGCAAGCAGTGTCCTTTGGAAAAAATTGAAATGAGTACAAATTTGATTACCTCATCTTGTCCAACGATAACTTTGGCTATTTCCTTTTGAAGCGTTTTGTACTTAACTCCAAATTCCTCAACTGCCTTTACATCTTCACTCGTTACTTCACTCATCTTTTTTATCTGCTTTTGCTGTGGTAGAAATCCAGTTGTACTTAAATTTACAAGTATTGTAACGCTCATCAACTTTTAAATAAAATCGATTTACATGACTTGAAATCCACTCGTTCATTACCTCAGATTGTTTCTTGTTCAAAGCTAAAGTTTGAATGAACTGATAATCTTGTTTGAGGTTTGCTGTATGTGCATCTGTAACATCCTTTAACATAACAATTCTATAAACTCTAGAGCCATCGCGCATTTGAGCCAATTCGGGTCCAGCAATGTCACCAACTTTTAGTTTGTCTATCATCAAATAAAGCGAAGGATCAATTTGGGAGACTTGCTCCATTTCAAATTTTGCTGAGCCCGATAAAGGATTGACTATAATCCCACCACTGAAACGCGTTTCTTTATCCTCAGAAAACAATGTTGCAGCAAGCTCGAAGGTGAGTGTGTCTATGGTTTGAATGCTGTTCTTCATAGAGTCCAGAAAAGACTTTGCCGCTAATAAGTCACCAGAAACTACTTTTGGTGAAATAAGAATATGACTCACACTTACCTTTTGCCCACTTCTTTCATTCATTTTAATAAGGTGAAAACCAAATTCTGTTTCTACGACTCCCGATACTTCCTCTTTCTCCAAATTAAAGGCAACAGCTGCAAACTCAGAGACTAACTCTGAACGGCTCATAAAGCCCAATTGACCATTTTCACGCGCACTTCCAGGATCTTCGGAGTATAAATACGCAAGTGTTCCAAAATCTTCTCCTTCGACAATACGTTTTCTGAATTCAAGCAATTTATTTCGTGCTTTGTCGCGCTCTCCTTCATTAATCGGTGGTTTTCTAACAAGTTGGTTCAATTCAATTTGAGCACTAATTTCTGGTAAACTGTCCTTGGGTATTTCATCGTAAAATGCCCTAACTTCTCCAGGTGACACAGAAGCATTTCCAGAAATTTGTTCTTGCATTCGCTGAGTCATCAACTGTTCTTGAATTGGATCATGGAACTCAATTCGTATCTCTTCTACTGACTTCTCGTAAAATTCTTCTAGCTTTTCTTTGCTTCCAAATTGAGAAATAAAATAACGCAATCTCCTATCTATTTCACTATTGATCTGATCCTCACCCACAAACAAACTGTCTTCTTCAGCCTGCCCAAGCAATAGCTTAGAAAACAAAAGCTCCTCGAAAAGTTCACAGCGCGTATTGTCGTTTACTGGCTTTCCGGATTGAAGAAAACTTGCATACTGCTCCTCAATTTCACTTTTGAGAATCATATTTTCTCCGATAACTGCGACAACGCCGTCGACCAGGTTCTCATCTCCCTGAGCAAAAGAGGAATAGCCGATTAAAAGAAGTACATATAGACTTAATTTTTTCATTTTATCAGGATCTGAACTTCATTTCTATTCATAGCTTCAGAAAGAATTCCACCGCGCATATTTTTCAGCAAGGTCATTCTTCTTTCGTTAATTATAGCATTAATTATTTTTTCACGTTCTACTTGAAGTGGAGAAAGTGTATTTATTAATCGATAATCGTAAATGAACAAAAAATATTTAAAGGGTGGACTATAAATTTCCTTGTATTTGGTGTTTACTAAAAATGCTTTTGGATCAATTACATCCAAGGGAATGACATTAAGCAGGTTTGACAATTGAATCCATTTATCTTCTACTAAAAATGTGGTGGTATATTGAATGCAATACTCCTCTAATTCCAATAGATCTTCAACATCTGAAGATGTTATCCATTTTTCAATTTTTTTCAGCTTTGGTGCGTTTTCATCAATTTTCAAAAATCGCGCTTTCAGCACGTAATCTTTTAATTGAAAATTTTCTGGTCGTTCATTATAGAATGCCTCAATTTCACTTTCAGATACCACCGTGTCTAATTTTTGTCGAATATATTCTTGCTCATACTCATAGGTAATTAAAGACGCCCTAAACTTTTCTATTTCCTTTTGAAAATCTTTTTGTTCTTCACTCAAATTTAGTTCAGCTCGATTGAGCAGCGCTTGATCCTCCACCCATTTCCGAACTACATCTTTTAAAAACAAATTGTAAGACGCCGAATCTAAACCAGTTGGAATTGCTCCCGTTACATCTTGCAGGTATAGACTTTTGTCTCCAACTACAGCAAGTAAGTCCTTATCTGGCTGGGCATGTTCAGAAAAATAGGTACAGGCACTGTTGAAAAACAGCGCAGTGAGTAATAAAATATTTAAGGAGCGTATCAACGTTTACTGAAGCACCTCTCTAAAGACTTCAACCTTGTATTTACCGTTCAAACTTTGCAACCACTCTTCTTCCAAATAATCTTGATAAGCAGATATATAAAGCCCTTTAGCTTCGGATAGTTTTTTAGGCTGAGTAGGCAAAAAGCCCCTTACATAAGCAAATCTGAATTTATCATTGTCCGATTTAATCTTTGTGAACCCCGTTGAGTTCCAATCTAATCCGTCTACATATCCGTTTAGACCTTTCTCAAATTTTTCTTCTTCAATTTTCAAATTCAATTGACTTTCTGAATTGATGAACGCCAAAAGTGAATCCTCGTTATAGGTGTTCGTCTTCATCATTTTCTTTGCCTTTTTATAGGTCTTTTTAGCCAATTTTTTATCACCACAGTTAAAAACAATAGCGTCAAGTCTATCTGGCCAAACGTGCTGTGTTTTATTGGCTTCGTAATATGCTTTAAGACCGGTGGTATCTTTTACCGCTTTGGACCATACTTTTTGATCCATTAAATCAAACAATAATATTCCGTCGTGGTACTCCTTCATTAACGCTCCAAATTTTGGATACTTTTTCTCCAGCCTTTTATCCTCGAATGTGGTTAGAATTTGTTTCACATAACCATCAAACAATTGATCTACAATTATCATTGGATCAGTTTCAGGAATGCGTTGAAATTTTCGGTTTTGCTCAACATAAACAGCAAAGTCTGCTTGCGTAATCGTTTTCTTTTCTGGTAGATATTTTGTGTCTTCCAAGGTAAAGATTGGCTTGCGCATTCCTTTTGCTTTTTCTCTTGCCGTCCATTTTCTCTCATAGTAATCCTTGTCTATGATTTTTGCTACGGCCATTAAATTCTTTTGATTGATTTGAAAGTTATACTCTTTTTTGACCTTAGCATAAAACGAAGATTTACTCTTCTTTCCTCTGCCATCACGAGTAACTTTTTTCTTGAGTTCTTCTTTTATTGCGTCAAACTCTGGCGTTTTTCTCACTTCCAATCTTTTGATTATGTGCCACCCAAAGCGACTTCGAATTGGCTTAGAAAAATCGCCATCATTTTCGAGGCTGAAGGCAGCATTTTCAAAAGCAGGCACCATTCTACCTGTTCCAAACCAAGGCAATTCGCCACCATCACGCGCTGAACCCTTATCATCGCTAAACTCCTTGGCTAAATTTTCAAAATCAGCCCCTTCGCTCAGTTGCTGATATAATTCATTCGTCTTCTTTTCAGCCAAGTTAACTTCTTCTTGATCATCCGCATTTTCAACCTTCACCATTATGTGAGCTGCGCGTATTTCTCCTCTAGCAGGTCGTTTATCTTTTACGTATATAATGTGGTAGCCAAATCGAGTTCGAATAGGGTCAGAAACTGATCCTAGACCTGTATTAAAAGCTGCGGACTCAAATGGGTAGACCATTTGAAAGGCACTGAAATAGCCTAAGTCTCCTCCATTTGTTGCAGCAGATGGGTCTTCAGAAGCCGTTTTTGCTATTTTCTCAAAATCTGTTGCAGGATCATTGATTTTTCGGCGCAAGTTTTGAATTTTCTTTAACGCAGCCAAAGTGTCTTTTGGGTTAGCATTTTCATCCACTTGAACAAGAATATGGAAGGCATTAACATCAGATTTGCTTCTATCGTATGCCTCTTTAATTAGGTCATCTGTTACCTGCTGATCCGTCAAATAAGGTTCTGCCAATTGTTTTCTATAACCGGCAAGTTCATTGATAAACTTTCGACTGGTATCCATACCCAATGCTTCAGCTTCGGCAACTTTTAGTTTAAAGTTAATGTACAAATCCAAATATTCGCTTTTGCTTTTTGGATCAATCGATTGAGCATTCGAATTGTTCTTATTGTATACCGCTTCGAATTCAGAAAGTCGCACTTCCTGTCCTTCTACCTTTAGTAAAATGGGGTCTTTTGAGGTTTGCGCAAAAGCGGTATATCCAACACAAAGAATGGACAACAAACTAACTACTTGCTTCATAATAACTTATTTGATTAAATCGATGGATTAACGTGAATAATTAGGTGCTTCTCTTGTAATTGCAATATCGTGCGGGTGACTTTCTGTAACTCCTGCAGAAGTAATTCTTACAAACTGCGCTTTTCTAAGTTCCTCAAGCGTTCCAGCACCACAATAGCCCATTCCAGCTCGAATACCTCCAATAATTTGATAAATCACCTCTGACAAGTTTCCTTTAAATGGAACGCGCCCCGAAATACCTTCTGGTACAAGTTTACTTATGTCGTCTTCCGCATCTTGAAAATAGCGATCACTAGAGCCTTTTTGCATAGCTTCTATAGACCCCATTCCTCGGTAGGATTTAAATTTTCTACCTTCATAGATAATGGTTTCTCCTGGTGATTCTTGTGTTCCTGCAAACATTGAACCGGCCATTATCGTATGTCCACCAGCTGCTAATGCTTTAACCACATCACCCGTAAATCGAATGCCGCCGTCTGCTATAATGGGAACTCCTGTTTCAGCCACTGCCTGAGCAACGTTCATAACTGCTGAAAACTGTGGGACACCTACACCAGCAATAACTCGGGTAGTACAAATTGAACCCGGTCCGATTCCTACCTTAACGGCATCAGCTCCTTTATCAATCAGCATTTTTGCCGCTTCTGGAGTGGCAATATTTCCAACCACACAATCAATGGTGGTAAACGTCTTTTTTACTTCTGCAAACAAATCAATCACTCCTTTTGAGTGACCGTGAGCGGTATCTACAACAACAGCATCTACACCTGCTTTTACCAAGGCCTCAACTCTTTCAAACGTATCACCAGTAACTCCAACGGCTGCAGCCACACGCAAGCGACCATATTGGTCTTTTGCAGCATTTGGTTTGGTTCGAAATTTAATAATGTCTTTAAAGGTAATTAAGCCAATCAGTTTGAAATCTTTATCAACTACCGGTAACTTCTCAATTTTGTGTTCTTGCAGTATTTGTTCTGCTTGGTCAAGCGTAGTTCCCTTGCTGGCTGTAATAATATTTTCTTTGGTCATTATATCACGAACGGGCTTATTGAGTTGTTTCTCAAACCTCAGGTCGCGATTCGTAATTATTCCAGTTAATTTTCCATTTCCATCAATTATTGGAATTCCACCAATGGAGTGTTCTTTCATTAAACCCAGCGCATCGCCCAATACCGCATCTTCCATAAGCGTTACAGGATCCTGAATCATTCCACTCTCGTAACGTTTCACCTTACGCACCTGATTTGCTTGTTGCTCAATACTCATATTCTTGTGCAGTACAGAAATTCCTCCTTCTTGAGCCAAGGCTATTGCAAGCGCAGACTCAGAAACTGTATCCATAGCAGCAGAGACAATTGGAAGATTTAAAGAAATATTTCTTGAAAACTGGGTGGAGATGTTTACATCTCGCGGTAATACTTCAGAATAGGCCGGAATCAATAATACATCGTCGTAAGTAAGTCCCTCAAATAGAATTTTTTCAACACTCATACTTCTAAAGTTTACCCAATTTTAAAATTTCACAAAAGTATATATAATGGTGTTTATGCGGTTGTTAAAGCAATTTAATAAAGTGGGTGTTGATTGAAAAGGACTATCGCACTAAAGTGAAAGTTCCTTCTCGCTGTATCTGCGATTCCGAGTAGCTTAGTAACTTGAATTTATAGATATACGAACCTATAGGACATGGCTCTGAGTTGTGTGTTCCATCCCATCCTTCATTTGGATCATCGGTTTCAAATACAATTTTTCCCCAACGGTCGTATATCTGAAGTAAGTATCCTGTTCCAGCCTCACCGTATATAATTTCTGGTTTCCAGATTTCATTTACCCCGTCAATATTCGGTGAAAATGCAGTGGGAATATGAAATTCAGGTTCAAATAAAAAGCACTCCATGTTCGAATAACTGATATCTTCTTTTGGGTATAATGTACTTGCTTGTTGAATTAGCTCGATTTGATAACAGAATTCGTTGCTGTAAATAGCATCACTGACAAACGGATGCTCCAGCCGAGTTCCGGTTCGAGAGGAACCAAAATAATTAGCCTGCAGCTGCCGATTCATTCCATAATAGGCATAATAAGCGGGCTGAACTTGTTCAATAGTGTCCGTAATTATGGCTAAATTCCAATTCAATTCTGTTTTAAAATCATATTTACTTCCTACTGCCTTTAGGTAAGTTGTACTAATGGTATTGCTCTTAACAATAGGCTTGCCGCATTCATCAATTACAATTGCATAGTAAAATGCTTTCAATTGATTATCCAAGGGAATAGTATCCTCAATGGTTAAAAATGAATCTACTCGATTACTTGGAACAAACTTTCTTATTTTTTGATAAGTCCCTTCTCTACTGTGCGATCGATACAATGCAATATGATCAAACTCAGCTTTTCGATCTACCAAACAATTAATTCCAACCGAAGTGTTTTCATTGATAGTTGCGGACCTCAATCTTATGTGTTGGGTTTTATCCGCTATGTCAAATTTTGTCCCCAATAAGTTGGAGTTAGAACTTACTCCTCCCGTTCTACTTCGTGCAGTAATGTAAAAAGCGTAGGTATTAATGGCAGAAATATTTAATATACCATAGGAATTCACTGTACCATCAACCTCTCCTTTCAGCACAAAAGGGCCGTTATTAGTACTCATATACACATCGTATTGCTCCACTCCGTTATCCCAACCATCATATGGCGTCCAATTCAACGAGACTTCGCCTTCGCAGGGATCAAAGGTTCTGGTTAAATGCATGGTACAATGTGTACTGATAGCACCTTGCGTTTTGCTACAAGAGTCAATTGGTGCAATTCTGTAACACTGCGCCGCTAAAAAAGAAGGGCGTCTTACATCTAAATCTTTGTATGAAAAAGTTGAGCTGCTTACTGTATCAATTATTACTGCTGAACCATTTGCATCAACATAAAAAATGATGTAACCAATCGTTTCTGGCTCTGGGTGTTGGTCCCAAAATAACTCTGTATGCCCAAAATCCTTATTTACTGAAATTGCACTAAAGCTCATTGGAGCGGGGCCTGCACTTTTCACCAACACCTGATTTGCAATTGCAGATACACTTTCACAACCGCTGTTATCTTGCAGTCTTACCCGATAAAAAACTTCATCATCACAACGCGCAACATTATCATTAAAAAATTCATCACCTAAATTTGGGGTAGCAAGACCGTTCGTCCAATTCGGCACAGCACCTGAAAACCTTCTATCGACATCGTATCTTGCAGCAGAACTTGGCAAATCGGGCGTGTGAATCGGATTCCACACCAACTGGCCCGAAACATTTTGATTGACCGTCAAATTGGGAACAATAGGTCGTAAAGTATCCGAAGGCAAGGTGTTTTTTACCGTTCCATCGTCGTATTCCGCAATTATATAATAACGGTGGTCTGAAGATGGGGCTCCAAAATTTGCATTGATGTGCGTGTAAGAGTTTTGGATGCGGTTATTGAGGTTTGCAACGTTTACAAAAGGGCTCATTCCAATGGACTGAAAAACTTCATACTTTGTAAACTCCCCTGAGGGGTCGTTTGAAATTACCCAGTCTAACTTAATTTGTGAGCCATCTACCGAAATGCAACGCAATGACGGCGCAGTAACCTGTGCTGAAACAGAGCTACAAACCAACATTAGGCTCGCAATGATTAATAGAATGGATTGATTCACCTTCATGAAACGCGAATTTAGTTATTTATTATTTTAGTCACCCACTTAAAATGCACTCCTGTTCTAGGGCTTTCGTTGAAAAACTCCAACAACATAAGGTTCTGGTCAACCGTAAATTATACGGATAATTTATTATTTTTGCCAGAACTATAGTAAAGCCTGAAATGAAACTCGAAACAATACTATCAAGGCTTATACTGCCTGTATTAGTTGTTTGCAGCATGCAAGTATCTGCTCAGTACGGCCAGTTTAACAGTAAAGACTTTGGTGTTAAGTTTGGCGCAGCTTTGTTCCTTGGAGACATTGGAAAAAGCGGTGTTGGGGTAGATTTAAACCAAATGCGCTTCCACGCTGGTGGATCTTTTCGAAATTTTTTCTCTCCAAATTTTGCACTTCAAGTAGGAGTAAACTACGGTCAAGTTAGAGGAGATGATAAAAATGCTGAAAGCGACCCCGCTTACTCAAGAAATTTAAGTTTTAAAAATGATATCATTGAATTGAGTGGTAGAGGGGAATGGCATTTTTTAATCATTCGTGATGTAGGCAGAACCTACACTTACCGTTTAGACTTCAACCTTTTTGCGTTTGGAGGCATTGGTGCGTTTTACAACAATCCTAAAGCAGAACTGAACGGAAGTTGGGTAGCACTTCAACCGCTGCAAACCGAAGGTGTTAGTTATGGTAGAATCCAACCCGCAGTGCCAGTAGGTATTGGGTTTCATTTTAGGGTCAATAAAAACCATTTGATTGGTTGGGAAGCAGGCCTAAGAAAAACATTTACCGATTACGTGGATGATGTTAGCTCACGTTATGTTCATCACACAGAGTTTACCGATCCTACAACCTTGGCTTTACAAGACAGAAGTATTGAATTAGAAGGGACAAACGATCCCCGTTTTATTGGAAGCGAAAACTTTAGCTATGGATCAGATCCAGTGGGTACGGCGCCTCGAGGTTTTGCAGACAATAAAGACTGGTACGCATTTACAGGCATTACTTACAGTTATGCTATAAGAGGTAAAAAACGCTCCTTTAAGAAAAGTAGGTATCATTTCTCTCGAAGAAAGTACAAGCGTAAAAAATCTCGAGCGAAATTCTAAGTTTTACTTTTTTAAGAATTGCAACAATTTTGAGGCTGGTTTCATAAAAAGCGTGTACCATTTTGGGCGTATTGAATTTACCACCCACGCTTTTCTATCTTCTTTGTTTGCTGCTAATCTGTTTTTCAAGCTATTGTTACTCACTCCTCCAACTCGCATTTTTATTAAAGTTTTTGGCAAGTAAACAGCACTCAACTTATGCTTGTATAAAAAGCGCAACATCAACTCGTAGTCTGCGGCTAGCTTAAAATCAGTATTAAACACGCCGCAGCTTGTGTACAATTCTTTTTTTACAAAAAAAGTAGGGTGCGGAGGCATCCACCCCGATAAAAATTTATTGGATTGAAAGTTTCCCGAAACCCACTTTCGCACCACCTTTTGTAGGTTGTCTTCCGCAACATACTCCAGATCGCCGTATAAAGTATCGGCAGATGAAGCTTTTAAGAGCTCTGCAACCTCTGAGAGCACTTCTTTTGAAGCGTATACATCATCCGCGTTTAAAATTCCAATATAATCGCCCGAGCATGCTGCTATTCCTTTGTTCATTCCGAAATAAATACCGCCATCGGGTTCGGAAACATAATGAGCTATTTTATCCGAGTACCTTTCAACTATCTCCAGCGTGCCATCGCTAGAACCACCATCAATGATAACGTATTCAATGTTCCCGTAGGACTGATGAAATACCGACTGCATCGTTTCTTCTATGGTCGCAGCTGCATTGTAGCTTACCGTAATTATGGAGATTTTCACGACTTAATGATTCGTTCTTTAACCGCAACAGCTGGGTTTCCTCTGTAAATGGTATAGGCCTCTAAATTTGCTGACGCCACTGAACCTACTACCAATAAGGAATGCGATTTACATCTCACGCCTTGAGTAACCGCCGCATTTGCGCCTATCCAAACACCGTCTTCTAAGGTAATGGGCTTTAATATTAAATCGAATGCAGAACGTTTATAATTGTGATTTCCGCTGAGTAACAAGGCACCTTGAGACACGCAGCAATTTTTACCAATCGTTATTTGGTCCAGATTATCTATCCAAACCCCTTCCCCTATCCAGGTATTATTTCCTATACTCAAAAACCAAGGGTATTTGATGTTTACAGCCGGTTTAATAACTACCCCACTGCCAATTTTCGCCCCAAACCATCTCAATAAAAGCAATTTAGGAGCAATAAACACAAACAAGGGATTCTTGAATACCAGTAAGTTTACTACATACCAAATCAACCTTTTAAATGGGTTGCCTGGTTTATACCAACTGTTATTAAAGGTACTTAAATCCGTTTCTTGCATCATTGCAAAAGTAATTTCAACTGAACAAATTGACGTACTCTTTTATTAAATAGTCTTGATCGAGTTTTTTCTGACCAAAATTCCATGCAGATTGACGCATCGGTTCGTATGCGCTATACGACATCTCTGCAAATTGCAGCAAGCTTTCCTTCCACTCTTCCTTTTCTTCGAGCGGTATATCTGCACCAATATTTTGCGCTTTCAAGTTGAGCCAAGGCGTGTTGTTGGATAACAAAAGCGGTAAACTACTATTCAACGCCTCTAAAATGACATGGCCAAAATTTTCGTTTAAAGTCGGCAGCACAAATAAATCATAGGCGCTGAGCACACTGTGCGAATTATTTGGTTCAAGCACTCCTTTGTATTGAGCCTCTGAGTTGGCATCCAATAGTACCAAACATTTTTCCCAATACTCGGCATCTTCTAGAGGACCGTAAATATCTAGACTAATTTTTTCTTCTCCGATTTCCGATAGGAGTTGGAGTAAAAACAACAAATTCTTCTTTACTGAAATTCTGGAAACGAAAACCATTTTCAGCCGCCCTTCCTGCTTGCTGCTCTCTACATATTTGGCGGGTTTGCAAACCGACAAATTCTCCAATGCAGTCACTTTAGCAGCTGGAAAAACCTTCCTTATTTCTGTCGCTTCTATTGAAGTAGAGGCATGCCAAGTCACCTTATTGTACAAACCAATGGCTTTTGCTAGACTAAGAAATACTTGCTTTTTTAGCGCCTTTAAGCCCAATGCACCTGCACCTAACATTCCTCTAGGAGCAATGACCACTTTACTTTTAGCTGCAGTTTTTAAACTTCTCAGCGCTAGAATCGTGAAAAACTTAGAGAATAAACTATTCAGATAGATTTTATCGTAATCCTTACCGACTTCCGCTTTGATGGTCTTTTTATTAGCATCAGGAGACAAATATTGCAATCGATATCCGTCCTTGCTCAACCAAACATCAGTTTCAATGCCCGGAAAAGAGTGGTCATCTCCCACATCTCGATCCGACGTTAGCACCGAAATTTCAAAGTCGTTTTTTAATGCCGTAACAATAGCCGCAACACTGCGAACGGGACCACCCGCTTTTACGGCAGGTAAATACCAATCGCATAAAACAAGGAGTTTTTTCTTAGTCAATTTCATGCTTTTGCATCCAAGCGCCTAAGGTAACCAAAGGCCATACTCTGCTCCAATTAATGCCGTCTTGTTTGTTTTCAAAGCTCGTTTTTAGCTCCATTATAGCCATTGCATCAAAATGACGCGTGCTACTTAAGAAAGTAAAACTACTATCGAGTAAGGACTTTAAGTCATTTCTCAGCCAATTTTCCCAAGGCAATACAAAACCCATTTTTTCGCGATGCACCACCTCGTCCGGTAAAAGGCCTTCAAAAGATTCAATCAGCAGTGATTTTGGGTACTTTGGGTATTTCAATTTATCGGAAATACTCAAACAATGGCTGACCAATTTGTGATCTAGAAAAGGCACGCGAACTTCCAAGGCATGCGCCATACTCATTTGATCGGTATCGCGCAACAATACGTTTTGCATGTAGGTTCCCAATTCAACCAGTGATACTTTACTCAATTCTGGCAGACGACTTCCAAAAGTTCCAAAAGCAAAAAGATCGTTTATCTCTTCACTCAATACATCCCTTTTCGTCTCTTTTCCCAAGAGTTTTGAAATCCAGTTTTCAGCCAACACCCTGCGATTTACAGGATAGGTATAGGCCAAATCAAAATAAGGCAAGGATAGTGTTTCTGCTATTTTTTGACTAGTGGTTCCCGGTTTTACTTGCATTAATAGTTTACCGATAATTCCTCGAATAAAAGGAGGAAAACTCAATAGGTATTTCTTCTGTTGCAAATCTAAATGTCGCGTGAAAAATGGATAACCTGCAAAAAGCTCATCGCCGCCCAATCCCGATAACGCTACCGTAATGCCTTGCTTTTTTACCGCCTCAGCTACCGTATAGGAGTTGGGGCCATCTCCGCTAGGGTGATCCATGGCATCCAATGCCAAAGGAATTTTTTCTTTAAAGTCTTCCGAGGATAATTCAATTTCGTGGTGTTGGGTTTGAAAACGTTCAGCGACCATTCTGCTATACTTGGCTTCAGAAAATTCTTTTTCCTTAAAGGTTATCGCAAAGGTGTCGATGGGTTTATTGAGTTCTTTTCGAATTATGCCTACTAACAGCGAGCTATCAATACCTCCGCTCAAAAAAGCGCCAATACGCACATCGCTTACCAAGCGACGATCCACCGCCTCTATGAGCAACTGCTTGGTTTCCGCTTTTACAGAAGCAGCATCTACTTTCCGTTGTGCCACCTGTTCTTCTGCTTTCCAATATTGATGTTCGGTAACGGTAGCATCTGCTATTTTCAAATAAGATCCCGCTGGAATTAAAAAAACATCTTTAAGGAGTGTTCTCGGTGCGTGCACCGTTTGGTATTTTAGGTACTCGGCTAAATGTTCCGAGGCTAATTTTCTTGGCACTAGGCCGGTATACAATAGCGCTCTTAATTCGCTTCCGAACACAAAGTTTTTATCGCCTTGGTAAAAATAAACGGGCTTAATCCCCATTCTATCGCGGACAATGAACAACTCTTTTTTTGCTTTATCCCAAATGGTAAAAGCAAACATTCCATTAAAACGAGAGAGACAATCAATGCCCCATTTCAGCCACGCTGCCAGGAGCACTTCGGTATCTGATTCCGTGGTAAAGGTGTAGGAGGATAATTCCTTTTTAACTGCTTTGAAATTGTAGATTTCACCATTAAAAACAAGCACGTATCGGCCAGCAGGGTCTTTAAAGGGTTGATTCGATCGTTCATCCAAATCGAGGATACTCAATCGCGTATGCACCAAAACTACCGACTCATCCGTATACGTATTGGATGCATCGGGTCCACGGTGCTGAATGGAATTGGTCAAGCCTTTGGCAAGCCCTTGCGCATCCGCTATTCCTTCTAATCCATAAACACCTGCAATTCCGCACATAAATTAGTCCTCAATTATTTTCAACACGGTATTTACCCAATTATTTGCATTTATGTAATTACCTTTCTCATGACTAATTTCGCCCATTTTCAGTAATTCACCATCGCTCATTTTTTCAATACTAAACATTGCTGCTGCAATTAGTTCCGGAGCTTTTTGAGGAAAACTAAAGCCATTTTTTCCTTCCTCCAAAAAAGTACTTATGGACCCCACTTCTTGACTCAGCAACAAAGGCAATCCAGCAGCAGCCATTTCATGTACGCTTACGCCCCAGGGTTCCTCGTGGCTGGGTAAAACATAAGCGCCGGATTTTTCAATCAATTTGGGCATGTCCTGTGGCTGCACAAAACCCACGTGTTCAATTCCTTCTGCTATTGCGCGGTTATCCCATTGATCACCAGTTCCAGCACAAATGAGTTCCCAGGTTCCGCCTTGGTTCCTGTACTGCTCAAACCCCTTCCACAAATCAAATATGCCTTTGTACGCTACGTAGCGTCCTAAATACAAAAAACGCTTAGGGTAAATAGTTTGCTTTGACGGACGAGATTGATCGAACACGCCATTAAAACGTTCAAGGTTTGCGGTGTAAAAACCCATATAAATGTTGTCTTCTGGAAAGCCTAATCGCTGCGCGTACTCCTTTTGTTTTGCTCCCGGAACCCAAGCGTATTTAAAATACTTCAGAAAACTATATTGCGCCCCCAAACTGGCAATGCGCTGTTTCAAATTCCCTTTCCAATGATTATCTAAATTAATTACGGTAACCGTTTCTTCCGATAAGGCTTTTACCACTTTCAAATAACCTTTATCCATCCAACCCGAACAAAAAACCACATCGGGCTGTATTTCCTTTGCCTTCTGGATGAGTGCTGGCGTATCGTATTGTTGGCGCTCTAGAATATGCACTCCTTTTGGTACTTCAAATTCAAAAGGTGCTGCGGAGTTTATTGGCCATCGTACAATAAATACTTCCGCTTTTTCAGCTAAAGCCGAGCAAGCAGCAAGAAAATATTCCGCAATTTCGGTATATAGGAATAGTACTTTGGGTTTATTGATCACCTCTTCAACTTACTTTTTAGATTCATTACAACAAAAATGACCAATAGACCAACTAAAACTCCGTACCAGAAGTACCTGTGAAAAATAGTATTTTTTACCCAAAGCGGTATCAAGCGGTAATTGATTTCCAACGGTGCTTCGTACGTTGTGAACTTATCCACCGTATAGTCCTCAAAAGCTAGTAACTTCTGACCAGTGAGCGAGTGCGTCTGAAAATTCAAACTACCATCCTTGTAATGTGCCAACAATACGGCATCTTTATCAGCACCTCGAATTGCCGTTATGGCATAATGTATATGCTCGCGCTTTTGATAAAAGAAAGCGTAGGGCTGCGCTCCCATAGAACCTGAAAACCAGTACACTTGTTTGCCTGAGTTTATCTGTTGCAGTAAAGGCTCAACGTCGGTTTGGAAATTACTACCAAAATCACTTTGTGTATTGTCACTGAACACGCGTTGAAGCACACTATCTTCTTCGGCCCAAATGGGACGATGTGAATAAATCATCAAATATGATGCGGTACTTTCGTTAAATGCGTTTATCCCTGCTTTTAGACTGTTTAGCTGTTCTCCTTCGATGCTACTGTCGTCCAGTTCGGTGTCCAACACAATATGGTGCACCCCAAGTGTTTTGAATCGATAAAATGTTGGCGCTATGAAATCTTGATAAAAGCTTCCAGATATGTCGTGGTTTCCTACCGCATTGAGCAGCGGCTTTTTCAGTTGGCTGTAAAAATGTTTCTTGTAAAAAGTGTGATCGTATCGGACATCGCGGTACAGATCACCCAAGCACAGGGTAAAATCCACCGAATTGAGTAATTCAATATTGCCCAATATCGTATTGGCAGGATAATGCGTTTTATTGAAACCATCACCGTAAAAATGACCACTAATTATAAAAGTATATTCAGGCCGTTGTGCAAGGCTAGAGTCCCAACGCAGACTATTGACGGAGTAAGGTTGAGCCCACAATTGATGCGAACACAAAATAAAAAGTAGTAAATACTTTAGTTTGTTCATGGTTTATTTGGGGTTTGCTCCACACCATCAAGTACCAAACTGTTGTCCTTTTCCAACACGTAGGTTTCTTTTACCTCCACCAATTCCACTGCCGCACAAGTTGCCTGAGCTGGTGCATAGCGATTACCTTTTCGATGCACCTTTATGAACAATTCAGCATTGGACACCTTACCCTTAGACCATGTCAAGAGCGCGCCATCTTGAACCTCCACTCCTAGTTGCACCCCATCCATAGTTACCGCCTCCAATTGTACTTGGTCTTTGCGTTTGGTTTCTATTCCTTTGGTAAGCTCTCGAAATAGGCACTGTTGAAGTACGAGTGTGCCCGCTTTTGAATCGATGCCTTTATTCCACCCTACAAAACGCAAATCTATTCCGCTTGCTTTACAAAACGATAACTCCAACGCCGATTTTGTAGCGGACTCAAAAGACGAATGACTTAAGCTGATTTCGGTATTGAACGCTTCGATAAACGTTTGGGCACTCCCCCTCATTTCCAACTCAGAGGCTGCAAAAGTAACCCCATAAAGCAGGATGCTACTGTTCGAGTTTAGGTTACAAATCACCCTTTTCCATTCTGAGGGACCACCTCCGGGCATTATTGACAACCAATTAGGTGCCGCACTATTTACCGCTACAACTATTGGCTCGTCCTCAATTCCTTTAAAATCCAAACTGCCTTCCACTTGAAGGCTTCCTTGTGCACCAATTGTCAATGTTAGCGGAGCTGTTGCTTTCAAGGTCCAACCTAGTGGTACTGCAAAAGCTTGGTCCAATAAGGCATCAGAGCGATTAATGAAATAGGATTTAGTGGTTGAATCAATCGTAATAAAATCCTGCGCCTTTGAAAAAACCACAGGCAGTATCGCGTTACTTTTTTGTTGGTTATAAGCGTGTATCTCGTAGGGAAATACCTCACAGGAATGTTTTGCTGTATCTCCAAGTAAGCGATAAAGTACCTCCAAGTCTTTGCCGCGCTCCGTATCCACTTCTACAGTGGAATCCAATGCCCATTTCAAGGTTTTGAACACTGGACGATGCTTCCTTCCTAAGGCGGGCAATACAACTGGAACTGGCAGCAAAAATACTGTACCCTTTACCCGAATTCCGAGTACCTCTGTGGGCAAGCTCTCTATGACCTGCAATTGCAGCGTTATACTGTCTCTGCTTCTACCGCTTAGGAAGGCATGAAAGTTTTTAGGAGCCTCTAAGGTTTTTCGTATGGTTTTTAGGTTGTGTCGAAATACCTCCAAATTAAAATCTTTATAAGGAAATTCGCTGTATTGAATCGCTACACGTTTATCCAATTCTTCCTGCACTGTTGCGAGTACCGCTTCAAAATACCCGGGTTTAGATACCGTGCGCAGGGCTTGTATGTATGCAGCAAAAAAGCTGCTGTCCGAAAATATGATGTCGTGATAATCGTTTGGAAAAGCTTCTTGAGTGTCTGTAAATCGGTAATTACCAATAATGTGATCGATAAAACGCGGACCAAAACTTTCGTAAGCCACCGGTTCTATTTTTTTTAGTACAGGGTTGTAATAAAACTTTACATCGCTCCAATCGACACTGTGGTAACCCCCACACAAATCCAGCAAGGCGTATCGCATGGCCAACTTTTCAACATCAAAAGCATCGGCAACTTGTACTTCGCCCCAGCGCACCTTGTTCATTAAAATGTTTGCATCGATAAATGATTCTTTTAAACTGGAGTCGGTAAAGGTTTCCTTTTTAGAAAATGCCTCCACATGGGCATGCTGGAAATTGGTAAATTCTTGCGCTATGTACACCCGTTGCATAGCATTCAATCGAGCCTGCCAATAGAGCGTTGGATTAAAACGAAACACAGGTCCCTTAGGCCTATTATTGTTTTGCACTAAAGGCTGACCAAAGTTTTCTTCAACCGCATATACTCCTAAATTATCTCCGTTCACTGTAAGGTTAATAAACTCATAACGCAAAGCAATAATTCCCTCGCGCTTGCACATCTCATGGTGCAACCACTCATAAACGTACCCTCTCGTTCCCGGGTGTTGTAGGGTAAACCGCTGCATACCCATAAAGGCATCGTTCTTTTTTGTTTTTACGCGAAAGGACCATTTCTTACCTGAAACGTGATCCGTCATTTTTCCCTTAAGCCTAATTTCTCCCTTTATAATTCCTCCTTTATAAGTTAATTCACAAGGCACATAAGGGTCTTCAGGTTGAATAATAACACCTCTTTTTAATGCATCATTTCTAACCTGCTCAATCTTCTTAAAATGTTTGGGTTTTATCTCAATAGAAAGCTCCAATTTAGCGGGTTGCCCCTGAATAACGTGCATGACAGATAAATTCAAAAATGAGAATATGGAGGAGTAGCCTAGATGAACAACGAAAGCATTTGATAAATATGCCATTGCAACAAGAGCAATAATAATTAATGCAATAAATATTTTCTTGAAACTTATTGTAATCACTTCTTTGATCGAATAGAATTAAGCAGCGAAGGAAAGATATTTTGTGCAATTGACTTATGGCCTTTTGCATTTAAATGAATGTTATCTTCATAAGAATTGGTTAAATAGCCTTGTTCCAATCCATCCACATATGAAATACCATTTTCATCAAACCATCTAATTAGTTTTTGGCCATTCAATTTCCATCTTCCTTTTTCAATTTCTTCCTGCTCAGGATGTAAATAGACCAACATTGGAATATCATTATCTTGAGCATAAAAATGGAATTTATTCCAACCCGGACTCATGCCAGTGTCAATTACATTATCTAGATAGTGTAGCTCTTCAAAACGATAATTAAACACCTCTCCGAGTTTATATTTTAGCCATTTTGACCATAAATCATCAATTGCGCAATGTGGTTGTTCATTGGGCCAATTAGGATGGTTTCCTACTACATTTTTAAAATGCATATTATCTGAATAATCGTGCGAGCTAAATACCAATACAATAAAATCGGGATTTAATTCTTTGTGATCCTGTAAATATTCAAAAGCATTCTCAGTACCCCAACTGCCAGACGAAATATTAAGAATCGTATTTTCTATCACTAATTTACTTAACGAGTCTGATACTAAACTAGTCACATTATTTTCATCAGATACTTTTGCGCCTCCATTTAAAACCGAATCACCAAATTTTAAAATACGTATTCCCCTTTTGTCTATTTCTGGGCTAGCGCGCATTCCCAAAGAATTAGTCGAATAATGGTGTCCGAAACGATCGAAGTTTAAATTAGCTATTTGAAAGTATTCATAACGACTATTTTCCTCATAAACAATCCATTGGCCTAGTCCATAAATCCGAAGTCCCACTTCAGATGCTATAACTAAAACTGCAATTAAAAGGCACATTTTAAAAGCTCTTTTCACTTGGGTCAAGATAATTCCATTTCTTCATTTGAATTCTCAAACACAGACTTTGGAATAAGAATGCCGGTAAGAGTGATTAAAAACACAATAGTATATGGATTTAAACTAGCTGCCAGCCAAGGTTCAAAGCTTATTGAAAACAAAACTGTGAACAAAAAAGGAAAAGCAAATAAACTATTGGCAGAAGCTTTGATAAAAAGATAAATCAAGGATCCTAGAAAAAGCAACAAACCAATTATACCCGTATTTAACCAAATAATGAGGTAGGTATTGTGCACACCCCCTTCGTGTCCCAATTTAGAGAGGTAAAATGCGTTGGAACGCATTAAATATTCATCAAATCCAATACCTCTTCCTAAGTAAAAGCTCTCTTGTATGTTTTCCCATGCAAAACGCCAAGCAATAAGCCGGCCCGACCCTTCAGCAAGGGTTTCCACCCTAAAAAACTCCTCTAATGATAAAGCATGAATAATTTCAACTGCATTAGCAGTCACAAAGTTTAAGGCAATGACGATAAAAATTGAAACAATCATCCCCAAATACTTGAAATTTTTGAATGCGAAGTCAAAAACATAAAACAACAATATCGATAACAACGCATTCCGAGAACCAGAATATAGGCTTGCCAATCCAAGTAATGTCAAAAGTCCATACCTTTCATACCTCGAAAGTAATGAAGGCCTTTGCCACATGGTAAATTGGTAAAACAAAAAAGAAACAATAATAAAGAGACCTAGCCCATTTGGGTTACCGAAAATTCCACGCATACGAAATCCATGAGAAGAACCTACTTCAGGTAAAATGAAATAAAGAATTAGCGATAATAGAAGGACTGAACCTATTAAGTAATTAAATGACTTTAAGAAAGTTTTTCTAGTTCCATATAAATAGTTAGCTAGCGTTGGACCAATGAATAGAAGCAAACCATAACTGACCGTTTTCTGGATACCGGGTAGCATTGAAGGACTCCAAATCAAGCAAAGTAAAGCTACTAACAAATAGGGCAAGAACGAAGCAAATATTTGAAATTTCACACCAATAATACTCCGGTTAGAAACGACCAGCAACCCCAAAAAAAGAATGTAAATAGTCTTCAAATTACCAGCAAAAATAAGTGCGGGTTCCAAACTATCTGAGAGAATAAGAGTAACAATAAACCCTATAAACAACTCTTCATAATTCTCTTTACGCAACCATAAATACCATGTAACAGGAGCCACCAAAAAAATCACCGGGCCTCCAAATGCACCAATCAGAATCCAAAAAAGAACCACTAAAACAAATATAAACGCACGTCTTAAATCCATGTTGAGTGACTAATTATATTGTTCTAAGTAATCAATGTATTTGCTTTTTCTAAATTCGAAACTATCCCTAACCGAAAATAAATAAGTATCTATTTCTTTAATAGAATACCTACCCCATCGATTTGTCTGAATTTCCGTTTTTGGAGAAAGACGTTTTCGATATTGATCTAATTGGTTTTCAAAACAATCTTCAACAAAATAGGATTCAACCATTGACATATACTGATTCCTAAACTGCCTATTTCTCATTAATTTCAAAAAGAGTTCAAAAAAGACATTTGAATTTGTTGCATATAAATCCTTGAAACCACCTTTGGATAACTCAAGAGTGAAAGCCAAATCTAAATCTTTAATATAAAACTTAGCCTTCCTTTCAGCCGATAACTTAACAGCCATATTGCCTCTTGGCCAATCCTTATTCCCAAATAAGGTATGAATAAAAATCATGTAGCTAAAAGACTCCAGATCAAGCTGTCTATTCGCCATAGAATAAAACAAGGAATCGTCCATTTCACTGACCAGCACGTAAAGGTTATCAATTAGTTTTTTATACTCTGAAGTAGAAGGCTTAATAAGCTTAGTTCCTTGCCTTTGCTCATCGACAGAAAGTTCAATCTTATTTCTTAAATAATAAACACCCCAATCTTGATCATTTAATAATAATTGAACAGGCACGGCACGTATAATAATATCCTTACGGGGAATAGATTCCTGAATTATCGCATCAATAGAATATAAATTACCCCAATTCGCTCCTAGATTACGCAGTACCAAGGTACGATATTCACTTTTCTCATCATTATTAAACGGACTGCTCATTTGTTCTATTCCGTACTTATTTCGAAAACACAAACGAAAAGATTTTTGTGGAAATGCTCGCGATGTATTTCCGTTTATACGAATCCCCAAATTTTCATCCAATAAAAACCGACCCTTTGAATCTTGAACTTTGAGGTTAGCAGGCCTTTCCCATTTCTTTCCACGCTGATGATAATTGGCATTCCAATTCCACCATGCCCTAGAAAATTCATTTGGCATCAGAAAATTTATTCCTAAAGCAGAAATTCCATTGAAAAAGGAATACATGCCATAGTTAGAGGTGGTTAAATGCACTTTAGGAATTGAACTAGAGAGGTTAAGAGACTCTCCTCGGCCATGATTAGGTTTAGGGAAAATTGGACGAACTGAAACGGGGTAGTAAGTAAAAATTGGCTGAACTAAAGCTTTAATAGATGACACATCGGATAACTTAAGAATACCTTCATGCAGTACAATAAACAATACAAAGAATACCAGCAGCTTAATAAAAAAACGCAACCGTTTGTTTTGACTGATATTATTCTTGGTCATCAATATCTAATTTATTCGAATATTATTTTAAGTGATGTTTCTTAAAATTTACCAGATAGTCGAGTAGACGATCCATAACTTTATGAGTTTCAAATTCTACGGCTTTTTTAACGCTTTGATCTTTCTTAATTTCTAACTCTTCACACTTAATTGCTAATTCTATTGCTTCAATCAATCTATACTGACTCCTCGCTGGGATTAGCCAACCATTTTCTTTATTTACCAGTTCACTAACCGCACCAACATCTGTAGCAATAATTGCCAATCCTCTTGCCATAGCTTCTAATATCACCGTTGGCATTCCCTCACTGTAGCTTGGACAAATTAAGACATCATACTCATCAATGATTTGTTTTAATGTTTGTTCATCTTTAACCAACCCGTGAAATTTACATCTTTCGTTTTCAATCGTGTGTAAATTTCCAACAAAGCCAAAAAATGCATTGTTCGAATTAATCAATGGAATTGAGCCTAACAACTCTTCAATGCCCTTGCGTCTTTCATAACGTCCAATAAATAAAAATTTAATGTTTTTATGATTCTCTGAGCGCTTATATTCTTTGAACCAACTTTGATCGATAAAGTTTGGTACTTTCCAAACAGTAGTTTTTTTAGAAGTATTTTGCTTAATAAGACCTGTCAAAGTTCCGCCCAATGAAATATTAATATCACTGTTATTTAGAATATATCTTGCAATAGGTTTAAGTAACCAATTTTTCAATTCAGATTGCATATCTGCAGCCCCTTGAAACATTTCTAGCCCATGTAAGTTAGAAATTATTGGAAGTTTTGGAATTTTTCTTTTTAAAAATTCATGTGCAGTGAAACCTTGAGCGTACACAAAATCAAAGTCCATCAAATTCTGCTCAACAACTTTGAATACCTCTTTACTATATAATTTACTGTTTCGAATATAATGCCCAATAAATCGGTCTTTACTCGGGAATGGAATAAATGTGGTTTTTAATGCTTTGTGATGAGAAAATGTATTTTCCACCTCTGATGATTGTGGTATACTAGAATCAAGTGTTGTATGAATAAGATGGATTTCTACACCTTTTTCAAGAAGGCATTTAACCATCTTAGTTGAGTGCTGTTGCATCCCACCTATTACAAAAGGAGAAATACCATCGGTAATAAAAAGTATTTTTAAGTGCCCCATTGACAAATTATTGCATGGATCGCTCTAGCCCTTCCATTAAACTCAATTTAGGGGTCCAAGATAACTGGGATTTAGCTTTCGATATATCGGCTCTGGTTTCCAAAATTTCGTTTTTTCTACTTTGCCCGATGACTTTAATGTTTTTTTTCACCCCAAGTAACTGCATTATCTCCAAAGCCAATTCTACAACAGAAAATGATTCCCCACTTCCTACATTAAAAGTTTCATTTAAATTTTGTGAAATTAGAAGTACTAAGAAATCGATAAAATCATCAATATGAAGATAATCTCTTTTGGGTACATCATCTAGAATCTCGATTGTCGATTGATCCGATTTAATTTTCCTGAACAACTCAGGAATTAAAAATGACTCACTTTGTCCAGCACCAAAAAGATTAAATGGACGAATAATTGTTGCGTCAACCCCGTATAAATCGATATACTTTTTTATCAAATGTTCAGCCAGGTGTTTTGAAGCAGAATAAGGGTTATTAGTTTTAACAGCTTCCCGCTCAGAAGTAGGAATTATGCTGTTACCATATAAATATGAGCTGAGATATACTAATCTCGCATTTTCTATTCGGCAATATTCCAATACATTTAAGGTGCCATTAATATTAGTATTAAAATAATCATAAGGGTTATTCCAACTTTCCGGCACAAAGGTTTTGCCTCCAAGATGAAAAACAATAGAAATTTTCTTATTCAAAAAACTAGCCAATGAATACTCTTTACTTATGTCACTCAGTGCAGAGCTATGTTGATAAACAGAATCAACATTAGCCATACTGCTTAATCTTTGAACTAGGTGCTTTCCAACAAAACCAGAAGCACCGGTTACTAGAACATTAAGCATGCAAAAATCTATTGGGATTTTCCAAAAACACCTCAGTAGCAGACTCATAATCATCCGGGCGCCCAATATCTAACCAATATCCCTCGAATTGTTTCACAAAAGGTTTGTCATTAGATTTAATCATTTCAAGCATCAAATGGTCAAAGCCAAAGGGTTCATTGACTGGAATGTACTTCAAAACCTTTTTGTTAACTATGTACACCCCCATACTAACTTCAAAGCGACTAATGGGTTTCTCTCTAAACCCAGTAAGCTCATGATTTGAATTGGATTCCAAAACGCCATATAAATTCACATGTTCGCGTACAAAAGAAGATACCGTAAACGAATTGTTATTTTGTACATGAAAATCGAACAATTCACCGTAATTCAAGTCTGAAAGAATGTCTCCATTCATGACCAAAAAATTCTCAGGCAAATCATTTATCAACGCCAAGGGCCCCATAGTACTCAAGGGCTTTTCTTCATAGGAATAATCAATTTTAATGTTCCATTTAGAACCATCACCAAAAAACGCTCGAATAATTTCCGCCTGATGGTTCACAGTAAGTGTAATGTGATCAAATCCACATTTCACCAATTTCCGAATAACGATTTCTAGAATAGGTAAGTCTCCAATCGGCACCAAAGGTTTTGGTAAAACTACCGTATAGGGTTTAAGTCGAGTGCCTTTTCCTCCAGCTAAAATTATTGCACGTTTAGACATTGTAAATGTTTGATTTGTATTTGGCTAAATTTTCACTTTTAGAAAACCACTCAATTGTTTCTTTTAACCCGTTTTCCAATCCAAATTTTGGCGAAAAACCAGTCAATTCAATTAATTTAGAATTGTCTCCAAACAATCGAAAAACTTCCGATTTACCTGGTCTCAATCGTTGAGAATCTTCAACAAATTCCACATCAGAATTCATCAGCTTTTTAATTAACTCAAGCGTGTCTTTAATGCTAATTTCAAAATTAGAGGCTATGTTTACCACTTGCCCGATAGCTTTATCGCATTCGGCCAGTTTAACAAAACCCAGTGCGGTATCTTTTACATAATTAAAATCACGCGCAGGGCTTAAGTCACCCAGCTTAATAGACTTTGCTCCGTCAGCAATCTGAGAAATAATAGTAGGAATTACAGCCCTTGCCGACTGCCGTGGTCCATAAGTGTTGAAAGGACGAACGACTGTTACCGGCAAGTCAAATGCATTGTAAAAACTCAACGCCATGTTATCTGCCCCAATTTTACTAGCACTGTAGGGAGATTGAGGTTGAAGTACGTGATTTTCATCAATAGGAACATATTGAGCCGTTCCGTACACTTCTGAAGTAGAAGTATGCAGAAACTTTTGAACTCCATGTTGTTTGGATGCCTGCAGCATATTGACTGTACCTTCAACATTGGTTCTAATGTAGGAAGTAGGGGCAACATAAGAATAAGGAATGGCTATTAGAGCTGCTAAATGGAATACAACATCAATACCTTTACACAACTCTTGACAAAAATGAGGGTCTCGAATGTCTCCATTAACGATTTCTAAATTGGGTTGATTTTGATAATTTTCAATGTCTTCTAACCAGCCCCAATTATTAAATGAATTATACAAATTCAAAGCTCTAACCTGACATCCTTTAGACAAGAGCAATTCGGTTAAATGAGACCCAATGAATCCATCAGCTCCAGTTACAAGTACTTTTTTATTATTTATATCCATTAGTATTCAACTATTTTATTCAGTATTTGAACTAATTTATCTTCAGAAAATGTTGTATTCATCCTTGACAAAGCATTAGTCGTGAGATCTTTTCGCAAATCTATATTTCTATATAATTCCAACAGGTTTTCAGACAAAGATTCTATTGGGTTATCATTTTTGGTAATTAAACACTCCACCTTATCGCGAAATATATAAGTAACAGTTGGAGTTTCAGGAGCTATAAAAGGAATACCAGCAAATAAGTATTCAAAAAGTTTAAGCGGACTACCATACCAATTTGAACCCGGCATTACTCCTATTCGAATTTTCTTTCTCCACTGTCTCAATTCACTTAGAGAAACATATCCAGTCAGTACAATTCTTTCTTTTGCGGGGCTTCGCGAAAGAATTTCTTCAATTCGTTCCCACTCTTCACCTTTGCCAATCAAAACAAGTTTCGCCTCATTCGGTAATTCTGATACAATATCTTCGAAAGCACTAATCAACAGTTCTACCTTATGCCAAGATAAAAAGGAACCAATAAAACCAATGTAATTTCTGTTTTCAAAGTTAAACTCACTAAGTATACCATCATCAGGTATAAAAGTTGGAAAGACCCTAATTTTATTTGAATCTACCTTATAGGTATTTAAAATGAATTCTTTGACTGGGTCAGAGTAGCCAATTATTTGATTTGCCAATCTTAAAGCTTCTAATTGCCTCCGGTTAATTTCTGTTTTGTAATATGAGTGCAAGCTTGTCACTTCAATACTTTGGTCATAGACTGGGCAATCGTAGAATACAGTATAGGGTAGATTTCTCTTTTTAACCTCTTTGTACAACTGAGAACCATAAAAATAAAATTCTAAGATACCATCTGGGTTCGGATATGCTTCAAAAAGCCTTTTTACAAAATTATCTTGCTGCCTCAGCAATAAAAAATCAGATAAGGTTTTCTTGAGCTTCGGAAAAGGTTTGAACAATAAAGCCAGAGCAACTACTATAGGTGATCTTTTATTATTCTTTTCAGTTTTAGATTTTGTTTTATGGGGAAAAACATGAATATCAACCTCAGTATTACCACTCAAGGTGGATAAATAGGTTAAGTAGTTATATACCGCAGAATTCCTCTGATTTCCTAGTAAATCAGGAATGTTTGCAACGAGTATAACCTGCTTCTTCTTCATTAAGAAAAATGTGCATTGTTGGTAAATATCAAATTTTCACCCTTGTGGCTAAAACTAAAATCGTACTGGCAAATAGCACTAAAAACACTTTTGGAACAACCAGGTTTCATTCTATCGTGCAATTCCACTACGAGCACTCTTGTTTTGGGTAACCACTTCTCATAACCATTTTCAAATAATTCTTTCTCTGCACCTTCAATATCTATTTTTAACAAATCAATCACGGTAATATTATTATCCTTCATTATTTCCGAGATACTAATGGTTGGAATCAAGGATGAAGATTTTTCTAGATTCTCCTGACTAACTTCTTTCGTCATAAAACCCCAGTTTCCCAGTCCAACGTCTTGTATCTCGATAAATCCACCATCATTAGCACTTAATGCACTATTAAATGCACTTACGTTCGGATAGTTTTTAGTATTCAGTTTTACCATCTCAAAATTAGATGGTTCAGGTTCAACAGAATATATCCTTGCGTTTGGGTATTTATTTGAAAAGTAAACAGCCGCAAGTCCAATATTCGCTCCTCCATCAATTATTGTTCTGGGCTTAAAGTCCAAACTAAACTCATATTCACTTTCATAAAAAAGTTGCTTAAAAGTAGGTATATCACTCGTGTTCGGCCTTAAAGAAATCGAATGTTTAATGCCTGGAACGAATAACTCATTGGTAAGAGAAGAATTTAATTTCCTAAACAAATTCCCACCACCTTTACCAAATTTTTTTCGGTAATAGTACATTCCTAGTAGACTATACCAAAGTTTTCTCATATTCTTTCTATACTATTTCTATAAAAATTGATAACCGTGTCAATTACCTTGGTTTGATCATAAGTATCTAAATTATAGTAAAACGGAAGTCGAATCAACCTTTCAGTGTATTTATCAGAATTAATCAATTCATTACCCGAATACAACCCCTCAAAATAAGGACTTTTGTGAAGACTCAAATAATGAAATACAGCCCCTATTTCATTAGATTTCAAATACTGAAGTAATTGGTTTCTTTCAGTTCCAGTATTACAAACAAAATAAAACATATGTCCATTATTGGTTGCATAACTAGGTATATATGGCAGGTTAACCCCAAAAGCTCGTAACTCTTGTAATCCTTCGTAATATCTATTCCAAATGTTAATACGGTTATTCTGAATTTCATTCATACTCTCTAATTGAGCCCATAAAAAGGCAGCTGTCAATTCTGACGGTAAAAATGACGAGCCAATATCTACCCAACCATATTTATCAACCTCTCCACGCCAAAAAGCAGAGCGATTAGTACCCTTTTCCCAAATTATTTCGGAGCGTTCAATGAATTTCTCTTCATTTACCGATAACAGACCACCCTCGCCAGAAATGATATTTTTTGTTTCGTGAAACGAAAAGGTGCACAAATGACCTATGCTTCCCAACGATTGATTTTTATAATAACTATCAATGGCTTGTGCTGCATCTTCAACCACAAATATGTTGTAACGATTAGCAATGTCCATAATCACATCCATGTCACAAGCCACTCCAGCATAATGAACGGGTACAATAGCTCTGGTTTTGGGAGTAATTAATTCTTCAATTTTCGATTCGTCAATTCCAGGATGATCGGCTCTAGAATCACAAAAAACAATGGTAGCGCCTCTCAATACAAATGCATTAGCAGTTGACACGAAAGTGTATGACGGCATAATTACTTCATCACCCGGTTGAATATCTAGCAATATGGCACACATTTCCAATGCATCAGTGCAAGAACTGGTTAAGAGCGCTTTTTTACACTCAATTTTTGCCTCAAAGAATGACTGACATTTTTTACTAAACGGACCGTTGCCAGAAAGTTTAAGGTTTTTTGCTGCTTCAGCAATATAGCCAGTTTCTTTTCCAGTAAGGAATGGTACGTTAAAACCTATTTGACTCATTTTTTTATAAATAAGGCTTCGCCCCATGCTGGAAAAACAGTGTCTCCTTCATAAAGCGTATGAACAATTTCTTCTTCAACCTCAAAGCTTAAAAAAGATAAAAGCTCCTTAATTTTGTCATCATTTTTAGAGTCCTTATATAAGGATATGTAATTCAATTCTGTAATTATGTAATCAAAACCAGTTAACAATTCTTTTGCCCCAAGCAATGCCAAGTAATCCGCACCTTGAATGTCAGAAACTAATAAATTGAAATTCTTTGGATTTAAGTTATTTTCATCCATAAACATTGGAAGTGTGAATGACATAACATCTATTTCTTCAACTAATTTCAAAGTTGATACTATTTTATCAAACTGATCAAAAGGCAATATACTACTCGATTCTGTATTATTAGTTCTGCTTGCATATACTCTAAATTTGCAAGGTTCAGTTTTCTCCGATATAGCGGCGTTAAAGCATTTTACTCTAGTGTCATTCTTAAATTTTTCTTTTAACTTCAAAAAAGTTTTAGGGTTTGCCTCAACAAATACAATTTCGTTGAATCCAGATTTAAAGTATAGTTCAGCTTCTTCTCCAAGGTGAGCACCTATATGAATCACGCCCTTTTTATCAGTCTTGTCGGGGATTTTGGATAATAAAATCGCGCTATCCTCTTCATGATTATCTTCTTTAACTTTTACCATATTTTCCTTATTAAAAATCTGGGTCTATTTTTCACTTCCATATAGACACTTGAAACATATATTCCTACCAGTCCAGTTGCCATCATATTTAAGCTACCAAAAAATATCAAAAGAGTTAAAATTGAAAGCCACCCTGAATAGTAGTCAATAAAAATCTTTGAAAAAACCAAAATAGCACCAACAAAGAAGGACACAATAAAGCTAATTAATCCAATGAAAAACAAAAATTTTAGTGGTTTAACAGAAAATGACGTAACCGCATCAACCCCTGAGGTAATTCTTTTCAGCATTGAATAGCTGCTGGTTCCTTTATAACTTTTTTGAACAGGTAAATAGACCTGTACAAATCCTGCAATAGAAAATAGTCCTGCAGTAAATCTTAAATATTCGTTGTATTCAAGAAATGCATTTACAAATTCCTTTTTCATAATTCTAGCCCACAATTGATTAGGTTGAATTTCAGTATCCGATAATTTATTAAATAATTTGTAAAACCATTTACCAGATAACCTTGCAATGGAACTCGATTCTCTTTTTTCCAAAATTCCAACCACAGTATCAACCTCATCCCAATTTGCAAGCAAATGTTTATAAAATCTGGATATACACTCTGGTGGTTCTTCGAGGTCAACATCTATTGTGAAAATGGTATCCAATTTTGCACTTTGTATACCTGCTAACATAGCAGCTTGATGACCGAAATTTTTAGTCAACTCAATTAAAGACACATTTTTATCTGATTTAATTAAGTCCTTTACCATTTCATGACCAGCATCAGTTGGACCGTCCTGAACAAATATTATTTCATATTTACAGCCCAGTTTATTTATTTCTTGAATTACTCGATTATAAAACGGAGTTATATAATCCTTAGAATAATAAATTGATGTTACAACTGATATGCTAGGAGTTAAATTCATAGAATTACGAGACTTGCTTTGGCTTAATATTATCCTCCCAATTATAATCAGAAGTAACAAACAGAGGTAAAATCATCCATCTTCCTGTGTTTTTATCCCAAGAATATGGTTCGCTCGGGTCAATAGGATCAACTCCATGATGTATATCCGGAGAAATTACTAATAGGTCTCCCGGTTCAAGATAATCGTCTAAATAATACTTTACCCCTCCTTTTTCCATCCTTCCAAAGACTCCTCCATTCTGAAAATCTACACCTTTTTTAGAAGCGCAAATAAGTGTTTGAATTCGAGCAAAATCTCGTGCGGGGTCAATATGTTCCGCCTGATATCCACCACCTACTGGATAATGATGCACGTTAATTCTTGCAACCAGTTTTTCTAGAGGTACGCCTTTTGTTGAATAAACAGCATCAGATAAATAATTCTTAAGCTCAAATATTTCAGAAAAATACTGAAATAATTCTTCATTCTCTTTTAAATATCCGTGATGATAAAAGGCATGGAACTTTTGTTTTACATAAGCTCTTGGATAGTTATCATGCAGTCTGTGGTAATCAGGGCAACCTTCTTTAAGAGGATGCCAAGTGGATACAGATATAATTCCGCGGTCAAAGCACAAATTTCTAAGTTCATGGATTTTTTCGCTTGGATAAAACTCTCTTATTATTAAAGCTTCAGGAGTATTTAATTTTTCTAAAAATCCTTCTTTATCGTTAAATACGAAATCTAGAAAGTCTTTTTTATTGTATTTATTTACCTTCATTATAGTCTCTTAGCTATTCCAAACCCTGTTTTACCATATCCATTGCCATTATAGAGCATGTAAACTGAATTATTCATTGAAAAAACAAATGGATAACACTGCATTTGAGAGTCCCAACCATTTGTACCTAAGTCACTTTTAAAATGATTGTCTTTTCTTTCCCATTTTAAACCATCAATAGACTCAGCATAACCTATTTTATAACACCTATTTGATTTACTTCCTCTGTGTGAATACCACATTTTATAAATGCCATCTTCACAAATTACTCTAGGCACAGATATAGCATATTCTTCTTTATCCTTAAAATCTATGGCTACTTCACCTTTCCTTTTCCAATCGACACCGTCCTCAGAATAGGCTATTTTTATGTGGTATTTATGTTCTAACTTTTCTGGAGTTTTCAGCCAAGAGACGCAAGAAAGGTAATACATTATAAAACCATTATCGTGCTTAATAACATGCATACTGGCAACAAAGCAAGGATCAAATATAGATCTATCCAATATTGGGCCTGAATGCATTTTTTCAAATGAACCATCTGCTCGTTGTTTTGCTAACCCAATAGAGTTTCGAAATGGCACATCAGTACCAAGGTTCCATCCAATATAGTAAAGCAGCTTTTCACCATTAACATCAACCAATTGACATGGCATAACACCGCTAGAATCAAAGGAACCAATGGGCCCTGAGCTTAGTAAACTGGAATCGGCTTTTTCAACAACAACAATTTCAGAATTATTCTTTAGGGCTAATTTTACGCTTTGCAAAAACGATTTACCTTCATTATCTCTGTTTGAAAAATACACATCAAACTCATCACCCTCAATTGAGCCAATGAATGGAACTGCTGCATAGCCCATTGAATTGTCAGAAAAGGGAGTATAATTCCAGTTAAGTTTTTGCCACTGGTTCATAGTTTAATTTTATCGCTGGTTTTATCAAGCTTAACCGATCGCGCTGGCACATAAACGCCATTTATTTCGGTATCTTTACTTATGATGGTTCCTGCACCTAATAAAGTACCTTCATTTAAGGTAACTTTATGTGCTAAAGTTGCATTTACCCCCAAAAAACAATGAGAGGCTATCTGACAATGTCCGGATATTACAACATGAGAAGATACAAAATTGTGCGACTCTATGTTGCTGTGATGCCCAATATGATTTCCACTCCACAACGTAACGTTGTCTCCAATTTTCACAAAAGGCTGAATCGTATTGTCTTCTAAAATAAAGGCGTTTTCTCCAGGAGGGTATTGAGAGCGATATGTGCATGATGAACTAATGTAACTCGCCAAAGCATAACCCTTTTCCTTTACAGCGTTAAAAATTCGTTCTCTTAATCGATTCATATTTGCATAGCTTACTGCGACAAAAACATCAACCTCATCAGGAACGTACTCATTCAACAACTCTTCAAAGGGAACTACGGGAAGCTCTTCGAAGGTGTCGCTTACCATGTACTTCGATTCAACAGTAAAAGCAACGGGCGTATAATCCGAATCTGTATCGAAATAGTACTTTGCAATTTGGGCAATATCACCCTGTCCAAAAATAACTAGTGGTCTCATTTACGTACAATTATGGTAAATTCATACAATTGATAATCGTGGAGTAAAGCAACGTCTTTTGAAAAATGTGTTTTGCAATATTCAAAAAGTGCCATCGGGTTGGCGTAATATAGGTAGTCTCTTTTAAACTCTTCATCGGAAAACGAAGTGAGTACATTAAACGAAAAACCCTTTTTTGATACGGCATTCATTTGATGCAGCGTGTCGTGAATATAAGACAGCCATTCAGCATCACCCACTTTTTGCCTCACATTAAACACCCCCGACGCGATGGTGTAATCCGCTGCATCATAGGCGTTAATATCGTCTCCAAACTCATGTGCAGGATACTTTTCTTTGGCATGCTTTAGCATAGGTTCAGAAATATCGATACCGATGTAGGCAATATTATGAGGTATGGACTTCAAAAAATCAAGGTAGGCTCCGTATCCACAACCGAAGTCTATTAATGAAAAAGACGCAATGGCGTCCTCAACATCCAAAAACACTTTCGACAAATGGTAAAATCGCTGATATTGTGAGTCTTCACCATTCCAGTCCACACCTTGACTTGTTGCACCATATTGCTCAACTTTAAGTGAATAATACCTCGCAACCTGATCTTCAATTCTCATAAGCTCAATGATCTTTCTATAATATACAAAGGTCTATTTTTCGTTTGATTAAATATTTTACCAACATACAGCCCTACAACACCCATATTCAGTAATATTAAACCAGTCGAAAAGAATATTGCAGTAATCAAGCTTGCCCAACCACTTTGAAAGCCATTATAAAAATACATAACCACAATAACTAGAATAGCGAAAAAAGATGCCAACGCAATTAAGGTACCCAGAATTATAGTAATGTGAAGTAATTTATTAGAAAATGACGTGTAACCTTGCAAAGCAACATTTAACAACCTGGAAAAAGAGTAGCTTGACTCACCTTCAAACCGATCGTTATGAGGTACCGTTACAAATGTCTTATTAAACCCTACCCATTTCAATAATTGTAAATACAATCTATCTGCATCATTTATACTCAAAAAAGCAGTTCTAACAGATTTTGAAAAAAGCACTAGAGTACCAGCGTCAACATCAAATTCTTTATTACCCACGTACCTAAAGAGTGAATTAAACAAGGCAGCTGAAACTTTTTTAAAGAGCGAATGTTTACGCATTGCTCGCTTCGTAAAAACAATATCGAATCCTTTTTTGTACTGTTCAATTAATGAAGCAATGCTCTTTGGATCATCCTGTAAATCACAATCCATAAGAACAATAACATCACCAGTACTTTTTTCAATACCTGCAGTAATAGCATAGTGCTGACCAAAGTTCCGACTTAACTTAATCCCTATGACTTCAGTATGTTTTTTACAAGCCAATTCTATTGCCTCCCAACTTTTGTCTGGACTCCCATCTTCTATTAGTACAATTTCATATTCTTGTGTAATCTTTTCAAGAACCGATTTGATGCGCCGTACCAATTCAGGAATAATCTTTTCTGCACCATAGACGGGGCTTACCACTGATATTTTCATGACAGTGGGTTTGATAGATAATTTAACTCATCTAGTGCACAGTGAAACATCACATCCCAAATGGTAACACCATGCTCAAAAGGAGGGTGGATTTGCTCATAAATCGGGTATTGGCCGTAATCCGCATACACAATTTCAATCCCTTTTTGATTAAAGGGCGCTTCATCCATGTAATTTTTTGCAGCTGGGCCTGTAATATAGGTGCTTGCTTGCAACTCCTCGCATAGCCCAACCAACTTTTCTGTTTTGTCGCCTTCCAAAAGAAATTCTCGGCTATCCCTAACTTGTGTTTCTATGCCCAGTTTCTTCATAACGGCCTCAATAAAGTGACGATTGATCTCCGTCAACCATGGTGTCGTGCAATCACAATAAAGTGACTCTGCCCAATCCTTGTGCTCTGCAAAAAGCGGCGCTTTACGGTAGTGATTAGACAAAGCGTTCCAATGCTTCAGGTTCCATTGCATATCACTTACTTTCGTTTCGTTTATTTTCTGAAAGTACTTTCCTTTCACCTCGACAGGAATACTCAACCATTGCAATCCATTTGCCGTTTTGACCTTGTTACGGTTTCGCCAATCACGCTTGGTATATTGCATATCGTCGTAAATAATAAACACATCGGATAAAGCTATGTTATGAAAATATCCCTTCCAAGGTATATAGTTAGACTGAGTTATTAGAACTTTCACAAATCAAATTTAATCTTAAATTTAGAGCAAAAAGGTATTAACATTCAGTATAAAATTTAGATCTAAATATAGATATAGAGGAATATTTTACATAAAGATTTTCAATTAAGATTATGCTAGTCCGCATGTATACATAAGCTCGAAGCCAGCGCAATTGTGATTCTATCGAAAAGCCTATCTCCAAAGTATCTTCTGTTTAGTTTATAGCAAAATTCGTCTAAATAGCATTGCAGATTTACTCCTCTAATTTTATGGTACACACCTAGTAAAGTTCTTTTGGCGTTGCTTATAGCCATGTGAACCCATCTCAGCGACTCATTTGTTGATTGCTTGTCTGACTTTATTTTCACATGACCTTCTACATACTTGGCAATATCAATATAATTTGTGGCTTTATCAGAAAATACAATGGCCTTTTCATTGATACTTTCCCGTAATTCTTGGTTTATTGAATCGGCTGTGCCAGTTTGAAGCACTTTCATTTTGAAAAACCTACAATGAGAACTCTTTTTACCTGTATTTACGTTTTCTAATGGTGTGCTTTCTGCCATTACCAACACATTTTTCTTTCGTTGACTGCCTTTACCTCGTTTAAGTTTTATAGCGATGGGCGTAGCTTGTGGGAAATACCCCTCATCTAACTCTACACTATTGAACAGCTCATACCGCTTGTCTCTTTGTCCCATTGCCTTTCGTATTTTGTGCATCATAGCCCAAACAGGTTCATAACGTTTCATGTCCAATTGTCGTCTCATTTCATGGGCACTCATGGCTTTTTTTGTCATTCCCATAAATGCCATACACAAGTACCATGTTCGCAACGGTAGTTTACTATCATGCATTAGGGTTCCACTTCGAAGAGTTGTTCTAAAACCACATCCCTTACAATGCCACTGATACCGTTTGCTTAGCCAAGTATGTTCTTTGTGGAAACATCTCTTGCAAATTACCCCTTCTTTTTCTCGCTTGAGCTTAAAATCTATACGACAACTGTGTTCATCTGGAAACCGATCTTTGAATTCTGTTATTTTCATGTTTGTTATTTTACTGTAAAACAACAACTTGAAAAAATAATCTATTTACGGTGTGCATACAAGCGGATTAGCATAATTAAGATAAACGGAAGTTTACAAACTCCTCTTACTCGCAAATATTAACAAGATTTTTTTACTTGCTCTAAATCATTTTACTAGGAAACAACTTTTGAAAACTTCCATCTATTCACTTTATTAAAACTCTTTGCAGCGCGGTGCTATTTATTTCACTAGTAATTTTCGAAAAACTTTCTTCACCATTAATTCTATTGAGTTTCCATTCCGCATTTTGTGTATAATTATAGCAACCTTCATTTCTATATACTAATTGGTAGTCAAACCAGTTTTTTAAAATAATGTTATCCAAATCATTTTTTGGAACACCAACAATCTTCTCTTTTTCAATTGAATCGTGGTTTATTGTTATAATGGTCCATCCATCAGAAATAAAATACAAATAGTATCCCCAAGGCTGTACATTGTTTGACAAATCATAAGCATATTTAATATCATTTTTTGCGATATATCTTATTACAGTCTTATTCTCTGTATTATCAACTTTATTATAAACGTCGTTAAGAAATTCTAGGGAATAGGACGACATAATACCATTTAAAGGTTGAAGTGGCATACATTTTAGTAAATATGTACTTGAAAGTAAAACTAAAACAACTTTAACAGACAGCTGTATCTTTGTATTTGAGACACATTTAAAAAATTCTACAAGAGCTATTAGAGCTAAAATTGTACAAAATGGAATTATAAAATTATAAACAATTTGACTGCTTTCCGAATAAGGGTGCAAAATAGAAGCACCAATTGATAAACCAAATAACACTGTAAAACCTAACCCAGTAATAACAAATAGCTTGACCCTTGTTGATTGGAAAAGCGCCCCCACAATCATAGCTCCCAACCAAACCAAATAATAATTTTGAAACGGCCAACCCAAATATTTCACCAAAAAATGAATTCCTTTTTTTACATGGTTGATATTAGTAGAATAGTACTCGAATAAATAGTTAAAATCAATACCTGTAGAAAACTCAATATTTCCTTTTAATAAAAAGAAAAACACTAGTAACATAAGGCAAAAAGAAAGATTTATAGAAGCTGCAAGAATTATCACCTTAAAAGTAGTGTATCGCATATAAAGGAAATAAGCACCCAATACTACAAAACAAACTAAACTAGTTGGCAATAAGGTCAAGTTTATTACGGTATAAACACTAAACAGTGATAATAAAATTAAGAACCTCTTCCGTGTAAAAAGAAACAACTGAAACATCATCACAAATACCACAGGCACAAGTTTAGGTGTACTTATTAAATAAGGTCTTGCCCCTTCTATTATGACGGAAAAATCAGGTAAATAAACAACAACTAATGTCACTAAAAGAGCCTCTATAAAGCTTAAATAATTACGTGCATATGAGTATAAGACTAAAGCAAGAATTGAATATAATATGGGGACTGTAATAAAATCAAATGCATGTAAATGCAATATACTTGTAAGGTTTGCAACTGCAGTATTTAACCACAATTCAATGTAATGATAAGGGGTGACACCAATCAATTCAAGGTCTAACAACCAATCTAAATTGAAACTTTCTAGACCAGTTTGTGAAATAAAATTACTCACATTGGAATAAAAAACATGATCCCTTCCGGTATTGTAAAATGGAAAGCTATTTAAACTTATCAATTTTAGCCATGTTAGGAAATATACAAAGAATGGTAAAATCAGAAGGCTTTTTAATTCAATACTGGAAGTCAACTCTTTAGCCGCTACTTTTAGCTTTCGATTTAAGAAATACCCAATCAGAAAGAAAATAAAAAAAAACACCATGGATGTTTTAAAATCAGCATAATAAGAAGCTGTTCCTAGCACTACCAGAAACAACCCCATCATAATTACAGAAACATTTAATTTACCTATTTCAGGATAAAACAAACGCAACGACTGTCCCAAAAAGATAAATAACACTAAGAAGGAATAAAAAACAAAAAGTGATTTAAATGAAAAAAGTAATAGAGGAATGAAATCAGAAAAATTTTCCATTTATTATTTATAAGTTTCATTTTTCAATATATTCATAATTTCATTCTTAAATAAACCATTTTGATATGACCTTTCAAATATTCGATGGGGCTCATCAAAATTTTTCACATCTATACCTTGAACATAATCAAAACTGGAAAAGTGATCTCCTATTTGGTACTCACAAATTAAATCAAAAGCTTCTGAGCGAGATTTAAGCCCACAAAAAATCACTGGTTTTTTATTTTGAACGTATTCGTACATTTTAATTGGCAAATACTCCTGATCTCTCCCATCCTTTGAAAGTACCAATAATGCAAATTCCGAATTGGAAATCAATTCCAGAGATTCTTCATAAGTTAGGTTTTCTTTAATTTCAAGATTTAATAAATTGTATTTAGTTTTTAATCCTGTAAGATACACGAGGTCCTCTTGGTTGAATATAGCAAATTTTAAATCAAATTGATCTCTGAGTTCTTTTTGATAATGTTCTAAAAATTCATCACACGAACGCTTACCTCCATACAGTGCTCCGCTATGGACAATATATTTTTTAGCAATGCTTTTCTTTTCAAGAAGCGGTGTATCCGAATCAAATCCATTGTAAATAACTTCTGTGGGACATTTTATTTCAAACTGCTTTCTTAAAGCCTCAACTAATTTTTTAGAAACACCTATAATCAATGATGCTTGATTGATAATATTTTGCTCTTTTAAAGCATAAAAAAACTTCCAAAACCCCAAATGCCTCATGGGATTTAAAGATAATTGATCTCGATAATCTAATATTAGGTTAATCTTTGGATGTCTCGACTTAACCTCAAAGCCTAACCTAAAAACATCAAAAGGGCCATATGAACAAATTACAAAATCGTATTGATCCATATTCATATGTGAGATTTTTTTTAAACCATGTTTGTAAAACTCTCCTCCTTTAAGCTCAAACCAAAATTGAAGCTTCAAAACGTCATAAATGATCCAGTTTTTAAGTTGTTGAAACCAACTTAAGTTGGATTGATAATGACTATAATCAACTTTGGAGCCCTCCCGATGAGTGTAAATGTGTCTTACACCTTCAATGGGCTTGCCTTCTCTTTTTGGACATAGTACATCTAACACAGTATCTTCTGTTTGGTTGAAGTGTCTCAAAAAAGCACCGGTCCGATGGGAAGCCGCACTATTTAATGGAGGGAGCCAATAACAGATTAAAAGACCCTTTGTTTTCAAAGCTGTTTAATCAATTTTGCTGGGTTACCCACATAAACTCCTTTAATAACAATATCCTTTATAACCACTGCACCTGCTGCAATTACAGAACCATCTGCAACAGAAACAGGTAGTATTGTTGCATTGCTGCCTATTGAAACATTATTACCAATTTGTGTTCGTTTATACAGTTTTGTATTACCTCCCGCTGGTTTACCTTCTTGAAAAAGATCATTAATAAACATTACTCCGTGCCCAACAAAGCAACCATCACCAATGGATACCAAATCACAAATAAAGCTATGGGATTGAATTTTCGTTTTAGAGCCAACTTTAGCACCTTTTTGTATTTCAACAAAAGGTCCAATAAAACTATCATCTCCTATTGAACATCCATATAAATTTACGGGTTCAACAACCACAACATTTTCTCCAAACTCAACATCCCCTCGAATACCAATATGCAACGTTTTATTAAGCATTGTATATTTTATCAATAATTTCAACCGTTTTCAATCCTTCAAATCCATTGGTAGCAATGGTCCCTTCATGTTCAAGAACATCTATTACATTTTGATATACCTTATCATGATTACTCATAGACCCTTGGTATTGACCGTAATTATTCGCAGGGTTTCCTTCAGGTAAATCCTTAATTTCATAGTCTTCGATATTTTGATACTCCAATTCATTTAGATATTGTCCGCCAATTTTTACCGTTCCTTTTTCACCGAATAGGGTTAAAGAACCTTCCATATTCTTGTTGTAAGCATTTATACTGAAATTCATAGTACCAATTGCACCATTATAAAATTCACAAGCAACAACAGATGTGTCCTCAAATTCAATGTCAGTTCTTTTAGTTACATTTTTAGAATAAGCTTTCACCTTGCTAATGTCACCAATAAGCCAGTATAATAAGTCAATAAAATGACTGAATTGAGTATACAATATACCTCCATCCAGGTCTTTGGTTCCTTTCCAAGTGTTTTTATAATAATCAGGGTTTCTATTCCAAAAACAAGATAGGTGAACGGAAAGAATCTTTCCTAAACCATTTTCAGCAATAATTTTTTTGAGAGCAGCAACTGGGGGATTATATCTATTTTGTTTTACGATAAACAATCTTTTATTTGCCTGTTCAGCAGTTTTAATCATTTCACCACAATCATGCACTGAAAGCGCCATGGGTTTTTCGCATAAAACGTGATAACCAGCTTTAAGACTTAAAATCGAATGCTCTGCATGAAATCCATTTGGAGTGCAAACAGCAACAACATCTGCTTTAATTTTCGCTCCTAAAAGTTCATCTATTGAGCTAAAATAAGGTACATTATATAAGTCAGAAACCGATTCTCCTGATTCCTGATCTGTGTCACATACAGCCATTAATTCGCCTAATCTGTTTATGTGTTCGGCGTGTCTTTTACCTATTCTTCCCGCTCCTACTAATAATACTTTCATAACAAAGTTATTGGCCAAATCTAGACAGAAATATCTACATAACTATCGTGACTAACTTTAATTAAACACTTTAGGAATACTTAATTTAATATGTGTCTTTTAATAAAGTCGGGGTAATTATTGTCAGCTGAAAAATTTTGTTCCCAAATTCTCCGAGATGCAATACCAAATTGTTCTCTCAAAGCTTTAGATGCCAGCAACTTGTTTATCGATTGAACTGCCTCTTCAATTTGAAAATTAATTGGTAATACAAATCCATTAACACCATGACTTACAACTTCCCTCGAACCTCCGGCATCTGTGCAAATTATAGGAAATCCCATTGATGCAGCTTCAATTAAAGACGTTGGCAAACCCTCTGTCTCACTCAAATGAATAAAAATAGCGTTATTGTGTTCATTGTAGAAATCATACAGTTTACTTACATCGGATTCATGCGGATAGAACTGATAAGTACTTTCATTCAAAAACGATTTTGCTGCAGAAAATGCTCTTACCTTGTCCCTACCCTCATCTCCCCAATGCATCCAAACAAGTTTTTGATGTAGTTTTTGAACAATAGGTGGAATTAAATACACTCTTTTTAAATCAATTAAACGAGACGAGGAAAGCAACACTAATTCAGCCTTCTTATTTCTCTTCTTATTAATATCATTAGTACCTAGGTAACTCTTTTTAATTCTAAGATTAGGATGCTTTGCGTTTACATACTCTAAAGACTTCAAACTATTTGGAAATAACTTTTTCGCACCCATTAAACTGAATCTTCGCCATGGGACAAAGCCGTTAATATGTCTTTCTTCGTACACATCAATTCCTAACATTCTAGAAACAAATTGTTTCTCTTTTCCAAAATCAATTAATGAAAAAACGGACAACCATTCAAGAGACCAATAGCTATAAAAAACTGGCTTTTCTATAGTGGATATATCAGTTTTAAAGAATTGAAGCATGCCTAAAACTTTATTCGAGTAAATAATCCAGTATTTTATATTCTTAATTGTTTTTATCGCTCCGTAAAAGTTCAAGTCCAGAACAAAAGCTGAAATAAGAAACTTAATATTAACAAGTAATTTCAACCACGAAACTCCCTCTTCAATTTTATGTCCATGGTGTATGACCTTAATTTTATCCGATAAGACTCTCTGTAATTCGATTTTCCCTGAGTAAATTGGGTAAACTCTTATTTCATCAAATTTTTGAAGTAAAAAAGGAAGCTCAGCCATCAAAAATTCTTCTGAATTTCCATCCGGAAAGTTCATCGTGAATAAACACAAGGTATTTCTCGATTTACGTTCCATTACGGTTTAATGCCCAACACCCTAGTTAAGAAATATTTAATAAACAAGAAGTTTAAAAAACCCGACCGAAAAGCCAACACAAAACCTTTAAATGGCCTTAAATCGACAATCTTATATAGCATTCGTTTCCACTTTTCATTTAATACTGGCTGTAAGTCGTCATTATCTACAACCATTTTAAACTGTCTGAGCCAATTAAGTAATATGCTTGGAGAGTGGTGCAAAATATTTCCCGCTGAAACTTGATACAAAATTTCACTAAACCGACGGTTTGGGACAAAAGTTCTCGAGTCAACAAGAATATAGGATTGAATTTCAATTAGTCTTTTCTGAAAAGAACTTCTATTCAAGCCTGTGATATTTGATTGATGCAATCTGTAATTGAATAACACTTCAGGCACAATGTAAAAGCTAGTAAACTTACTCAAATTATAAAAAAACAAGTAATCTTCCATATGCGGAAAATCACTTTCATATTGAATATTAGCTTCTCTCAAAACTGAAACTCTAAACATGGAAGCCGGATGAGGTATGGGACTACCAAACCATAATTCTTGCTTAAGTTTTTCATTCGTATCATGGTACTTCCATAATTGCTTATCCCTACCAAAAGTTTCCATCCAAGTACCAACAACACCAACTTCAGGGTTTTGAAAAAAAACATTCATGCATTTTTCAAAACGCTCCGGGTGAGAAATATCGTCACTATCCATTCTTGCTATAATCCCCCCTTTGGATTCATTTATAGCTGTATTCAATGCATTTACGATTCCTCCATTTTTTTTCAGTTTAATTAATTTAATCCGTTTATCTTCAAACGATTCAATAATTTCTACCGAATTATCTACTGATGCGTCATCAACTATTATTAACTCAAACTCGGAGTAAGTTTGTTTTAGAATAGAATTTATGGCTTCAGATAAAAAAAGCCCTCCATTGTAATTAGGTAGGGCTACGCTAATTAATTCCAAAATTAATGCTTAATGAATTGTTTGGCCTTTATTTCACCATTTTCATAATGAGCTCGCAAAAAATACAAACCTTCAGGTAAATTTGAAATATTAATTGATTGATTATTTGCATAAACCCCTTGATAAAGGACATTTCCTAAGATAGAAGTTACAGATATCTCAAAAGGAACCTCTGAATTAAAAAATACCATATTCAATAAATCAGAAGTAGGGTTAGGAAATAAATAAAACGACTCCTTCTTTTTAAATAAATTTTCTACATGAGTAGTATCATTAGCACCACTATCATTTTTACAAATTAATGCCTTCAATTCTAATTGGATTGTGTCATTTGAATTTTGATTCATAACGGATAGTGAAACCTTATATTTACCAGAATCAACAGGTGCAAAATTTAATACAGTTCCTGAATAATTCTGTATCCCTGAAGGGCTAATTACTTTCCAAGACACTGTATCTAGCTCACTATAATAGGGACTACGAATGGAATATGAGGAATCCACACATATTTCCTTATCGTAAGAAAAATTCTTCAAATCAACTTCTTGTCTAAATTTAACAAGCACTCCATAATGATTATTATTAAAATGTCCTTTACCTGAAAGACCAGAAAAATTATAATCTCCCGAAAAAGCTCCAGTTACGTATATCGCATTACTTGATTCATCAATATCCAAATCATGAGCGCGATCGCCCAATCCAGCCTCAACAACATTAAGAGAATCGCCACCAAAATGCCTAATCTGAGGCGAAATACCATTACTATTTATTTTAGTTATAAAAATATCAGAGCCGCCTTTTGCATAAAACGTAGAATCCTTAATCGAAACCGTATCTTGAAACATTCCACTAATCCATGGCACTTCGTTATAATCAACTTTCAAACCACCAAACCTAGAAATACTTGATTTTATTGATTCCAAAAACACAAGGTTACCCTCTAAATCCGTTTTTAGAACAAATATGTTTTGCTTATTATATAATTGTGCTGCAGAACCTAATGTGTCACCGGCATTTATATTTTCGCCCAAGAATTCTGACTTTCCCGTGAATGTTCCAGCAATGTACAAGCTATTCTTAACCTTTTCTATTCTTATTGCGTTTTCAGAGTAACTCGTTCCCGAGTTTTTTACCCATTTGACTGTGTCATTTTCGATACATCCAAGAACAAAATCACCCCATTGATTGTTAGTTGCTTGTATTGAATAATTCCCCAGTTTAGTCAGATAGTTCACTCCGCCAGTGAAAAAAATAGTAGAATCCTGAACGCAAATACCCTGGAAAGAGATGGACCCCTTAGCTGACTTTGAAGTATCGGTTATTCCCCATTCAAAATTACCCATTAAGTCATACCTGTGGATAAATCCACCTCCGCCGTTAACGGTGTCACTATTATTAAAAACTAACATCTTATCTGTATAACCACCAGCTACATAAACCTTTTTAGCTTCAATTCTAATATCGTTAATATATGCCCCGTTGGGTGAACTAAACCCCTTTAACCATTGACAATTTCCAGATGTATCGAATTTTGCGAGAAATGAATCGTGCTTTCCTAGACCATAAATAATTTTATTATCAATGTTCAAAGAATCAAAATATTCACCCTGAACATAAATTCCCCCTTGGCCATCAGAAGTAATGTTCCAAACCTGTTCCGACTTGGAAGTACCATAATGCTTCACAAAAATCTGCTTACCGGTACTCTTATTGTATTTAGCAAAATAAATATCGCGACTGCCATACCATTGTGGAATAAAAATTGAATCGTTCCCACTCACATAGTAGCTTGGAGAACGATGCCTACCCCCTGAATAAACATAATCTCCTTCAATGGTTAAGGCTCTTGTATAATTATTCCCCGTTGTTACTGTTTTTGCAACCCACTCAGCCTGTTGACCAAAAACATCCTGTTTAATTAACAATAAGAGGATTAGGGTAATAAATGCCAGTGTATTTTTCATAATAATTCTTTAAACATAATTCCATTCTGGGTAGAGATAAAATTGCCCATGGTTTTTTGAAAGCAATCTATTTACCTTTTTAGAAGATTCTAAAATTTCAAATGCCATAAATAAATCCGTGGAAATTATCTCATGCAACCAATCTGGACTAGCAATGAAGATTTTAATGAAATATTTTCCAGGGTATAAACGAATATCATTCAGTATAAATTCGATTTTACCTGTAGACTTATGTAAGGGCACGAACATATTTCTATCTGATATTGCTTCATTACAAAGGCAATTTTCCTCTTCATCATATATTCTAAATGCAACATTAAAATTCTTTAATTCCAAAGTATTGTTTAGCAAATAATCAAATTGGACTTTCAAATTATCACCAATTTCCAATATCTGTTTTTCTTGTTGATTAGAAAAGATTCTAATTTTATTAATTTGATTTTCTCCTACCGAAAAAACCAAATCATTGGTAGCTTCAATTTGGCTCTTATGAGCAACATCAAGGTATTTATCAATAGCTAAATCAGTATTTCCAGAAAAAACAACACTCCCTTTGTCAATGACAATTGCTCGGTCGCATAAATTTTTCACCGCCGCCATATTATGACTAACAAACAAAACAGTCCGGCCAGATTTACTGACTTCGTCCATTTTTCCCAAACATTTCTTTTGAAACTCGAAATCACCTACGGCTAATACTTCATCTACAATTAATATTTCTGGTTCTAAATGCGCCGCAACTGCAAATCCTAGACGTACTAACATTCCTGAACTATAGCGTTTTACCGGCGTATCAATGTATCGTTTAACACCTGCGAATTCAATAATTTCATCAAATTTTTCTTGAACCTCCCTGCGAGTCATACCTAAAATTGCACCGTTCAAAAAAACATTTTCTTTTCCAGTCAATTCAGGATGAAACCCAGTCCCTACTTCCAGAAGAGCTGCAATTCTTCCGTTGTAAACAATTTCGCCTTTAGTAGGTCCCGTAACTTTTGATAGAACCTTTAATAAGGTTGATTTACCTGCGCCATTTTTACCAATGATACCTAATACCTCACCTCGATTCACTTCAAAGCTAATATCACGTATCGCCCACACGCACTCATTATTGTTTTCTAACGTCCGGTCATTTTCTACGCCAACTTTTAAAAATGGATCTTCTTTTCCTCTAAGTTTTGCCCACCATCGATTCAAATCATGAGAAATCGTTCCAAATCCTATTTGCCCAAGTCTGTATTGCTTACCAAGGCCAGCTACTTTTAATATTGACTCACTTTTATTCAAAAAAAAGACAGATTTAATTTTAAACAGAATCCATGAAATTTTTCTCAGTTCGATTAAATACAAATATCCCAAAAAAGAATAAAACTATAGAAACAACAGCCGTATATAAAAGAGCATAATAAGGTATTGATCCAGTTCCTAAAAACATAAATCTCGATGTTTCAATAATTGAACTCATCGGATTACATAAAATAATTAATCTAAACTTACCTTCCAAACTAGATAATGGAAAAATCAACGTTGAAGCGTACATTAACAGTTGTACGCTAAACTGAATTAAAAATTGTAGGTCGCGGTATTTGGTAGTCAAAGAAGAAACTAAAAGACCAATTCCTAGCCCCAACATTCCCATCACTAAAACTAACAATGGATAAGCTAGAATGGTGATATTCGGTTCAACCTGCTCTCCTTTTACCAGGTAGATTACTAGTATAAACCCAAACAAACATAATTGTATGCTGAGTTTCAATAAATTGGTTATGACTACGGCCAAAGGAGTAATAATTCTCGGAAAATATACCTTTCCAAAAAGCTGTGCATTCTTAGTAAAAGTAGTCGATGTTTGGTTTACCGCATCAGAGAAATAAGTCCAGGTTATTATACCACATAAGTAAAAAAGAAGATAAGAACTACCGTCCGATGAAAGGTTTGCAACCCGACCAAAAATAAATACATAGGTTAATGTCATCAAAAGAGGTTGAATAAAAAACCATAATGGACCTAGTATAGTTTGTTTGTAAAAGGCAATAAAATCCCTCTTAACAAAAAGAAATAATAAGTCACGATATCTATAAATATCGCCAAAACCAAAATTAATCGTCTCGGTTTTACAAGTTATTCTAGATTCCCAAACTTTAGTAACGCTCATAAATTACAAATTGGGTTTAAACTCTTCCATCTTTGGATTCTTCCCCATAGCCATAACCGTATCCGTACCCATATCCGTACCCATATCCGTATCCGTATCCGTATCCGTATCCGTATTTAGAATAATAGTACTTCAACTTACTGGATTTTATTCCATTCAAAACAAAACCTGCATTTTGCAATTTATTTTTATGCACAAAATCTGTAATCATTTGAATGCTGCGATTGAACGCATTCTTTTGATTGATTACAATTAGAGCCACATCTGCATGTAAAGTCAATGAAAGCGCATCAGACAAGTAGCCCGCAGGAGGTGTGTCAATGATCACAAAATCAAATTTACTTCTGGCTTCATTAAAAAAATCTTGGGTTGATTCCCTCACTACCAATTCAGATGCATTGGGCGGAATAGGACCAGAACTAATTACCGATAAATTTTCAAAAGGTGTACTTTGCACCACCTCATCCAAGCTTTTTTGTTTGATTAAAACATTACTAGTTCCATATTTATTAGAAAGACCTACCGCTCGATGCACTCTTGGTTTGTGTAAATCGAAATCAACTAACAAAACTTTTTTACCTGCTGCAGATAAAATCAATGAAAGATTGAAAGAGTTAAATGTCTTCCCTTCCCCGGGTAACATGGAAGTAACCAATACCACTTTAGAATCAAATTCATTTGAAGCCCCATCCAACATAAATTTAATATTGCTTCGAATGATTCGAAACGATTCTGCCAAATTACTTTTTAACGATTCGGTAACTTTAGTATAGCCTTCATCTTTGTTAAGGAACGGAACACCTCCAAATACAGGAACATCCGTACGTTCTGTTAACTCCTTTACACTTTTAGTTTTATCGAAAAACAAACTTTTAATGATAGCAATTGCAAAGGCTAAAGCCATACCTATTAAAACAAAGGTTGTCTTAATTTTACTTTTGTTGGGGGAAAGAATTCCCGAAGTTTTAGCCTTTTCTAAAACTCTAACCTCCGAGACAATTCCTCCTTCGGATATTATTGTTTCCGCTCTTTTCTCCAACAAAAACAAATATAATTTCTCATTAACTTGCAAACGTCGTTCTATGTTCAATAAGTGTCGTTGATCTTTTGGCACCCCCATCAGTTTGCTTTCAAATCTTTTAATTTCCTTATCTACGTCTTTAAGTTTGTCTTCATATGCTTTTTCTGAGTTTTTCAAATAAGTCAACAAGTTAAATCTCAACTGATCAATTTTCCCATCCAATTGACGAACACTAGTATTTCCTTCTTTCGCAGAAATCATCATTTCGCTACGTTCAATTTGAATGGAATAAAACTCATTTATTGATTTTTTCAAATATTCATCACCTTCAACAAGATATAACGCCGGAGGCAGCAAAGCATCATCACCTACATTCAAAATATAAGTCCTTAAGTCTTGTATAGAATTCAAATTCAGCTTAATATTCGATTTCAAGGACTCAAATTCCAATAATTGATTGAAATATTCATTCTCTTCTTTATTTAAATTTAAAATGGATTTAGATTCTCGATACGTTTCCAAGTCTTGCTCAATTTGATCCAAAATTTCAATTACATCGCTTATTTGATTGTCAATAAAGTGTTGGGTCTTGTGGTTTATATTTAGTTTATTCTGTAAATTGTAATCAATATAAACTGCGCCTAAACTGTCTAAAAAAGCCGAAGCTCTAGCAGGAATAACATCACTACATTTCAACTCTATTATACTTGTCCAATCCAAACTTTCTACGGCAATACTAGATTTGTACTTATTTTCAAGTATTCCTAAATCATTTATAACAAACTCATAATTTAAATCTATCAAAGAAGTCAATGCTATCTCATTGATAAAAGGAGCCTTGTCAACTCTAAAATTAAATCCATAATCATAAATGACTTCACCAAAACGATACTGCTTGCGCAATTCCTCTCCTTTGTGAGTGAAAATTAATTCGTAAAAATCTTTATCAATAAAGCGAAAAGCAATCGCCAGATTCGAAATAGCGGTTCCTTCTAACCCAGGGTATACCTTAAATGGTAGGTTTGCGTAGACCTCCGTTTTTTTAATCCGCCCTACAATAAAATAAGAAACATCGACCCCTAATTTCCTTAATGCCTTTCGAATTAATCCGGAAGATAATATTACACGTTTTTGGCTTTCTATTCTATCGTAAGAAGCAAACGAATTTCCCATTCCGAGACCTTGAGTCAATTGGTTCTGGTAATCGTAAACCTCTTCTGATTTCAATAAAATCTGAGATTTTGAAGAATAAACAGTAGGTTGACGATGGATGTAGAGCAATGATAGTAAGAACGCCATCAATGGTAAAATAATAAGAACTAAGGCATTTGCCGAAAAAAAATTGAGAAGCTTGTAAAAATCTTCAACTTCAATTAAGCTCGATGTTTGCTTTGACATAGTATCTGCAATAATGTGCAAATATAATTTAGCCAATGAATATTATTCCATTTAATTCTGGAGCATTAATTCTTTTAAGAAATTTCATCCAAAACAAACTAATATACCCAGTGCTAATAACCTAATTCAGACCAGAATTCTTACTATATTTGCATTCATACAAATTTGTGAACACATTATGAAAACATCAATTTTAACCTCCGTTTTTATTTTATTAATAGGTATCAGTTCAACAGCCAAAACCACGCGATCTGTGGCCAGTGGAAATTGGAATACTTCAGGAACTTGGGATAATGGTGTACCCGTTCCTGGTGATGAGGTGTACATTGAAAATGGTGATGCGGTGACACTTACTGCAACCACGAGTATTTCAACTTTGTACATAGAAGGCAACAGTACTTCATTTACTATTAATACTGGAGTGGTACTTTTTGTCTCAAAGAATGTTGTAATGATTCCTACGGGTAATTCACAATCAAACAACTTGGTTATCAATGGAACTTTATACTCATCAAAAGGAATGACACCTCGTACTGTTGGTGGTTTTACGGGTTATACGGCAAACATAAGCGGTAGTGGTTTAATGCAATTAGTACAAGATTTATATAACTTCTCATTATCCGATGGTACTATGACTGTTAATTTAGGTTGCGCTGTAGAATGTCGGGACATGTATAATTACTCAACAGGGGCAGCTTCAAGTATGACCCTGAATTTGACCGATTCGATTAACGTTAAGCGAAACATAATTCTTCAAGCTCAATCAGTAGCAGCTACTAGTCTTACTATTAATATGAACAATGCCTCAGCGAAAATTAGAATGGGTGGTGTTTTTGACATCAGAAATAACGGTGGGCAAATTACTCAAGGAACGGCTGAAAGTATATTTTATTTTGGTAATCTTTCAAACTATTTGGTTAATGCAAATATTGATTACCGTAACATCGGTATCGAGTCACAAACGCTTTCTGGCAATGTGAATATTAGTAAGGTTACCAATAATGTTATAATCGATGGAGGTAAAACACTTACTACTAACGGTAATGACTTATTAATTTCTGCAGGAAACCTAGTTATTAACGGAAATATATCCGCAAGTACAGGCGATGTACTGTCAATGGCAGGTTCTACAGCTCAAACAATTACTGTAAACAGCGCTGCTAATGTCTCAGTTTTAGATATTTCTAATACTTCTGGTGGAGTATCTATTGCGGGGTCGGGTTCTTTAAACGTAACTACAGGGGTTACATTTTCAACTCCAGCAGCAACCGCGCTCTCCACAAATGGCAAAGTGGTGCTTAAAGACAACGGCAGCGGCATGGCAAGCTTAGGTAACCTTAATTCGCATACGGTTTCCGGCAACGTTACTTGTGAGTTTCGCACTCAGACCTTATCTAATATTGAATACAGATTGTTAACTGTCCCTATAACTGGTGTAACATTAGGAGATATTGATTATAACGCTAGTAATTGTGCAGATTGTTTATACACTTACGGGTTTCCCGGTTCAAATACACCTTCTACTGGCGGAATTGCTTCTACTTATTCTTATAATAACGGAAGTGTTTCAAGTGACTTTGATGAAGGTTGGACTGCAGCAACAAACGTTTCAAATACTATCAGTCCACAAAATGGCTTAACTTGGTATATTGGACCAGGTTCAGGTTGGGGTTCAAGATCAGCATACAGTATAGACGTTACTGGTGCTCCTAATGTTGGACCATACACCATTAGTGCAGCAAATGGATCTACCATGACTTTTAGTGGTTCAGGGGCTAATTTCAATTGGGCATTAGTAGGCAACCCTTTTCCTTCGACAATAGACTATTCGTCAGTCACTCGTAACAACGTATCTGGTGACTCGTATTTATTTAAGGCCGACAACGGTGGTTATGCCCTAGATAATATTATCCCACCTTTTCAAGCATTTTTTGTGAAAGTCACTGGCGCATCTCCAAGTTTAGTGTTTAATGAGTCGGATAAATCCACCACTCAAAAGGTGTATCAAAAGAACGTAAAAGATAACGACGAAATCCAAGTTAAATTAAGTACTCCACTTTACCCCAATAAATTTAATTACACGTATTTGAGGTTTAACAAAGGGGCTACTGCAAATTTCGATGCTGGTATGGATAAATATCAATTTTCCAATCCTTACCCCTACCCAAATGTTAGTTTTAAAGCAGCTGATGACACTGCTACTTATAGATATGTTACCGGTCCTGATCAAGGCCATATTGAAATCCCATTGAATGCGCACGGTTATGTCTCTGGAACTTACGAATTATCCTTTTCTAACTTAGATAAAATTAACGGCTGCGTTATTCTTGAAGACACCTACACTGGAAACTCAAAAAATTTAACGGCCTCCGATTCTTTATATAGCTTCATACTGAGCGATACTACGACCAATGCGCGTTTTGTGTTGCATGTGTACAATTTTGCTAAAGAAATGCTTACTACAAACTCAAGCTGTTATGGTGAAAATTCAGGTTCAAATACGCTTGAATTTTACAATCTTGGAAACTATTTTACTTCATGGATGGATGAAGATCAACAATATGTTGGAGGTTCATTTAATGCCAGTATTTCAGAAACAATTAGTGATTTGGCTCCTGGGAATTATTCCATAGAAATTCAAAGTATGGATTTAAATTGTCCTGCGGTTACCGAATATTTCAGCATACACGAACCTGCTGAAATGAAAACAAACTTTGGTTTTGCGAATCAATTGCTTTCATTTAGAACCAATAAAGAAATTGAATTTAAAAATCTTTCTACTGGTGGCATCGCTTCTTATTTGTGGGATTTTGGAGACAATCAAACTTCTACTGAAATGGAGCCTAAACACAGTTATACAGCAGCAGGTGTGTATGAAATTGTATTGACAGCAGAAAACGGGAACTCGGATTGCAACGTAGCCTACAAACAATCCATAGAAGTTGCTGAGGCTACTGGCCTGAAAGAATTGTCCAATTCCGCTGGCTATCAATTGGTGCAAGAGCACGGTCAGTTTAACGTTCATTTTACTCAAGCGGCGGTAAGTGACATGAATTACCGCGTTTTTGATGTTCAAGGTAAGTTACTCAATAGGGGTACGATAGAAAAAGGAAGTATGGTGGAGACCATTGAGGTTAAGGGTCAAGGTATCGTTTTGATCAACATGCACTACAACAACCAAACAGAAACCGTAAAAGCAATGAAGCAGTAAGCGCTTCTGTTTATTCATAAAGTAAAAAGCCAGTGCAAATGCACTGGCTTTTTTGTTTTCAGAATTTGTGTAATTTTAAACTTCATTGCATAGTATGGAAGAAGCTGAAAATACCTGTCTGGATTGCGGTAAAACTTTATTTGGTCGCATTGATAAAAAATTTTGCAACGATTCCTGCAGAAACGCGCATTACAACAAACTCAATCGGGTTTCAAACAATCACGTGCGGCAAATCAATCGAATTCTAAAAAAGAATCGAGATATACTCGCGCAGTTAAATCCGGATGACACGACCAAAACAAAAGAAAAAATACTCACCCGTTTGGGTTTCAATTTTGAGTATTACACTAATGTTTACATCACCAAAAAGGGCAAGACCTATTTTTTTTGCTACGACCAGGGCTACCTGCCCTTAGAGGGAGACAATTATACCTTGGTGGTTAAAAAGGAATACGTGTAATGAAAACAAGGAACCTCATACAAGAGTTGTATTTCAATGTGGATCCGTATGTTTTCTATACTGCGCTGTTAACGAAGAAAGAACACGAACTATTTACAGGCAGTGAGGCTAATATTAGTGATGCTTTAAATACGGAGTTTAGCGCCTACTCCAATTACATTAAAGGAAGAAACGTACTGTTGGATCCAGGAAAACTAATTGTACAAGAGTGGCGCGCAGTAGAAGAACATTGGCCGGACTATCACTACTCCACGGTTCAATTTAAACTCAAGAAACTCGATAATGGAACCCACCTTACTTTTATTCACAAAGGCATTCCCGAACTCTATTTCGAAAGCATTTCAAATGGCTGGAACGATTATTATTGGGAACCGCTCAAGAAATACTTTAATAGATTAGCTGCCCAATAAACGCCAACCTCGAATTACTATGGAAAGGTCATTGCGCACATTAAAATCCTTTGCATACATAAGGTTCATTTGAGTGATTTTTCCTTCATTTTTTTCACCTACAATTTTCGCCAAACTCAATACGCCCGGTTTTATGGTCGGCAAGTCGTATAAATTCCCTCCATTTTTCTCGTAACCCACCCAAGTTTTTTGACCAAACAATACGGCGAAAACATTGGAAAACAACTGCCACGGTTGCTGAATGAAAAAAGCTAAAATTGGAAATAAAAGAAGGAGCAAAACAGACGTTACCAAATCTACAAGTCGTTTGTTCCTCAGGTTTTTAGGTTTGCTGATTGCATTGATACTTAACACTGAATACAGTTCTCCACTGGTATTAATAGAATTGGAACCGATAACAAACATACTTTCTGGCGGGGCAATCTTATAATCCAATTTTGCACCATCCAGCTGAGACATTTGCTCTAGAATCTTACTGGTTTCGATACTTTCGGCGCAAAATATCACTTCTTCAATAGTAAAAATGCGCGTAATTTCACGCAATTGATTGATATGGCCGACAAAATTTTCATCCAAATCGTCAATTACTTGATCGGAAACCTTAGCAATAAAATTAGGCTCAATAGTCGTTTGACGCATTAATTCGATCACCCTTTCAATTTCCTGAGCCGAGCCAACAATTGCAAACCTCCGTTTCGTAGAGTTCCCAAGTCGAAACCCAAATAAGTTGATCTTATCTAAAAGTAACTTCACCCCTACACCTAATAATAAGGAGACAACGGAACCGATTAAAATGACTGCTCGAGAAAATCGATAGGATTCAGGCAGCAAGGAGTACAACACTAAAATAACCCCAGTTCCGATAAGTGTTCCGCGTACAAAATTTCTCAGCAAATAGGGTCTGTCGTAGGCGCCATTAAAAAACGAACTTATCACCCAAATCAAGGCGTACAAGGGCAGGAAGATTTGAACTAAATCTGTTGGAGTTTCAATACCTGTGTATTGCTGGTAAACCATTAATGTAGCCAATAGTCCAATTAACAATACACCAAAATCTAAAAGAGCAACATAACCTAATCGAATAAAATTAACTGCCAAGGTAACCATCGCCCGCAAGTATATTGCGCCATGTATGAGCAGCCCAAACAATAAGGCGTTGTTCTTGGTAAAGTGTTTCTTCGCAAAAATTGCCATTGCTCTGTAAAACACAAACACGTAATTGACACTTGTTTTCTTAGTGCTTTCGCCTTTATAATGGATGATGGAGGTATCGGAGAAGTAAACGTTTTTATATCCTCCCAGCTGTATTCGGTAGGATAAATCTATGTCCTCTCCATACATAAAGAAGGTCTCATCCAACAATCCAATTTTATCCAATACCGACTTTCTCAGTAGCATAAATGCACCCGAAAGCACATCTACCTCATGAGTTTCGTGTTCGCTTAAATAGGATAAGTGATAGTTGCCAAATTTTCTGGATTTAGGGAAAAGTCTGGATAACCCAAACATTTTATAAAACGCAACGGTGGGTGTTGGAAGTCCACGCTTTGATTCAGGTAAAAAACGCCCTTTTCCATCCAACATTCGCACTCCCAGTCCACCAACATCATCATGTGATTTCATGTAAGAGAGCACTTTTTCAAAGGTGTCTTCCTCCACAATAGTGTCTGGGTTGAGCAACAAAGCGAAGTTAGCTTTGCAATTTTTTAAGGCCAAGTTATTTCCTTTTGAAAACCCTAAATTGTTAGGGCTTGCAATTAGGCTTACTTCGGGAAATTTCTTCTGAACCATTTCTACTGAACCGTCCAAAGAATGATTGTCTACAACAATTATTTCAACCTTAAGGTTTTTGGACGCGCGCTCAACCGAGATAAGGCATTGCTCAAGAAAATGCTTTACATTATAATTTACAATAATGACCGACAGTTCGCATTCAGACATGTCGGCGAAATTAAATTAAACAAGACATGTATGAGCAAACGCAGACTGCATTGCTTATTGTGTTGAGTGTATTCTTATGAAATACTTTTCCAGCTTCCAGCATTGTGCACTTCCAACCCTGCCTGCGCTATCATTCCCTTTGCTCTGCCGCTGCGCATACCCGAAGCACAACAAACAATGATGGGCTCCTTCATTTTCTTAATCTTATTCATTTTCGAAGGAATTTGATCCAAAGGAATATTTATTGATTTTGCTGGATTACCCGATTTAAATTCTTGAGGAGATCGAACGTCAATTATCGTCGCGCCATTAACAATTAGTTCCGCGAAATCTACTTTTGGTCCGAATCCGAATATATTTTTTAAAAAGCTCATACCTGTTTTATTTAAAAGCAAAAGTAGAAGTCTATTTGCTCTTTTAACGTAACCCCTATCACAAAGCACTTCCGAGGTAAGCCGCTGCATCAAAGAGGGTAGTTTAGAACTAGTTATTGTCGTTATGAATCTTCAGCATCAGTATCTATTTTTAACCCGCTAGTATCATGCGGTCCCGGGTCTTCGGAATCAGCAACTCCTATTACCCTGCTATTGTCATGCTGAACTTGTTTCAGCATCTCACCAAGTAATAATGTTAGTATTATCCTCGAACTGGAGACCATTAACTCCAATTAACCAGAAAGAGTCATGCGGTCCTGAGTCTTCGGAATCAGCAACTCCTATTAACCCGCTAGAGTCATGCTGAACTTGTTTCAGCATCTCACCCAATAATAATGTTAGTAGATATCCTCGAACTTGAGACCATTAACTCCTATTTACCCGACAGAGTCATGCTGAACTTGTTTTCAGCATCTCAACCAATAATAATCCAGGCAGTTATAATACAACTAATCATCCTCGAATT
>TARA_Y100000385_G_scaffold274249_1_pt1 | contig 135674 bp, 115 predicted proteins | sample TARA_Y100000385 | Tara Oceans TARA_Y100000385 (sample SAMEA2620980) | marine metagenome | biome: marine biome (ENVO:00000447); feature: surface water layer (ENVO:00002042); material: "saline water (ENVO:00002010), including plankton (ENVO:xxxxxxxx)" | depth 5 m
CCCAAACGCGGCGCGATAACCGGGCTACGCTACACCCCGAAAAAACAATTTCTTGTTTTGTTTCGGGCGGCAAAAATACTTTACTTTTTAGAATAACAAGGCTAGTCTAAAGAATTTATTTCTTTTTCCAGAATAGAAATTTTTTCTTTCAATGCTTCAAATAATTCGGCATCAATATTTCCACGAGACTTAACTAATGATTCTATATCTGGACGTATCGTATCCAACTTTAACAGCACTAAATTTGGCGAGTCTACTTGGTCTTTGGTTTCTTCCAATAAACGAACACAATTATAAAAGCTATAGGATTGGTCATACAAACTCAGTGAAACATTTTGGTCTTTTAAATAGTTCCCACAAATCGCATAACTCAATTTCATACCTTGAATCCAGCCACCTAACACCATATAACTCACCAACAATGCCTTCTCCTCAGAATACATTTGTTCGGTAGCCTTCAAATACGCTTTTGTCAAAACTGCTGACTTATCTATTGCTGAATTCGGATCGTAAAGCAACTTCAATTGATCTTCATTAAACGCGTCTCTTATTCCAATATCCTCGCTAAGGATTAGTACTTCGTTTAAATAAGCTGTAGCATATTTAGTTTGCTCATAGGCAGCCGTATAGACAAACAAAGCAGCATACCTTCCCATAGCTAAAGCCTTTTCTCTTGTTGTATTGAATTGTGGAAAGTCTTCGCTTACCACGTCGGAGTTAAAAGGGCATTCGGCATTGTAAAGTCGCTGGTACAAATTAGCTGCTTGCTCAATATTTTTCCTAACCGAACCTAATTCATGGGTCATCGACTTGGAATTGTCTTGTCGCTCTGTTTCTTCAAGCGTTTCATTCAGCGAGTTGTTTTGCGCTTTTTCGAGCTTCGAGTTATCTGAACAAGACCAAGAGATTGCCGAAACAAAAGCGATTAGTACACAACTATTTAGATAGTTTTTCAACATTTGCACAATTTTACATCGGAATATTTATTTAAGCGATATCAAATCGAGATATTCTTCACGCAAATCTTTACTTTCGTCAATTCATGGGAAAAGTCTCCAATTATTTTCTGGTCTTATTGACTTCAGCTTTCTTCTGCAGTGGAATTCTTATTTCTTGCGAAGAGTCTGTTGAAGTAGTCTCAGTAAACGAAGAAGATATCGCTCAAGAAGCAATAGAAGACTTCGAAAACTACCGCCTTAAACTGACGCTGTTGGATAGTCATCGCTTAGAATTCCCTTCACCTGTAGAGTTAGCGAAAAATTACAAGAATACTGGAATTCAGTTTATACCTGGACTTACAAATCCTGCAGCTGACTATGGGAGATACATCACCAACACTAAAAAGTCTTTAAACTTTGGAGTCTATTCGGCTGATTTGAGTTATTGTGTGTTAAACCAGCAAGGGCAATGTGCTTCAGAATACTTTATAGCCATTCAAAATATCAGCAACAAAATTGGACTTTCTGAAATTTTTAGATACGAATTGATTCTAACCGACTTTAGCTCTAGTCTTGGTGATAAAGATTCTATGTCAAGAATGGTCGCAGGAATTCAAAAAGATTTGGACAAAACACTCAGAGCAAATGGCACTAAAGACAAAGCAATTTTGTTCTATACCGGAGCTTGGATTGAAAGTGCATACATTGCTATTAACGCAAAAAAAGACTTCTCCAACACCTTGGACACTGCTATGGTTACTGAAATTACAAGTCAAGTAGAATTGTTAGAAGATATCTTGATTGAATTTGATAAAATGGAAGAAAAAAATCAAGAGGTAATGGATCTACAAAATAAATTACTGGAATTTAAAGAAATATCCACTGGCATTCGCTTTAAAACTAGTGGAGATAGTATAATATTAAACCTCCAAGATTTGCAGAAAATCAGAAGTAAAATAGAAGAAATAAGAGCCTACGTAGTAAGTTAATTCCTTGATGTATAAAGTTCTCCTTGATTTGTTAAGGTACTTTATAATCCTATCTTTGCCGCCCAAAATTTGAATATTAAAATGATTAAAATCACTCTACCAGATGGCTCTATTCGTGAATACGAATCTGGAGTTACGCCCTTCGATGTAGCCAATGATATTTCATCTGGCCTTGCTCGAAATGTATTATCCGCTTCGGTAAACGGTAAAACGGTAGAGTCTGTCACCCCAATTCTCGAAGATTCGGATATAGTGCTTTACACCTGGGAGAGCGATGAAGGTAAAACTGCTTTTTGGCATTCCTCCGCTCACATTTTAGCGCAAACTCTGGAAGATTTATACCCTGGAGTTAAGCTAACAATTGGCCCTGCCATTGAAAATGGATTCTACTACGATGTAGATACCCTAGACTATGTTATTTCTGAAAAAGATATTCCTAATATCGAAAAGCGCTTTTTAGATTTTGCTCGCGAAAAAGAAGCATTTAAAATGCGTGAAGTCAGTAAGAAAGACGCATTAAACCTTTACAAGAAACAGGGCAATGAATTCAAAGTAGAATTAATTGAAAACCTAACCGACGGTGATATCACCTTTTGCGATCACGCTAATTTCACAGATTTATGTCGCGGTGGGCACATACCGCACACCGGGTTTGTTAAAGCTATAAAAGTACTGAGCATTGCAGGTGCCTATTGGAGAGGAGATGAAAACAAACCTCAACTAACACGGGTTTACGGTATTTCTTTTCCAAAGCAAAAAATGCTTGAAGAGCATTTACATATGCTAGAAGAAGCCAAGAAACGGGATCACCGAAAATTGGGTAAGGAACTAGAACTTTTCACTTTTTCTGAAAAAGTAGGTCAAGGCTTACCGTTGTGGTTACCAAGAGGTGCTGAATTGAGGTCAAGACTTGAGGATTTTTTAAAGAAGGCTCAAGTTAAGAGTGGTTATCAGCCGGTAATTTCCCCTCACATCGGCAACAAAGCACTATATGTAACTAGTGGTCACTACGAAAAGTATGGCGCCGATTCGTTTCAACCCATTAAAACTCCTAAAGAAGACGAAGAATTTTTATTAAAACCGATGAACTGCCCGCATCATTGCGAAATTTACAAATCCAAACCACGATCATACAGAGATTTACCGGTACGATTTGCTGAATTTGGAACCGTGTACAGATATGAACAAAGTGGTGAATTACATGGCCTTACACGAGTTAGAGGATTTACTCAAGATGACGCACATCTATTCGTACGTCCGGATCAATTAATCGAAGAATTTCAAAAAGTAATTGACCTAGTAAGTTACGTATTTACCTCCTTAGGTTTCGAAGATTATGAAGCTCAAATTTCATTAAGGGACAAAGAAGATCACGCAAAGTATATTGGTAGTGATGAGAACTGGGAAAAATCAGAAGAAGCAATATTAAAAGCTGTTGAAGGTAAAAACTTAAAAACTAAAATTGAATATGGAGAGGCTGCTTTTTATGGTCCCAAGCTAGATTTTATGGTAAAAGATGCTTTGGGCAGAAAATGGCAACTGGGAACTATTCAAGTAGATTATAATCTACCTGAGCGTTTTGAGTTGGAATATATGGGAAGTGATAATCAGAAGCATCGCCCAATAATGATACACAGAGCGCCTTTCGGGTCAATGGAACGCTTCATTGCCATCTTGACGGAACACTGTGCAGGTAAGTTTCCATTGTGGTTAAATCCCGATCAATTTGCAATTCTCACGATTTCAGACAAGTACAATGAGGTAGCGGAAAATATGCTACTTTTGCTCGCCCAAAAAGGGCTGCGTGGTTATGTTGATGATCGCTCCGAAAAGATTGGGAAAAAGATTAGAGATACCGAGCTTGCAAAAATTCCTTTTATGCTCATTATAGGCGAGAAGGAAGCAGAATCTGGACAAGTTTCAGTGCGTAAGCAAGGCGAAGGTGACTTAGGAACATTTACCACTGATGCATTTGCTGAGTTGGTCGATAAAGAAATAAAAGAGTTAGTAAAAGAATTTTAATAAAATTAATAAGGAGGAATAAGCCATAGCTAGAAGATTCAGATCCCCGCAACCGAAGAACACTGATCCAGTGTTTCGTACGAATGGTAAAATCTACGCAGAATCAGTGCGTCTGGTTACAGACGACGATGGTGCAGAAGTATTGGCAATTGCCGATGCTTTAGCAAAAGCAGATGAAGCAGGTTTAGATTTGGTAGAGATATCGCCAAATGCGAAACCGCCTGTAGTTAAAATACTGGATTACAAGAAGTTTATCTACGAGCAGAAAAAGAAGAAAAAGGAAATGCAATCCAAAGCAACGAAAGTTGTTGTGAAAGAAATCCGTTTTGGACCTAACACAGATGAGCATGACTTTAACTTTAAATTGAATCACGCTAGAAAGTTCTTAGAGGAAGGAGCAAAATTGAAAGCATTCGTATTCTTTAAAGGAAGAACAATTGTTTTCAAAGAGCGAGGAGAAATCTTGCTTTTGAAACTTGCTCAAGAATTGGCTGACATAGGAGACGTTGAGTCACTTCCGAAAATGGAAGGAAAGCGTATGATTATGTTCTTAGCTCCAAAAAAGAAAAAATAATTCCCTATATATTGTTTAATCAGAAATAAGCAGAAAAATGCCGAAGATGAAAACAAAATCCAGTGCCAAAAAGCGATTTAAGCTAACAGGTTCTGGTAAAATCAAAAGGAAACACGCTTTTAAAAGCCACATCCTTACAAAAAAAGAAACAAAACAGAAACGTAATCTTACGCAATCTGGATTGGTTCACAAAGCGGACGAGCGCAACATTTTGCAACAACTCGTTCTTAAGTAATCAGATTAATTTTTGGTTTATTGTTTTAACCCGGGTTCTAGTAACTAAGCAGTTTGAAAAAGTAACTCACTATCGCTCAAAAAAATGTAAATTATGCCTAGATCAGTAAATTCAGTAGCATCACGCGCAAGACGCAAAAAAGTGATGAAATTGGCCAAAGGATACTTTGGTCGTAGAAAAAATGTGTGGACAGTAGCAAAAAACGCCGTTGAAAAAGGGTTAGTATATGCTTTTAGAGACAGACGCCAAAAGAAACGTAATTTCAGGTCACTTTGGATTACGCGTATCAACGCAGGAGCCAGAGCGAATGGAATGTCGTATTCTCAGTTTATGGGTAAAGTAAACGGAGCTAATATCGATTTGAACCGAAAGGTTTTAGCCGATTTGGCAATGAATCATCCAGAGGCTTTTAAAGCTGTGGTTGACAAAGTGAAATAGGTTTAGTTCGCTAAGCCCAATTCATAATTAAAATACAGGGAATTATTTAAGGTCGCCAATTGGCGGCCTTTTTTTATGCCTATTTATTGAGGTTTTAGCGTTCAATAAATACAATCTCAAGCTTATTTACTAATCAGCCCATTACGCAAAAAACTAGAAACCACTCCTTATCTTTTCTGAAAAATTTTCACTTCTTCAAAATCTGCCACTAATTTAAAACCCGCGTGCCTATCGTCTAGGAGCTCGTGATAGAGTGTATTTCTTTCAAGAAATAACGCTCGGCCGTGCAAATAGGTGTCGACATCTTCGGCAGGTAAGAACCATTGATAAGTATGGTAGTTAATTACTAAATAGTCGGGGTTGTCCTCTTTGATGACTGCCTTTGAAAGCCCCCAATATTGACGGAAATTGAGTTGCTCATCTCTCGGTATATAGGTGTATTTATCAGCAGAAATAAATACCGATTTATCTATGTTTTCGGAAAGCCATTTCCCCGCTTTTAGCTCTGGTGCATTTTCAAATTGCTCTATCCTATCCTTGCTGTATTCTACAGCTTTCCATGCAGAGTATAACAAGATCATCAGCAACATCGCAGCCGATAAATAGTTTTTGCTCTTGCTAGCCGTAAAAGCTAATTGCCAAAGTCTATCGGCAAGAGTTCCAAGACCAATTGCCGTGTAAAAAAAACAGAAGGGAAGTATAGGAATAAGGTAATGTGCAAAATGTGATTTCACGCGAAACACGATAACAACGCAAAAAACAACTAGCCATGCTAATGGAAGTAATGTTATTCCATTTTCTAATTTCCTTTCAGATGTTATAAGTCGGTAAAGCACAAATAGCAATCCCACCACTGCTATTCCAGCCCATAATAAGGAAATCACGTGTGGTTCCACAATTATTGCCAACCAACCCAGCAGTCCAGTTTCATCTCTAAACCAATGCCCATCTTTGTGCACACTGGCAACTGCAACAATACCGTTTAGAAAATTAAAACCTCGTATACCTTGAGGAGAACCGATGCAAAACGCCAACCCAAATACACTGGTTGAAAGAATGCTCAATATTGCCCCCCATTTAACTTGTTCTATACGTCTTACATAATTCTTATAGAAAAAAATGGATACTCCAAGAAAGAAGAACACAATCGCTAGAATTCGAACACCGGCTACTGCCGACAATATGGAAGCTGAAATATCATTATTTGGTGTTAAAAAAGGCGAGTAGAAATCAGGGTTCGCTATAAAAGCTGTAAAAACTGAAAGAACAACTAATACTATAGAAGAGGTAATGGCTGATTGTTTTTTAAAAAATAAAGGGCTGTTTGAAAAGAAGGCTGTCCAGAGAATGGGCAGTAAGGCAATACCCACATATTTGGTCGAAAACGCAAGTCCGGCAAACACGCTGGTCAATACAAAAGATGAAATCGTTGGTGCACTCCAGTAATAAGCTAAGTAAAGTAAACTCAATGCAACAAAAAACACCTGCGCCAAATCAGGATGCAACATCGTTCCATAATTTATAAGCGTTATGCTTGAAAATAAAACCAAAACAAACACCAAGTCTTTCGCTGAATCAGCGTATTTTTTAGCAAACTGCCTCAAAACCAGCGCTGTTCCAATAAGATAGAAGCAGGACAAGAAGCGCATAATTATCACCCCAACTTGCTCTGTGATTGGAGTAAATAAGCCCACGATATTGAAAAAAATAAGGCCAATATTGTAATACAATAGCCCATATTCATAGTGACCTATTTCAAAAGAACCATTTTTATACGCATCCAATAAGGAGCTTAGAAAATCTACTTCATCGGTATTAAACGCATCTACAATTCGTATATCTCCAGAAGCGCTATAGATCATAGGCCAGTATATAAAGGCAATTGCAAACAGAATTACTCCTGTTAGAAAAAACCTATTGCTATTTGTTAGTAGGTATTGCAATTTCGTGTAAACCTCAAAGGTAATCGCTTATCCAAAAAGGACTACTCTACCCTACTAAGTCCCTTTGCTGCTAATAAATGTGTAGGCACATTTTCCAAGACGGTCTTATAGGTCTTTCTGGCTTGTTGTTTTTCTCCTTTTAATTCTTGGCAATAGCCAATCATATACAATGCATCAAAATAATTATTATCACTACTGAATGCCTTATTGAATAATACAGATGCTGTATCCACCTCTTCCAATTGAATCAATTTCACATACCCCATATTGTAATAAGCCGATGGAAAATCACTGTCAATCTTAAGAATTTCTTTGTACTCCTTTAAAGCTAAATTTGATTTTCCAATGTTTTGGAAATAAAGTCCCTTTCCATAATAAGCTTCAATACTTTTGGGATTTATTCTCAGCGCATTTTGGTAATAGGACGGAGCCAGTTCGTGCTTTTCTAAAGCATAAAGATTGCCCAACTGCATATACGCCTCATAATGATTGATATCTTGCTCAACTGCAGTTTGAAAACTCGTTACTGCTTTTACCGTATCTCGTCCATATTTATGCGCCATGCCTTTAAGGTAGTATGCTTGCGCATTAAATACATCAAAATTAAGGGCTGCATTTGCCCAATTGAGACATTGTTGCAAATCACCCGTAATCAAATAGATTTCACTTTTTCGAAGCATTATGGGAACCGAACCTGGAACTATAAAAATGGCATTGTCTAAAACATCTTTTGACTCTTTAAATCGCTCCAAATCAAACAACAAATTTGCCTTTCGCAAATACCACTGATCATTTAAAGAATCAACCTCAATTGCACGATTTAAATCTCCAATTGCAGATTCAAAATCGTTTTCGTTTTCTCTAAGCGTAGCTCTATAATTATAAAGTTCGGCATTATCTGGTTTCGATTTTAATAGCGTATTAATACTATCGAATTCAGATTCATACTCAATAGCAACTGAATCGGATTGCTGTTCAGGTAAAGCATTGCTCTCGCAAGAGATAAAAACTACCCAAAATAGAAGTGGCAAATATTTCATACAATCAAAATAAAATCCCTCTGGAAACGGAGTTAACCTTTCCAAAGGGATTACAAATTTAAACGGCTTAACTAATTAAACACGGATGAATTATGCAGCGGCCATTTTCTCTTTTAAGTGTGCCTCAATTTCTTCAGAAAGCTCATGATTATCTGCCATCAATTCTTTAACAGCATCTCTACCTTGACCCAATTTGGTTTCTCCGTAACTGAACCAAGAGCCTGATTTTTTAACCACATCGTGTTCCACAGCTAAATCCAATAATTCTCCAGTTCTAGAAATTCCAGCGCCATACATAATATCAAACTCTGCTTTTCGGAACGGTGGAGCAACTTTATTTTTAACCACTTTAACTCTGGTACGATTTCCAATTACCTCATCTCCCGATTTAATTTGAGTAGATCTGCGAATATCCAATCGAACAGAAGCGTAAAATTTAAGTGCATTTCCACCTGTCGTAGTTTCTGGATTTCCGAACATTACACCAATTTTTTCTCTCAATTGATTAATGAACATGCAACAGCAATTTGTTTTGTGAATGGTTCCCGTTAATTTTCTGAGTGCTTGAGACATCAACCGAGCATGCAAGCCCATCATTGAATCGCCCATTTCACCTTCAATTTCAGCTCTTGGTGTAAGTGCTGCAACCGAATCAATAACCAATAAATCAATTGCTCCTGAACGGATAAGGTTTTCAGCAATTTCTAATCCTTGCTCACCATTATCGGGCTGAGATATCAATAGGTTTTCAATATCAACGCCTAATGCTTCAGCATAAAAACGATCAAAGGCATGCTCCGCATCTATAATTGCAGCTGTACCACCTTGCTTTTGCACTTCCGCAATTGCATGAATTGCCAAGGTCGTTTTACCAGATGATTCGGGACCATATATTTCAACGATTCTACCTTTTGGATAACCATTTATTCCTAAAGCAGCATCAAGTGTAATGGATCCTGTAGGAATTACATCTACTTTCTCAATTGCGCCATCACCCATTTTCATTACGGAACCTTTACCGTACATTTTATCCAGTTTATCTAGCGTTAACTTAAGTGCTTTCTCTTTTGCGTCTGTTGACATATTGTTTTCTTTTTATAAATATTAAAAGGCAAATAAACGGAGGCAGACCGTAACCTTTTTACGTTGTGAAATTAAATATTTCAATTGGTCGAAAGAAGTGAATTATCTATAATTTATACAGATAAAACCAACCCTGCATAATTAGTATTGAAACCCCTTAAGCCGCGCCTTAGCTTGACACCTTGCCTGTTGGGAAGGACTTATCATGTGCTGACTATTGGATGGAGGTTCAATAAAAAACAAACTCTACGCGCCTATTTTGCTCTCTTCCTTCCTCTGTATCGTTTGATTCAATTGGAATAGAGTCTCCAAAGCCTTGTGCCGATAATCGTTCACCATCAATACCCTGTGTTTGCAGCCAATTCATAACATAGTTAGACCGGTTCATAGATAAGTTCTGATTGTAAAGTTCCTCACCAACATTATCAGTATGCCCCTCTATTTTTAATTTCAGCCCTTCATGTTGAGTGAGTAAGGTGGTTATCTGAATCAATTTGTTTAAATCTTCAGGGTCTTCACTTTCATATTTATCCGTTTCAAAATTTAAGTGCAATTCCAGCACTACAGAATCTTCACGAACACTAACTTTTTCATCACTAAACAATTCCTGTATTGCTACCTTCGTTCCGTTCTCCTCTTCCTTATCTTCAGCATGAAAGGAATTACTTTTTAAAAATACAGCCGAATCGTAAATACCATCTCCTGCATCGGCAATTGCTATTTTTAAGTGATAAGCAACGTTTGGCTTTACATCTGCTGAGGCAGTCAACCACTTCGTTAAACCGTCAAATTGAAAATTATAGGCGTATTCATTTACTTCATGATTGCCTTCATTAATATTCGGGGCATTTAAATTCCAAAGCTCATTTTTGATAAAGTATTCTGAATTCTTTTTATGGTTGATATTGTCTACCGAAATTACGTCTTGCGTGTTTGGAACTACTGCCAAATTGATGGTTTTTCGCGTATTCAATTCTGTCAAAAAGAAACCAAATACATCATTTACACCCTTATTTATAAACTCTAAATACTCTTCTGAGGCAAAAACAAATTCAAATTCAATGCGGTTGTATTTAGGAACAAAATCGAATTCCAACACGCATGCATCCATGGTGACATTGTTAGCCAATCGGACCAATTGACGATCACCCGGCATATGCAAGTACGCGCCTACCCCTTCCGAGTTATTGGGTCCTGCTGCAGCTTTTGCATAACCCGTTGACAGTATAATGCCTTTATTAATATCAATATGCTCAGCTTCTGTTCTAAATTTCCCAATAGAATAAGGCGCTCCCTTGTACTTAATGTTAATAATCTTAAGACCAGAGTTTTGCCCTATTAAATCCTTCCAAACTAAAGCTGACGGGCTAATCCCTGGAGTAACTTCAAGCTGAGCAACACTAAAAAGTGGTAGAAAAAAACATAAAAAAAGGGGTACACTTCGCACCCCTCAAATATATAGTTCTAAGTTAAGCTTATCCCAAAATTTGGGCAGTATGATCTTTAGTTTTCACTTTTCCTATAACCTCTTCAATAATTCCGTTTTCATCTATTACAAAAGTGGTTCGATGAATTCCGTCGTATTCTTTTCCCATAAATTTCTTTGGGCCCCAAACGCCGTATGCATTTAAAACGGTATGATCTTCATCTGCTAATAATGAAAAAGGCAAATCGTATTTGTCAATGAATTTCTGATGTCTTGCTGGTGCATCTGCACTCACTCCTAAAACTTGATATCCTTGTTTCAAAAGCATATCGTAGTTATCCCTTAAGTTACACGATTGTGTTGTACACCCTGGAGTCATATCTTTTGGATAGAAATATAGAACCAATTTTTTTCCTTGGAAATCACTCAATGAAATGGTTTCGTTTTTTTCGTTTGGCCCAGAAAAATCTGGTGCATTATCTCCTGCTTTTAATGTTGTCATTGTTCTGTGTGTTTTTAAGATAAAAACAAAGTAAAAATAGAATTGTTCCACTTTCTTTTGCCTTGAAACAAAAGAAAGTTCGCAAAGAAAAATTCAAGTCTTCTATTCAAAATTTAATTTTTAGTTCATTTGGTCAAGTGCGGCCGAGTGATTTTCGAGCATAGCTCTCAACTTCTCGGTCTTACTAAGACCCAATTTCTAAAAATATTTTTCGAATAAATGACAAAAGAGAACGTGAACACAGCTGTGAAATCTGTGTCATATTAGAGCTAAAGTTTATTTACTTTTTTCCAAGTTTTAAATAATTCCTCTTGTTTTGGTCTAAATGGAGGAACACGAGTTAATGGCTCGCATTCTTTTAAGGTATCCAAGCATTCTTTAGGTAGTTTTTGATACAAGGCTGTACCCTTCGTTTTCCAACCTATCATTTCATCAGATACGTCTTTTACAACCTTTGCAGGATTGCCGACGGCAACTTTACGGTTCGGGATTTTAGTTTCACCCGGAACAAAACAAAGTGCTCCAATCATGCATTCATCACCAATTACACAATTGTCCATAACAACGGCGTTCATCCCTACTAAAGTGTTTTCGCCAATAGTTCCTCCGTGAATAATTGCACCATGTCCAATATGCGCTGCCTTTTTTAGTCGTGTTGTCGTTCCCGGAAACATGTGAATGACACAATTTTCTTGAACATTACAACCATCTTCAATAATTATCTCACCCCAATCGCCGCGTATTACTGCTCCTGGACCTACGTATACATTTTTACCGATAATTACATTACCCGTAACATTGGCTTGTGGATGCACAAAAGAACTTGGGTGAATAACTGGTTTATATCCGTTGAATTCGTAGATCATAATTATACTCTTTCAATTACTACGGCATAACCCTGCCCTACTCCAATGCACATGGTGCACAAGGCATACTTTTTATTCTGCTTTGCCAATTCAATAGCTGCAGTTTGAATTATTCGAGTTCCACTTACTCCTAAAGGGTGGCCTAAAGCAATTGCTCCTCCATTCGGATTTATTCTCGGATCATTATCTGCTAAACCTAACTTTCTTGCACAAGCTAAAGCTTGAGCAGCAAATGCCTCGTTCAATTCAATTATATCCATATCATCCAAGGATAATCCCGCTTTTTTCAACGCTTCTTGAGATGCTCCGACTGGACCTATTCCCATAATTCTGGGTTCAACGCCAACTACCGCCCAGCTCAGTACTTTTGCTTTAGGAGTTAGGTTGTGTGTTTTTAATCCTTCTTCGGTTGCCAATAACATTGCGGCAGATCCATCATTTAATCCGGAAGCATTTCCAGCTGTAACTGTTCCGTCTTTTTTAAATGCTGGCCTTAACTTAGCCAAAACCTCAGCACTGCTTGTTGGTTTTATAAATTCATCCTTTGAAAAGATAATTGGGTCTTTTTTACGCTGCGGAATTTCCACTGAAATAATTTCTTCCGCTAATCTTCCAGATTGCATTGCAGCTGTAGCTTTTTGTTGAGACCACAAAGCAAATGCATCTTGATCTTCTCGCGATATGGAATACATTTCAGCAAGGTTCTCGGCCGTTTTACCCATGCCGTCAGTTCCGTACAATTCTTCCATTTTTGGGTTAATAAATCTCCACCCAAATGAAGAATCGTGCATTTGAGCATCTCTACCAAATGGTTTCGAAACTTTAGAAATTACCCAAGGTCCTCTAGTCATATTTTCGACACCTCCAGCAACGAAAATGTCTCCATCTCCGACTCTCAAGGCCCTTGAAGCATGAACTACTGCCGACATTCCAGACGCACATAATCGATTGACCGTTTCTCCTGGCACCGACCAAGGAATTCCAGCCAACAACGAAGACATTCTCGCCATATTCCTGTTATCTTCACCTGCTTGGTTTGCGCAACCTAGAATTACATCTTTAATCGCACTCGGATCAAGACTAGGGTTTCTTGCCATTAATTCTTTTAAGGTTATTGCTCCTAAATCATCAGTTCTAACGGTAGATAATGTACCGCCAAAATTTCCAACTGGAGTTCTAATTGCATCAACTATATACGCTTCTTTCATATTGTGATATTTTTTTGAGGATAATCCTTGGACTATGCTCAAACTTTCCATTCGTTTTTTGTTCTGTAAACTGTTCCTTTAAAGGTGGCTACTTTTTCATTCTTTTGATTGATAACCTCCACTTCATAAACCGCTAATTTATTAGACTTTGATACTTCTTGGGCAGTTGCAATTAACTCATCTCCTTCCTTTACTGGAAGATGGTAATGTATAGTGTTTTCAATGGACACGGATTGCATTCCATGCGAATTTGCCGCAAAAGCTAAAGCTGAATCTGCTAATGAAAACGAAACTCCTCCGTGCAGAATATCAAAACCATTTAACATTTCGGCGCGAACCACCATTCGAATTACAGAACTCCCCTTTCCATCAATAACGCGCTCAATACCTAACCATTTTGAAAAGGCATCGTTCTGCATCATAGCATTTGTTACTTTTTTTGGCAAACTATCGTTCATAAAGTAGGATCTACTGCCAAAATTAGGGTATTGTTCGAACTATATTTGTCTGATCTGTAAAAGATACATGATAAAAATTCGCTGGTTTATAGTTGGAGTACACTTTCTGCTTGCATTGCAAGCATTCGCGCAGCACAATTCGGCTGTGTCTGACAGGTACACACCAACAAATAGCGTACTGCTTAACCCTGCCAGCATTGCAGATCCAAGACCCTTTGTTGACTTCCGATTAGTGGGCGTTTCAGCTCAAGCAGAAAACAATCTCTACCTCCTTCCTGGTGGAAATATAACCAATGCCATAAATGCTGATGTGGAAGATGGAGTTAAGTATAATGCCGCAGTCAACGCAGACATCTACTTACCTGCTATGGTAATTGCAAAAGGCTATAGATCTTTTGGATTTAATATTAGGCAGCGAAACATGGTTTACGGCAAGAATGTAACTTCAGATGTTGCTGGGTTTATAAAAAACGGACTCAACTATCCTAGACAGCATAACCAAGTCTATAATTCTGATAATTTTTATGTAAAATACATGAGTTGGGCTGAATTGGGATTGAATTATGCTCAAATAATAAAACGAGATGGGGATGTAATCATGACCGCTGGAGGCTCCTTGAAGCTTCTAAATGGAATGGGACACTTGGCCATGTTGGTTGATAACCAGACCTATGAGGTGGATTCTTTACATGTGAATATTCACAGTACTCAATCTAAAATGGGCTTATCCACTCCCGGAGCATATTTAGGAATGGGCGTGGGTGCTGACCTAGGGTTTGAATTTAGAAAAATGCTAACAGACGATAACGCATTGTATACCCCCCACAGCGTTAGGAGTAAATGCGGTATAAAGGAGTACAAATACAAGTTTGGTGTCTCCTTGATTGATTTAGGCTTTATCAATTTCAAAAGAAGCACTTACCACTGGGCCTTTGAAAATGATTCAATTTTCTGGAATAACTACGAAACAAATAATATTGACGGAATCACTAAAATGAACACAGTTTTAACCAACTCTTCAGCAAACGCAGGCTCCACACTAGAGAATAAAAATAAATTCACAGCCTTGATGCCGCTTGCCTTAAATGCTCAATTTGATTACAATTTAGAAAATAATTTCTTTTTCTATTCGTCTTTAGAACTCGGTCTTCATCAACGCTTAACAATGGGTACAGAGCGTGTTTCGCGATTAAGTTTGATTCCCAGATACGAAAGAGAGCGCATTACTGCTGCCCTTCCAGTAACTATTTCAAGGCACCAAAAACCGGGCTTAGGTTTCTATCTTCGAGCCTACTTTTTTAGCATTGGAACCAATAACTTTGTTCCATTATTGTTAAAAAACGACACTTATGGTGCAGATGTTTATGTTAGTTTGAACTGGCAAATTTTACACTCCAAACCGTGTCAAACTTATTTTAAGAAACGAAAAGATTATTGTCCTAAACCCACTCGTAATTTCTTTAAGAAAAAGAAGAAAAAACCTCGTGAACTGAATTTAGAATGGAAGTAGAATATTTTACAAAAGATTACCTAGAATTTTTCAAGGAACTAGCAGCCAACAATCATAAAAACTGGTTCGATGAAAACCGTAAACGCTATGAAAAAAGTGTAAAGCAACCATTTAAACAATTTGTGGAGCGACTAATTGCTGAAGTTGAACTATTAGACCCTGAACAGAAGGGCATTGAAGCGAAAGATTGCATTTTTAGAATCAATAGAGACATTCGGTTTAGTAAAGATAAAACACCTTACAAATTGAACAATTCCGCTATTGTTTCGCCCGGTGGAAAAAAAGGGAAAGACGTTCCTGGAGTGTACATTGAACTTGGACCAGAAAAAGTCCGACTGTTTGGCGGCGTGTATGGTTTGGATAAACAAAATCTAGAAGATTTCAGGTATTACCTCGCAGCAAATTCAACTGCTTTCGAAAAATTAATTCATCAAAAAGACTTTTTAACTACTTACGGTGAAATTTTGGGTGCGAAGGCCAAAAGAATTCCCAAAGACTTAAAAGAAGCGGCTGAAAAGCAACCGTTGATTTACAACAAACAGTGGTACTTTACTACCGAATACGTCCCTGAGGTTATTTTTGAACCGACCTTTATAAAAACCTTAATGGGTGATGTTCAAAAAGGATTCGAAGTCACAAAATTTATTCGAAAAGGAATTCACTATTAAAACCCTGATTTTTCTCTTATGCTCTTTTTGTGCAATGCAGGTGTCATTTGCTCAAGAAAGTCAACTAAAGCCGCAATATGCTGTTGGGGTAACCTACAATATGCCTTTTGATACTGTGGTTAACGTTAAAGGTAAAGAGCAGGTGCTCAAAATGGATGTGTATGCTCCTGTTCAAGTCTCGACTTCAAAAAAACTTCCAACCGTTCTGTTGTTATTTGGTGGTGGGTTTTACTGGGGGAATAAGAACAACTACCCTATGGAAACCATTTGTAATCGAATGGCTCAAATGGGTTTTGTTGCCATTTCCATAGATTATAGAACACGTTGGAAAAAATCATTACCTGAATTGGAAAAAGGTGCAACAACGTTGTATCGGGCAATTCAAGATTTGAGATCCGCAATGCTTTTTCTTGAAACGGATATAGCGTCGGTAAATCAATGGCAAATCGACACCTCAAAATTCTTTCTTGGAGGCAACTCCTCGGGTTCAATCATAGCTATGAACTATCATTTTATTGAACCGAAAAACAGCAATATTTTTTCTCACTTAGAGGCCGAATTGGGAGCTTGGAGCAAACCAAGTTTTAGAGCTAGCGCTTTAATAAATCTTTGCGGGGCTATTTCGGACACAAATCTAATCGCTAAGCCAACCCCAATTCTTTCTGCTCATGGAAACGAAGACAATATTGTTCCCTATAAAACTGCGACTGTCGATTTTAAAATACCCTTCATTACGACCTTTCCAAAAGTTACATTACAAGGAAGTTATTGGATCAATAAACGGAGTCAAAACATAGGCGCTAAAAGTCATTTATACACTTTTGAAAATCAGCGGCACTCCCCTTTTGATAGAATAATTGAACCTAAAATCTACCAATCTAACATGGATAAAACGATCAATCTAATTTCAAACTATTTACAGTGCCAACTGGAGCCAAATAGAGAAATAACTATCCAATCTAATTTACACAGAGAGCATACCAGTCAATGCAGTATTGAAATTTCAGAAAACGAATGGCAGTTTTATCCAGTGGATAAATCGATTAAAAAAGTCTACTTGAAAGTTGAAGATGTTTATGGTAAAACTTTGTTTCGAAAAAAAGTAAAAAAGAAACTGAAAGTTTTTAAATATCAACCAAAGCTAAAAGCTGGCACGTATGTTTTAAAAGTTGGGTACAGCAGTTTTCAGAAGACAACCATAGTAGAGATTGACTAAAAACATCCATGTACTCAAATGAAATATGGCTGAAAATTCTGGAGAGAAACTCGTCTTAATTTAAAATCGAGCTTTGACTATGCTTCGCCCAAAGCTTCACCCACAACCGTCATACAAGCAAACATTTTAGCAATTTTTTCTTCTGGAAGACGCAAGTATTGTTCAGAGAAAAACTCATCGACCAAGTAATTTACTAAAGCAGGTTGAGTAGAAGCCCCAATTAAATTTTTCATATCATCCTCATCATTTTCTTCAGAGAATGAAATAATTTCTTCAAATAAGTTGGTCATTCTATTTTCTAATGCCGTCAATGCTTCTTCAGAAACGGTTAGTAAGAGATCATTTTTAGATAATTCTACGGCATGCCAAATAATGGTTGTCAAGTAGAATAAATCTTCAGCAGCCTCCTCGTCTTCCAAGCCTTCGCTTAATCCAACCACAAAACCCATAATATTGGGTTGCTGACTCGACATTCGCTCAAACAAGTTATTCAATTCTTGATCGGTCATGTTTTCCAAATGTTCTAGGGCTAAATCAATGGCGCTATCAGCAACCATATTTTCTCTTACAGGCATCCTTTTGCGTTTTAAATTCTGCTACAATTTAAATAAACTTTTAAAATTGAAACGAGTAACATTCAACAAATATCAATTAAGTATAAAAAGTCTGTCCTTTTTCGACCATTCTCTTCAACAAAACACAAGGTCTATATCGGTCTTCGCCATACTCTTCGTACAAATCTTCCAAAACATTGAGGATATGAGATAACTCCAGCTCATCGGCCCATGCCAATAAACCTTTTGGATAATTAACTCCCTTGGTCATAGCAGTATCTAAGTCTTCTTTTGAAGCTATGTTCAAATACAGCGCATCTGTAGCTTCATTTACTAACATTGCTAAAATTCTTTGGACAATTTTTTTTCCTAATACCTGATCTTCATTCGCAACTGGCTGTTTTGCATTTTCTGAATAATCATAAAATCCTCTTCCCGATTTTCTTCCATAAAAACCAGCTTCTACCAGTCTTTTTTGAGAAATTGAAGGCTTAAATCTCGGATCAAAATAAAATTCTTTAAAAACAGTTTCCGTTACAATGTAGTTGACATCATGACCAATAAAGTCGGTCAATTGAAATGGCCCCATTCTAAAACCACCAATTGTTTTCATTGCCCAATCAATGGTAGGAATATCTGCAATCCCCTCTTCATAAATACGAATAGCTTCTCCATAAAATGGGCGCGCAACTCTATTCACAATAAAACCGGGAGTATCTTTTGCTATGGCAGGAGCCTTACCCCATTCCTGCATAAGCTGTTTTAGCTTTTCAGCTAAATCAGAAGCCGTTGAGATTGCCGGAACAATCTCTACTAAAGGCATTAATGGAGCAGGATTAAAAAAGTGTAACCCAATTACTCGTTCTGGATTTTGGCATGCAGCAGCGATTGAAGTTACAGAAAGTGAGGAGGTGTTTGTTGCAATAATGCATTTAGAGTCAACTATATTCTCAATTTTACGAAACACTTGTTTCTTAACATCTAAGTTTTCTACAATTGCTTCCACAACCATTTCGCTGTCATCAATTCGCTCCAAGCTATGTGTAAATTCGATTCGGCTTAAGACAATATCAGCCTCTTCTCTCGTCTTACGACCTTTTTCAACCAATCGATCAAACACTTTTGTCAATCGCGATGACGCTATTTCCAGTGCACCAGGATTATTATCATATAAAGTTACTTCGCATCCTGCTTGAGCTGCTACTTGAGCAATTCCTGAACCCATTGCTCCTGAACCAATTACACTTATTCTCTTCATTCTTATGCTATTTTATTTGAGCCTAAAATTCTAAAAGCAAGTTAGGTCAAAACGGTAAAATAGCAGGTCTTCATTGTTGAGTTTTTAATTGTTTTTTTAGGGTTCCTTAAGCGCTTTTTCTCGAATTCAGATTTTTATATTTGCTCACTTATGACAGCAAAATTAGAAACGCGTTTTTTAATTGTTTCATTAGTGCTTGTGGCTATTAACCTACTTGGTTTTAACCACTTGTTGGAACTAATGGCAGAAGAACCGAGAAGGTCTATAATTGCTATTGAAATGCTTAAAAGCGGTGACTTTGCCATACCGCACATTTATGGTGAAATTTATTACAACAAACCTCCGCTTTACAATTGGCTAATTGCAGGATCAATGGCCCTTTTTGGAACTGGAGAATGGGCCGCTCGACTTCCAGGAATATTATCCTTAATGGCAACTGGAGGCCTCTTATTTTTCTTATGTAAGCAATACTTCAAAAAATCTACTGCTATACTAGTAGCACTAGCATATATCACATCAATTGAGCTGCTGTTTTATGGGTCAACTAATACCGCTGAGATTGATATTTTTTATGGACTCATAACCGCCGTGCAAGTGCTTGCCATTTTTAAATTCAGGCAATCGGAAGAATACATAAAACTCTTTTTATGGTCCTATTTCTTTGCAGCTATAGGAGTCATGACCAAAGGAATTCCAACAGTTGCGTTTCAGGGACTGACGCTCTTTGGATACTTAATTGCTACCAAACGATTCAAGCAACTGTTCTCACTGAGCCATCTTTTGGGAATCGGGCTTTTTACCATTATCGTAGGTGGTTATTTGTACTATTTCTCGCTGCATGAAGACTTACTTAAATTCTTAAGTCAACAATTCCAAGAAGCCTCTCAACGCAGCGCTAATGAAGCTAAGGATGTGAATATATTGACGAACATGGCTATTTTCATAGCCATGCTACTGCAAAAGCTACTACCATGGTCGTTGCTTGCATTTTTCTTCATCTTTAAATCTGTTCGAGGTTTTGTAGTCCAAAACAAGCTTTTACACTTTTCACTAGTATTTCTAGCTTCAAACATTCTTATTTATTGGACAGGAGCAGATGTTAGAACACGATATTTATATCCATTTTTTCCTTTTCTCATTATTGTATTAATTTCCATTATCGAACAAATTAGCTTGAATGAAAAATCAACTAATCGATTTTATTGGTTTTTCAACTCGCTAGTATTTGTGCTACCCATAGGCATTATAGTACTACCTTACATATTAGGAATAAGCAATACAATGAATCTGCTCTTAAGTATTGCGTGTGGAGTATCGATAGCCATTATTGCATATTTAAATATAAAACAGCGCGAAATAAATAGTGCCATGTGGTCTATGGTTTTCGCTTTACTTATAGTTCGGACCTTTTTTAGTACGGTGATTATGCCTGAGCTCAATGGCTTAAATGATAGAGCACATTACAGAAACACTATTGCTACAATGATAGAAAAGTCGGAAGGAAAACCAGTAGTGTTAACTGGCCCTGCAACCTATACCTATCCTAAAATTAGTCTTCTTGGAAATGTCTACTATAGCGATACCATTAGCTATCCTTCAGAAGTAACCTTTAAAGTACCTTATTATTACGCTCATTATACGGGTGAGATAATGCAGTATCAAACAACACCAAAGTCTAAAGAATTAAATTACTTGATGTACGAAAGCTATTTAGACCGGTATCCGCAAAAAAAGAGAGAGCTGTTCACGTTTTATAACCAGTATAATAAAAAGACTTTAGTACTTTTCGCTGTCGACGATTAGTCAAAGCTTTTCTTAAGTCCTTTTTTTTCAAAGACCCAACGTTTGGTATAGTAGTTGAAGAAAAACTTAAAACCCGTTAGTATAAGTTTTGGTAGGATTAAATAAGTTGCTAAAAGCTCAATTTTTACTAGTGACTGTATCAAAAAACCACCTAAAAATAATCCAAACAAAGAAAAACCTACCGACATAAAAAAGGCGAGGTATTGGTTGCGCTGTAAATGAAATACAAATCGTTTTTGCAATACAAAATTTATAAGCATTCCAATAAAACCGGAAAGAATTTCCGATTCAAAGACAGGTAAAAATTGTGTAAAAACAAAAGTGAATAGCAAAATATCAGCTCCTGTTGCAACTACCGAGGAGGCTCCAAATTTTGCTAGCGATTTTAGCAAATCTTTATTCGAAAATACTTTGATAAATCAAATTTTTAGAAAACAAAGTTAATTGCCTTTGTAGTTTGGTTTTCGTTTTTCTAAAAATGCATTAACACCTTCTTTATAATCGTAAGATTGCCCCGCTAAGGTTTGCAATTCACCTTCTAATGCTAGTTGTGATTTCAAATCATTCGTGAACGATGCGTTCAACGCTCTTTTTGTCAGCCCTAAACCATAAGTAGCCATTTTAGATAACCGAGTTGCCACTTTGGTAGCTTCTTCCATCAAGTCATCGGCTTCTATAGCTTTATAAATCATTCCCATTTTTTCGGCATCTTCAGCTCCTACTTTATCACCCAACATCATTAGTGCAGTTGCTTTTTGCCAACCAATTAAACGAGGTAAAGTAAACGTTCCACCACTATCAGGGATTAATCCAATTGCCGAAAATGCTTGAATAAATGAACTTGCTTTTGATGCAAAAACAATATCGCAAGCCAAGGCAATATTTGCCCCTGCTCCTGCCGCAACGCCATTTACAGCACAAACGACTGGCTTCTCAATTTTTCGAATTAACTCAATAATGGGGTTGTAATGTTCTTCAACAATCTTGGTCAATTCAGGGCCATCTTCAGAAATTGCTTCGGCTAAATCCTGACCAGCGCAAAATGCTCGTCCCTCTCCGGTAATTAAAACTGCCCTGATATTAGCATCCTCAGCACATTGCTTCAATCGATCTTGGAATTCCAATGCCATTTCTCGAATAAAACTGTTTAATTTATCCGCTCTGTTCAATTTGATAATCGCCAAATTATCAATTACTTCAAAGTTTATTAGACTCATAATTTTGAATTGTTTTCTTGTTCGATAAAAGTAGGGAAAGTGAAGAAGCCCTTCTTATAATGGAAGATATTATTTCAGGCTAAATACACTTAAAATAATCGAAAGTCTCACCGCAGTTCGAGCAGGTATAAGCTGCCTTACAAGCAGTCGACCCAAATTGACTCAACAATTTCGTGTCTTTCGATTTGCACTGAGGACAGGGAACTTCTTTAGGTCCAGAGGCAAATAAAACGCCTTTGTCGTTGGTTCCTTTTTGAGGTGGAGCAATGCCATAATCCAATAATTTCTGAAGTGCCACTTCACTCATCCAGTCGGTCGTCCAGGCTGGAGAAAAAACAGTCTTTATTTTTACTGTTGGGAAACCTTTTTCTTCAAGTGTTTTGATGATATCATCCTCAAAAACCTTCATGGCTGGGCAACCAGAATAGGTAGGCGTAATAGTAATTAATGTTTCAGTTTCGGTGAGTTCAACGTTTCGAATAACACCCAACTCCACAACTGATATTACAGGAATTTCCGGATCTGGAATGGTTTGTATGATTTTCCAAATCGATGCAATCTTATCTGCTAACACAATTGTTACTTTTTAATTTAAACTTCGTTTTCGTATTACGTTAAACGTACTAAGTATTGCGCTTGACCGCACTGCTAGTAACGTAATACGTTGTACATCAAAACGTAATACCTAATCTCGCTACAGCGAGATTACCACTTCGACTCTGGGTAGGTTCTTGGAATCGATTGAAAAATGGGCAATATGTGTCCCAAATATTCACTGTGATGGCCTTTTCTACCACCAGTTGCTTTCCAGCCTTCCTCTAGTTCTTCGATAGTTGCTCTATCTAAGACGTCTTGAATTGTTGCTTCAAATGCAGCTTTAAATGTTACCGTATCAGGGATCAAACCAGCCTCAATAAGTGTTTCATCAACCTCATCCTTTTCAAATAATTCGTGTCGATAGCTCCAAATATCGTTCAATGCATCTTGAATCTTCCAATGAGACTCTTCTGTTCCATCACCCAAACGCACTATCCATTCACAGCTATGGCGCATGTGATAGGTAGTTTCTTTTAAGGACTTAGCAGCAAATGCAGCTAACTTTTCGTTGGAACTGGTTTGCAGTTCTTTGAACAAGTGGTAATAGAAAACCGAAAAAATCATTTGGCGTGCCACCGTATTTCCGAAGTTTCCATTTGGCTGCTCCACCAATAAAACATTTTGAAATTCTGGCTCTAGTCGTTTATACGCGAAATCATCTTCAGTTCTTCCTTTGCCTTCAATTTCACCAGCCGTAGTGTACATCATTCGAGTTTGGCCAAAAAGATCCAGGGAAATATTGGTTAAAGCTATATCTTCTTCTAAGTAAGGTCCTTTAGAACACAACTCACTCAATCGATGACCTAAAATCATAGCATCATCACCCAATCTAAGGCAATACTTTAATAGCGCTTCGTTAACATCCATAATTCTTAACTATATATGTTTTGCACCCTTTGGCATGATATAATAAGTCGCTGCTCTGTAGATTTTATCCTCTGCTGGGTCAAAAAACGCATCAGAATCATCTGGGTTTGACGCAACAATCTGATCCGTTGGTAAAACCCATATTGAGGTTCCTTCTTGACGACGTGTGTACAAATCGCGTGCATTTTGCAATGCCAGTTCTCCATCAGCAGCGTGTACATTGCCAACGTGTTTATATGGCAATCCTGTTTTACTTTGAATAAATACTTCCCATTGAGGAAACTGATTATCAGCGCTCATAATTTTAGTTTTTAGCGTTTTAAGCTACTTTCTTTTTATCTCTTTGTTTCTGCGCATAAGCATTGGCCGCTTCTCGAACCCAAGCACCATCATTGTGTGCTTTTCTATGGTGGTTTAGCCGCTGCTTGTTACAAGGACCTCTTCCGTGAATTACTTCTTTAAGTTCTGACCAATCAATTGGCCCAAAATCGTAATGTTCAGTTTCTTCATTCCATTTCAAATCAGGATCTGGAACAGTAAGTCCTATAACAGTAGCTTGTTGAATTGTTTTATCAATGAATTTTTGTCTCAATTCATCGTTCGTCTCTCTTTTAATTTTCCACTTGGTAGCGTTTCCTGTATTGGGAGAATCGGCATCATGCGGACCAAACATCATTAATGAAGGCCACCACATTCTGTTCAATGCATCTTGTGCCATTTGCTTTTGCTCCGGAGAACCTAAAGCCATTTCGGAAATAATTTCATAACCTTGACGTTGGTGAAAACTCTCCTCTTTACAAATCCGAACCATTCCTCGACTGTACGGGCCGTAAGAAGTTCTTTGCAAGGAAACTTGATTTACAATAGCGGCACCATCAACTAGCCAACCTACTGCGCCCATATCTGCCCAAGTAAGAGTGGGATAATTAAAAATGCTAGAGTATTTCGCTTTTTCAGTGTGCAACTGCTCTAAGAGTTCATCTCTTGAAATTCCCAAAGATTCTGCTGCTGAATATAAATACAGACCATGACCTGCTTCATCTTGAACTTTAGCCAATAAAACAACCTTAGCTCTCAAACTAGGAGCTCTTGATATCCATTGACCTTCTGGCTGCATACCTACAACTTCAGAATGTGCATGCTGGGAAATTTGACGAATTAAATGCTTTCTATAATCATCTGGCATCCAATCTTTTGGTTCGATTTTTTCTTCTCTGTCTATCTTTGCTTGAAATGCTTCAAGTCTATTTACATCTTCCATAGAACTTACGTTTTATCAGATTACAATTTTAAATAATAATTTCTCTCCAATTAGTGAAGAATGAAGCTTTGAAAATGATATTAATCAGTCTCGAGGCTCATGTATATAACCAATGATAGAATCAATTGTTTTAAATAACAACAATACTATTTTTGCAAACCTTAAAAATAGCACAAACTTCGTTTATGTTCTACAATATTAAAGTACAAAAAGTAACAAGAGAAACTCCCGAAACAGTTTCTGTTAGTTTAGAAATCCCTGAAAATTTAAAAGACCATTTTAAATACAAACAAGGGCAATACCTTACATTCAAACAGACTATTAACGCTGAAGAATTGAGACGTTCTTATTCTTTGTGCAGCAGTCCAGTTACCGACAATAGTCTTCAAGTAGCTGTAAAACAGGTAGAAGGAGGTAAATTTTCTACATGGGCTAATACTGAACTGAAAGAAGGTAGCGTACTTGAGACCATGGCTCCAATGGGAAATTTCTACACGGAGGTTGCAGAAAATCAGAAAAAGAAATATGTCCTTTTTGGTGCAGGAAGTGGAATCACTCCTCTTCTATCGATAATTAAAACTATCCTTTCGGTTGAAAAAGAATCAGAAATTGTATTGATCTATGGCAACCGAACCAACGATACTATCATTTTTAATTCGGCATTAAACGATTTGGTTGAATCTTCAAATGGTAGATTTACTCGAATTGATGTTTTGAGCCGTGAAAACAATAACGACCCAATTTTTAATGGAAGAATTGGAAAAGAAAAGTGCGTTGAAATTGATCTAAAGCACACAAAATTACTGGATGCTGATGAATTTTTCCTTTGCGGGCCAGAGAGTATGATAATGGATATAAAGGCTTGGTTAGAAAATTCTAACATCAACAAAAGCAATATTCATTTTGAGTTATTTACTACTCCAGTTGCTTCAGCCGAAAAAACAGTTGACCCTAATGCAGAAATGAATGCTAAGGTTACCGTAATAATGGATGACGAAGAGTTTGAATTTGATCTTTCAAGTAAAGGCGACAGCATTCTCGATGCTTCTGTTGATGCAGGAATTGATGCTCCATATTCTTGCAAGGGCGCTGTTTGCTGTACTTGTAAAGCCAAGGTTGTAGAAGGTTCTGCTCGTATGGAAATGAATTATGCATTGGATGACAAAGAAGTTGCAGATGGCTATATCTTAACCTGTCAAGCGCATCCAACTTCAGAGAAGTGTGTGGTTGATTATGATGTCATCTAAGCCCTAATAAAATATTGAATGTAAAAACGCCTCCAATTCGGGGCGTTTTTTATTTGACTCTTTATCCCGTCAATAAATAGAGACACACAAGAACTATTAAGTCATTCTGGAAGCGTAGTTGAACCAATTTCCCAAAAGAAATTGACGTGAAACAGCTTTTCAGAATCTCATTATTAATATCGAATTGCTGATGTTGGAATAAAATTTCAAAAAGTTAGGAACTGATAGTTTTTAGATTCCGGACAGAAGTTTCTCCAAATCTCATGCTTCGATAAGTTCAACTAATCTTCCGGAATGACGTTGACTGGATTTAAAATACGTGAAACAGATGTTCAGAATCTCACTTCAAATAATTAGGAGCTGCTGAAACAAGTTCATCATGACGTCAAGAGAAATTAAGTCACCTCTCTTTCGGTTCCTTCCGGTAAAACTCGGGAATCATTTCCTTTTCAGAAAATGAAATACCGTAATCCTCTAATTCCGTTAAAATAGGTTCATAAATGGACTTATGAATCGGCCTATGAATTCCCGGTTCAAAAATCTTTCCTTCTAAAATCATTTTTGCGGCAATTGCAGTGGGTAAGCCTACCGTTTTAGACATAGACGTGTAGGTTTGGTCATCCCCTTTAACCACCATCGAAGAGGTCATCATTTTCTTCTCACCTGATGCCGTTTCCCAACCCAACTTATGCCACATAACAATCATGTCTTTATCATCTGGAGCTAAGCTCCATTTTTGTTCAAGAATGTATTGAAGAACTTGGGCTGGTGTTGCATTATCCAACTCAATAGGAGTATCCTCAAAAATACCGAGCCAACTTAGTTTGTCCATTACTTCAGAATCTTGCGGTATGTTCAAATAATACATCAACTTCAGCTCTACAGAGTCGTGCGGATTATAGGCTAAAAACGAATTGATAAACTCGCGATTTGTCATTGGTTCCGTTCCTTTGATTTGATAAGTATCATCTGTGGCGCCTAATTTCACAAATGCATCCCAAGCTCTTGAAAATCCCGGTCTTCGGAGGGTTCCCCTATAAATGGTTGGAATATCATCAAGGTCATATACCGCCCTGTAACTTAAAGAATCTCGATTTGCGTAGCCTTCAAATCTGCCATACCCCTCTATGGTGATAAACTCAGTTCTTCTAAATAATCGGTGGTAGGGTATGTATTTGTTTTGCCCTTCCTGAATAAATTTTGCGGCACCACCTTGACCCGCAAGAACTACATTTCGAGGGTTCCAAGTAAATTTATAATTCCATGGGTTATTGTCACTTTCGGGAGCTATTAATCCACCAGTAAATGATTCAAACAGTAACATTTTACCATTTTCTGATCGAATTTTATCAATCAATTTCATTGCAGACATATGGTCAATGCCCGGATCAACACCTACCTCCATCATGATAGGAATTCCAGCGGCTTTTGCTTGATCGGTTAACGCTTCAATTTCATTGGTCATATATGATGCTGTTACAGCTGGGGTTTTACTTTCAATACACACCCTTAAAACAGATTCATGAAATCGTGCCGGAAGCATAGAAATTACAAGATCGTGTTTGGGAATTTCATTTTTCCATACATCATCAGACTCGGGTTGGATTACGCATGCGTTACTATAGCCTTCAATTTTCTTTTTTACAAATTCAGCTGAACGCTCAACAATAGTAAGCTCCCACTCAAACGCTTGAGAATTTTCCAACAAGTACTTAATCAGGTTAGAAGCCGACCTCCCTGCTCCAAGTAACAATATTCTTTTTGGCATATTTTGTGAATTGAGACTTTTTCTTATATAATTTTGACAACTTAAATTACAACAAATGAAACATTTTTTCCTAACAACACTGGTTACATTTTTTATTTCAACGGTGAGTTTTTCACAATCCAACTTAGTGGTATACTCCAATGATGGCGTAAACTTTACGCTAGAAGTTAACGGGGTTCAACAAAACGAAACTCCAACTACGAATGTAAAAGTAGAAGGTATAGCTCAAGAATTTATCTCTGTTCGCATTTTATTCGCTGATGGGAAAACTCCTGCGCTAAAAAAATCATTTCCGCTCACAAAAAACAATGAAGTTTCTGCTCAATTAGTACTCAATAAAAAAGGACTTTATAAACTGCGTTACATGGGTGAAACTCCTATTGGATCATCTGCCTCACCAGCAAACCAAACCGTAATTAGGTATGGAGAGGAACCTGTTGCTATAAGCAATAATGCTCCAGTAGCTTCGCCAAGTACACCCATAGAAAATACTCCGATGGGATCAACATCCTCTACCAGCACAACAGTTACCACTACCACGGTTAACAACGGAGTCCCAAACACCTCTGAAAATATAAATATGAATGTAAACATTGGTGGACAAAGTGTTGGAATTTCAACTTCTATGACGGGTATGGAATCCTCATCAACAACCACTGTAACTGAAACAACAACAATAAATACTTCTTCAAGCTCTACAATAAACTCAGCGCCGCAAACTAACGTGCCTACCCAAACTATTGGAGCAGAAACGCTATCAACTGGAGGTTGCGACGCGCCAATGCCAAGCGGTGAATTGAACTCAGCACTTGCTTCAGTGGAAGCGAAATCTTTTGAAGACTCAAAAATGACCCTCGCAAAGCAATTCACAAAAGCAAATTGCTTAAGTGCAGATCAAATAAAAAGCGTGATGCAAAAGTTCACGTTTGAAGATAATAAGTTGGAATACGCGAAATTTGCTTATGATTACTGCCTAGATCAACCGAGTTATTATAAGGTGAATGATGCTTTTCAATTTGAACTTACAATTGATGAATTAGATGAATACCTTGAGAGCAAATAACCCATTTAGAGTATATATGATAATAGGAACGGCGAGTTTATTACTCGCCGTTTGTTTTGGTGCAATGGGAGCACATGCATTGAAACCGATATTATCTGCAGAGCAATTACAAAGCTTTGAAACAGGAATCAGGTATCAATTTATTCACGGTATAGTGATTTTATTTTTACCCACATTGAATAACTATTTCTCTGAAAAACACATAAAGCAAGCTTCGCTACTTTTTATATTGGGAATATTGTTTTTTTCATTTTCAATTTACTTATTAAACCTTAGGGAGTTTCTAAATATGCCGGGTTTAAAACTATTAGGCCCTGTAACCCCTGTTGGTGGCTTGCTCTTTATTTCTGGTTGGCTATTCCTATTCATTCAATTGATTTTTGGAAGTAAAAACATTGATATTGAAAAGAACTAATTGAGTTAATTTTCAACTATGGAAAAGTTCAATTGTTAACAATCCGAATTAAGAAATTGTTAAGTCAAATAATTAATAGCGTTACATTTGCCGCTCAAATTCGTAAAAATTTAAATGATGAACGAACAAGGACTGAGAGCAGATAATGCAACAGTTGAATCGTACGGTATTAAAAACGCTACCGCACATTGGAATTTAGACCCAATTGTTTTAAGTAAACTATCAGTGGACGTAGGACAAGCTAAGGAAACGAGCACAGGTGCAATAACAGTCGATACAGGCGAATTTACAGGACGGTCCCCAAAGGACCGTTTTATCGTTAAGGACGCTATTACTGAAGATGCTATTTGGTGGGGAAATATCAACATTCCCTTCGACGCAGATGCTTTTGATAAGCTTTACGATAAGGTAACCAATTACCTATCTGAAAAAGATGTTTATGTAAGAGATGCTATCGCTTGTGCTGATCCTGCGTACAAGATGAACCTGAGAGTAGTAAATGAATACCCTTGGTCAAACCTATTCGTCTACAACATGTTTATACGCCCAACTGAGGAAGAAGTAAAATCTTTTGACCCCGAATGGACTGTAATTAACGCTCCTGGTTTTATGGCTGACCCTGCTGTTGACGGGACTCGTCAATCAAACTTTGCTATTCTAAACTTTACAAAAAAGATTGCATTAATTGGTGGAACTGGATATACTGGAGAAATCAAAAAAGGAATTTTCTCTGCATTGAACTTCATTCTACCTCACCAAAAGAATACTTTGAGTATGCACTGCTCTGCTAATATTGGCAAAGATGGAGATACTGCAATTTTCTTTGGACTTTCAGGGACTGGTAAAACAACTTTATCTGCTGATCCAAATCGAAGATTAATTGGAGATGACGAGCACGGCTGGAGTGATGAGGACTCGGTTTTCAATTTCGAAGGGGGCTGCTACGCAAAAACAATTGACCTTACTGAAGAAAAGGAACCAGACATCTTTAGAGCTATTAAGCCAGGTGCTTTGTTAGAAAATGTTCGTTTTAAGCCAGGAACTAACGAAGTAGATTTTGAAGATACTTCAGTTACTGAAAACACAAGAGTTTCTTACCCAATTTATCATATAGACAACATTGCTGAACCTTCAATTGGTCACAATCCAAAAAACATTTTCTTTTTGACATGTGATGCTTTTGGTGTTCTGCCTCCAATTTCTAAAATGACTCCAGGTCAAGCGGCTTATCATTTTATATCTGGATATACAGCTAAAGTTGCAGGAACTGAAGCTGGTATTACTGAGCCTGTAACTGCATTCTCTGCTTGTTTTGGAGCTCCATTTATGCCACTTCACCCAACTGCTTATGGCGAAATGTTGAGCCGTAAAATGGAAGAAAGTGGTGTAAATGTTTGGTTAGTAAATACAGGTTGGTCTGGTGGTGAATATGGTACTGGTGAAAGAATGAGTCTTAAAATTACTCGTGCTTTAATTACCGCTGCTTTAGAAGGTGATTTGGAAAATGTAAATTACGAAACGCACGAAATTTTCGGACTGAATTACCCTACAGAATGTGAGGGAGTTCCTAGCGATTTGCTTTCTCCAAGAAACACATGGACGGATAAAGCTGCCTATGATAAAAAAGCAAATGAATTGGCTACTAAGTTTAATAACAACTTCAAGCAATTTGCTGATAATGCAAACGATGAAATTTTAGCTGCTTCTCCTATTTGCACTGAGAACGCTTAATTAGTCTTTCATAATATTTTAAAAACTCCTATCCCGAAATTGATGGGAGTTTTTTTGCTCCTTACTTTCTGTTTAAAATTAAAATTTACCTTCGTTTCATGCACAAGATATACGCACAACTTCCCTCTTCTGGCTCACTTATTCTTTCAGAAGAAGAATCAAAACACTTGTGCAAAGTGATGAGGAAAACCGTCGGAGATAGAGTGCTAATTCTGGACGGAAAAGGAAAAAAAGCAACTGCAAAAATTTCTATTGCACATGCAAAAAAAGCTGAAGTCTCGATTCTTGAAATTGAAACTACCGGACGTCGCAGTTCAATTGAACTAAATATTGCCATTGCTCCCACCAAGAACCTAAACCGCATTGAATATTTCGTTGAAAAGGCGACTGAAATCGGAATTGATTTTATTCAGCCCATCCTATGTGTGCAAAGCGAACGTAAAGTCTTAAAAACCGATCGATTAGAGAAAATAGCCATAGCTGCTATGAAACAATCGGGTCAGGTTTTTCTGCCAAAAATTGCAGAATTGCTTCCAGTGATGGAATTTGTAAAAAACAACCCAAATGGACTCATTGCCTATTGCCCAGACCACCTAACTAATCCCCAGCTATTAAATGAAGTTAAGAATCGGGACTCTATTGCGATTCTAATTGGTCCTGAAGGAGATTTCACTCAAGAAGAAGTTAACTTCGCCCTTGAAAATGGCTACAAAACAGTGAGTTTAGGGAAATCGATTCTTCGCACCGAAACCGCTGGAGTTTATGCCACCACTTTAATTAGCACATTGGATTGAAACAACTACTTGCACTATTTCTAGTTTTATTTACTCTGGGTCTTCAAGCTCAGCAAACTCAGCTTGCGCTTTTAAAATATAACGGCGGTGGTGATTGGTATGCAAATCTAGAGACTTCATTACCTAACCTAATTAAGTATTGTAATACAGAGTTAAACACGGATTTAGGCTCTGAACAAGTCGTTGTAGAAGTCGGTAGTCCTGAATTATTCAACTTTCCTTTTGTTCACCTTACCGGTCATGGAAACGTAATTTTTAACGACACTGAAATTGAAAACCTGAGAAAGTATATGCTCGGTGGTGGGTTCTTACACATTGACGATAACTATGGTTTAGACAAATTTATTCGCCCTCAAATGAAACGCGTTTTTCCAGAATTGGAGTTTATTGAATTGCCATATAACCATCCTATCTATCACCAAAAATTTGATTTCAATACGGGGCTTCCTAAAATTCACGAACACGATAACGGTTATCCAAAAGGATACGGTCTTATTTACAAAGGTCGCCTGATTTGCTTCTACTCTTTCGAGTGCGATTTAGGCGATGGCTGGGAAGATCAAATGGTGCACAACGATCCCCAAAACAAACGTATTCAGGCACTGCAAATGGGAGCGAATATGATTGAGTATGTTTTTAAGGGTGAGGGGTTGGAGTGAATTAAACACCTAAACTATTTATTCTATGTCATGCTGAATTTATTTCAGCATCTCACTTAATAAATTGTATGCAGAGATTCTGAAATAAATTCAGAATGACCTGATGGCACATACCAAATTTAATTCTGTTTATCAGATAAACTAGCCAATAATTACAATTCCAAATCTACCTCAACACAAACAATTCCGCCTCTCGCATCAAGTCACTCAGCACTCTATCTGCTTCAACAAAAGGAACTACTTTTCTAAATTCAGCAACGTATTCTTCTACTCTAACTGAAGATTTTAATGGTCTTCTGAATTCCAATGCCTGAGCACCGTTCATTAATTCAATTCCTAAAACACGTTGTAAATTCTTAACCACTTTGTAGCATTTGGTAGCTGAATTTGCCCCCATACTTACATGATCCTCTTGCCCGTTGCTACTATCAATGGTGTCTACAGAAGATGGTACACAAAGCTGCTTATTTTGACTAACAATACTTGCCGCAGTGTATTGAGGAATCATAAAGCCTGAATGTAAACCCGGTTTTGAAACCGAATATGCTGGTAATCCTCTATCGCCTGAAATCAATTTATAGGTTCTTCTTTCAGAAATGGAAGCCAATTCTGCACACGCAATTGCGAGCATATCAGAAGCTAACGCCAAAGGCTGTCCATGGAAATTTCCTCCAGAAATAATTTTGTCTTTTTCAGGAAAAATTGTTGGATTATCCGTAACCGCATTTATTTCGTTTTCAATTATTTTTTCGATGTGCTTCAAGGTATCCTTTGATGCACCATGCACTTGCGGAATACAACGAAATGAGTAGGGATCTTGCACATGTTCTTTTTCCTGCTTCGCAATTTCACTACCCATCAAAAATTGACGCACATTTTTTGCGGTTTTTAATTGACCGGTGTGATTTCTAATAATGTGCAAATCCTCATCAAAAGGCTCTACTCTGCCATCAAAAGCTTCTAATGAAAGGGTGGCAATTAGGTCTGCTCGATTACTCAATTTTTTGGCATTTACAAAATTGTAAACTCCATAAGCACTCATAAATTGAGTACCATTTAATAAGGCTATACCTTCTTTGCTTTGCAATTCAATCGGGTCCCAGCCAAACTCCTCCATTACTTCAGAAGCATGCATTCTTCTTCCTTGGTAATTCACTTCTCCTAATCCCAAAAGCGGCAAAGACATATGAGCCAAAGGAGCTAAATCGCCAGAAGCCCCTAAAGAACCTTGTTGATAAACCACTGGTAAAATATCATTATTGTAAAAATCCAATAGTCGATGAACGGTTGCTAATTGCACTCCTGAGTGTCCATAACTCAAACCTTGAATTTTAAGCAACAACATCAGTTTTACAATCAATTGAGGAACTTCAGAACCCATTCCACAAGCATGTGACATGATTAGATTTTTTTGCAGTACTTCTAAATCTTCACTTGAAATTGAAGTGTTGCATAAGGAGCCAAATCCAGTGTTAATACCGTAAATAGGCTCTTTTGAAGTCTTTATTTTTTGATCCAAATATTCTCGGCAAATCTTTATGCGCTCAACTGCTCCATCGCTTAACTCGATGTAAGCTTTAGTTTCAATGATTTCTTCAATTACTTCTAACGTTAGGCGGTAACCTGAAATATTATACACTTCCATTGTATTAGTTTAAGTTTTAATCTTTAGCAGAATAAATATGCAACGTGATTCCCGCCTGCTCGGGAATGACGAAGAAGATAAAAAAAGGTCTTTTTAGTTTTTCATTATTCTACGAAAGAATTTCAATTAATTTCACTATCGACATAGCATTTTGATCGCCTGTCTCCATATTTTTTACGGTGGGTTGTTGTGCTTCAATTTCTCGATCGCCTACTAAAAGGACATAAGGAATCGATTTATCGTTGGCGTATTTCATTTGTTTTTTCATTTTGGCCGCATCTGGGTAAACCTCTGTTCGAATCCCAGCCGCTCTTAATTTTTTTGCCCACAACTGGCATTGTGCAGCTTCCTTTTCTCCAAAATTCACGAACATCACCTGAGCACTCAATCCAACTTGAGCAGGAAATAAATCTTTATCCAACAACAAGTCATAAATACGATCTGCACCAAAGGACACGCCTACTCCCGAAACATCTTTTAATCCAAAGATTCCGGTTAGATCATCGTAGCGACCACCACCACAAATACTGGAAGGAAAATCGGGGTGTGTGACTTCGAAAATTGCACCGGTGTAATAGTTCAACCCTCTCGCCAATGTTGGATCGAATTCGCAAATCGAAACGTCTAATTTTTCAGCAGAATCGAGCACTGTTTTCAATTCTTCAATTCCTTTTAGCCCCACTTCAGAAGTAGCAACAAAATTGGATACAGACTCCAATGAAACGTTTTCGAACAAGACGCCCAATTTAGAAATCGCTTCCACACCAATTCCTTTAGAAGCTAGTTCTGCCTCAACTTTTTCACGACCAATTTTATCCAGTTTGTCTAAAGCGACTGTTATGTCAATGAGCTTATCGGGTTCGCCAATTACCTCTGAAATGCCTTGTAAAATTTTTCGGTTGTTGATTTTTATGGACACATCCGGCAAGCCCAATTTTGTGAACACATCCGCAATGATTTGTGTGAGCTCCACCTCGTTCAATAAAGAGTTTGAACCAATCATATCTACATCGCATTGATAGAACTCTCGGTAACGCCCTTTTTGCGGACGGTCGGCTCTCCACACAGGCTGAATTTGGTAGCGTTTGAATGGAAAGCTCAATTCGTTTTGGTGTTGCACCACAAATCGTGCAAAGGGAACCGTAAGGTCGTAGCGCAGGGCTTTTTCGGATATTGCATAATTAAACTTATTCAAGGCAACATCATAATTTGCAACGTCTACCCTTTCAACTTCACTTTGTATTAAATCCATCAAAAAGACATTAGTCTTCTTTCCTTTTACTGAGTTTATTCTGCTTAAAGCTTTTATAGACCTTTCTTTATCAAATGGATATTTCTCTGGATAGTTACCCGAATTTAAAATCTTAAAAATTAAACGATCTCCTTCCTCACCATATTTCCCCATAAGGGTTTCGGTGAGTTCCATAGCAGGTGTTTCAATGGGTGCAAAACCGTAGGTATCGAATACTCCTCGAATGGTATCGAAAATATAATTCCTTCGAGCAGCTTGCTGCGGTAAAAAATCTCTTGTTCCTTTTGGTGTGTTTAAAGCAACCTTTGCCATTGTTCTTTCGTTTTTTGAGCGGTGTGCGAAGTTAGCATATCCGCGTTGGTGTTGCAACGTGTTCTCGATACATTTTTAAAATGAGTCAATTATCATTGCCCCCTTTTAAAAACACTCGAACTGACATACAGATTATAATTGAGAATTCAATACAACTATGTCACTTCGAGTGATTCGACGTAGGAGAATTGTATCGAGAAGCCTTGATAATTTGGTTGAATTAAGCCTAAGAAATTTCAGTAGTACCACGGATAGACTTTGCGAAAAGGTTGTTTTACCTTTATCATCTAAAAATATAAATGGCTAATAACACTTGTGTTAATAGCCAAACGTTAGCGGTCATTACAGACTATTATCACATGACAAATTATTGGGCATAACAACTAAACTTAACGACAGAAAACAACGAAAATCAATAAGAAATGAAAGCAACCGGAAAAACAGTATTGGAAATTCTTACCAGCCTTCCTGAAGACCGCACAGAACCTTTTAACAAACTACATGATGTCATTGTAAAAAACCTGCCCAAAGGTTTTGAACCCGCCATTAGTTATGGTGGATTGGGTTATGTTGTTCCACATTCACTTTATCCAGGGGGTTACCATTGTAAGCCAAGCGAACCTCTTCCATTTTCAGGAATTGCTTCTCAAAAACATTCTATTAATTTTTACCATATGGGTATATATTCAGATCCCAAATTATTAAAATGGTTTTTAGCTGAATATCCCAAGCACAGTAAGCAAAAACTTGACATGGGAAAAAGTTGTGTCCGTTTTAAGAAGTTGGATGAGATACCTTATAAACTCATTGGTGAATTAATGAAAAAAATGAGTGCGAAAGAATGGATAAATATTTATGAAACGAACATAAAAAAATAAAAACAACGAACCGCTAACAAGGTGTATAGTGCATACCCTACGGGATACGCACCATACACAAACACGGTAGCCTAACGCATCAATCCACTCCTACCCCCTCACCAATTTCTTATACTTCAACCGTGTAGGTTGTGTATCACCCAAACGCTTGCGCTTGTTTTCTTCGTATTCGGAGTAGCTGCCCTCAAAATACTTTACCTGAGAATCGCCTTCAAAAGCCAATATATGCGTACAAATGCGATCTAAGAACCATCTGTCGTGAGAAATAACCACTGCACAACCGGCAAAGTTTTCTAGGGCTTCTTCCAAGGCACGCAGAGTATTTACATCAATGTCGTTGGTAGGCTCATCCAATAACAACACGTTAGCTTCCATTTTTAAAGTAATGGCCAAATGCAAACGGTTGCGCTCTCCACCTGAGAGTATTCCTACTTTCTTTTGTTGGTCTGCTCCTCCGAAATTAAACTTAGTACAATAGGCTCTAGCATTTATTTTGTTGTTTCCTATTTCTATCCAATCGGCTCCACCAGAAAGTACATCATACACAGTTTTCTCAGGATCGATATCTGCGTGCGATTGATCTACATAAGCAACCTTTACCGTTTCCCCTACTTTAAACTCTCCCGAATTTGGTTTTTCTAGGTCCATGATCATTCTGAACAACGTGGTCTTTCCTGCACCGTTTGGTCCAATGATGCCCACAATACCATTCGGCGGTAATTTGAAATCTAGGTTTTCATACAACAATCGGTCATCATAACCTTTAGCGACATCAACCGCTTCAATTACTTCAGCTCCCAAACGAGGGCCAGGTGGAATAAAGATTTCCAAGTTTTCCATCTTGTCTTTTCCTTCCTCATTCAGCATTTTATCGTAATTCGCTATACGTGCTTTTGATTTGCTTTGGCGTGCTTTTGGAGCCATACGCACCCATTCCAATTCGCGTTCGAGGGTTTTGCGGCGTTTGCTCTCAGTCTTTTCTTCTTGAGCCATACGCGTCGTTTTTTGGTCTAACCAAGAAGAGTAATTTCCCTTCCAAGGAATACCTTGTCCCCTATCCAATTCTAGAATCCAACCAGCTACATTATCCAAGAAATACCTATCGTGTGTAATTGCGATTACGGTTCCTTTATACTGCTGTAAATGTTGCTCTAACCAATATACCGATTCTGCATCCAAGTGGTTAGTGGGCTCATCCAACAACAAAATATCGGGTTCTTGCAACAACAAGCGACACAAGGCAACTCGGCGGCGCTCTCCACCCGAAAGGTTTTTGACATTAGCGTCAGATTCTGGACAACGCAAAGCGTCCATGGCAATTTCTAATTTCGTATCCAGCTCCCAAGCGTTGTGCTGCTCAATAAGGTCGTTAAGCTTGCCTTGCTTTTCAATGAGTTTCTCCATTTTGTCTGGATCTTCCATTACTGCAGGATCCATAAAAGCATTGTTTACGTCTTCGTATTCCTTTAGAATATCAACAACTTCTTGCACGCCTTCTTTTACGACTTCAATCACCGTTTTTGAATCATCCATTTCTGGCTCCTGCTCCAAATAACCTACAGCATATCCGTCTGAAAAATGAATGTCTCCTTGAAAAGATTTTTCTACTCCAGCGATAATGCGCATGAGCGTAGATTTACCCGAACCGTTGAGACCAATAATCCCAATCTTAGCCCCGTAAAAAAACGAGAGGTGAATGTTTTTTAGAATTTGTTTTTGAGGTGGAATTATCTTAGAAATTCCATTCATGCTGAAGATTACTTTCTTATCGTCTGACATATTCTATAACTTAAGTATTGCAATTAATTTTCAAGGTTATCAAATGTAATGTTTACCTCCAAATAGCTATTGCGGAAGCGAGTAAATAATGCAAATTCTGCTAAAGCATTTGCTAATGCAGTTGATGTTCAATACTTCTATCAAAAATTTGAATTATTGTATATTGCGAAGCTTAATTTCGATTCGAAAATGAAATCTTACAAAGAACATTTATCTTCTATCAAATCCTTTGGAGAACAAGTTTCTGTAAAAAGAAGACCTGTTTTTAGAGGATCCGCAATTTTCCCTGTAATTCAACATGCAAAACTTAACACTCGAGTATTGTACATGGGCTATTGGATGGTGAAAAATAATATTACAGAATTAGGCTTACTAATTACGTTACGAGATCAGCTGGGAACAATTATATATCGAGATACACAACAAATAAATAATCCAAGCTCGAAAGAAGTAGAAGTTGGAGCGATTCTTAAAGCAATAGAATTTCCCGGTGATTATTTTGAAGGTTCAATTGAATTGGAAATATTTTCAAGTAAAGACTTAGTATTTCCTTTCCCTGCATTTGTAGTGAATTATTACAACGAAAAAGGTTCTTCGGCAGTGCATACCACCGGAAGAGTTTACAATGATGTTGAGGATATGCAAAGCAACAGTGTCGAAGTTAAGGAATGTGGCTTTGACTTGTTTCCAGGAGAAGGTATGGATCCGTTTTTCGCATTTGTGAATGGACATGAAGTTAACTCTAATGCACAATTCACCTTAGAAGTTATCTCGAAAAAAGGCATTTCTAACACAAAGGAAATTAGTATTGGCGAATTGTCGGGTTTAGAAAGTAAGTTTATAAAGCTCAAAGATTTTTTACCAATAGATGAATGGATTGAAGGGGAAGTTGGCACGTTGAAAATCACTCATAATTTAAAGGGCATGTTTCCTAGGTTTATAGCAGGGAATTTCAGTAAAAGCGCCGAAGCATTGGCAATTACGCATACTTACTATGATAATTCTAAGAACAGCTCGGAGGATGCTTATTGGACCAATACGAACCCAGATTTAATGCACGATTCATCTGTTTTCGTTCCCCTATTTTTAGATGACGATTGGTATTCTGAGCTAAAACTTTACCCAATATATTCTCCATCGGAGCATACCATCGAAGTTCAATTCTTTGATGAAAAAGGAAAAATTGTTCACACAATTGAAAACTTTTTGCAGATTGCTAATGACCATAATGAATTCGTGGAAGTAAACTTTAACGAACTGGTTGAAGCAGAAGGATTAAACAAAAGCGAAATAAAAGGAGTAATGCTGATAAAGCATTGCGCTGAAAAAAACAGAATCCCTAGTCGTTTAAAATACGGTTTAAACGTTGGCCGGAAAGGAAGGGCTTTTGATTTGCCAACTAATATCTGTTTCGCATCCTCGGTTTCAAACGAAAAAATAATCACAAAATCAGGTACTTTTAAATGGCTTCCCTTATTGAATTCGGGGCATTCTGTTGGAATCATTGAAAACTCAAGTTTTGTAAAAGACTATCAGCAAAAAGCAGAAGTAACAGCCAATTATTACAAGAAAGACAATCCAATTCCCTTAACTCGAAACTTTACAATAAATCCAAATGGACAAGTGCGATTAGAGCTTGACGATGAACTCGCTGCATTTGCAGATGGAAATGCTATTTGGGTTACTATACAAGCAAATAGCCCTTTTGTAAAAGCGTGGTATTTCGAGTTTAATGAAAGTGGCATAATGGGTGGCGATCACTCTTTTTAAAAAAATAGAAATAAAAAAATGACTTATAAAACAGAACAAGAAAGCTTTTGGGCAGGGAACTTTGGAGTTGAGTATATAGAAAGAAATAAAAGCGCTGAATATTTAGCCTCAAATCTCAATTTCTTTTCAAAGGCTCTTGCACGAGTGGGAACGCCCGATTCATTAATTGAGTTCGGACCTAACATTGGAATGAACCTAAAAGCCATCAAATTACTTTTCCCTCATATCGATTTATCGGCGGTGGAAATTAATGAGGATGCAGCAAAAATTCTGGAAGAAACCATTTCTAAGGAAAGCATTAGTCAATGCTCGATTTTTGATTTTGAACCTTCAAAAAAAGCAGAGGTTTCACTGATTAAAGGTGTATTAATCCATATCAATCCTGATATGTTGGATGTAGTATACTCTAAATTATATGCAGCGAGTAAGCGTTACATATTGGTTTGTGAATATTATAATCCTGCGCCTGTTACTATCAATTATAGAGGTCATGACGATAGACTTTTTAAGCGAGATTTTGCAGGTGAATTAATGGAAAAGTACAGCGATTTAGAATTGGTTGATTATGGTTTTTGCTATAAACGCGACCCCGCTTTTCCGCAAGATGATGTAACATGGTTTTTACTTGAAAAAAAGTAAGATCTAAAAAATGAACCCTAGGACCAATCTTTTAATTCTGATTTTAAGTGCAATTGCTGGTATTATTGGCTTTGTACTTATGTCCATTTCTAACTCTGAAATTGGCCCAAAGCTCGCTTTGGGAGGTTCTGCAGTAAGTCAGTTGGCGGCGATAATCTATTTATGGCCTTCGTCTACAATTACACAAAAAAAGATTTGGAAATTCATGATAGGTGCAGTTGTGCTCACTACAATTGGAGCTTTCGCACATAATTATTCCTCTGAATTTGGTTCTACACTTTCCTTTGTTGGCTATATCTCGGTAATTGGCCTTTACTTTATTCATTTTGTTCAAAAAAACAAAAGACGAAAGTTGGATATTATTAAACTTACTTGGGTTGTATTCACCTACTTACTAATGATGCTAAACGCTTTATTTGATCGTCTTCCGACAGATTTAGAGTTTTTCACTACTCCATTACTATGGTACGGCGCTTATCTTTATTATAAGCAGCAGAACAACCTTTTAGATGAAAGGCATAAGGCGGGTTGGTAAGCATTAGTGCAAAGATTGTTTTAAGGGAGTGAATAATGCAATGCTCTTTTCAAGAGATCTAAGCTACTTCTTTTGTTTTCCTGAATATAAGTGAAACCAACAAACCGCAAATAGAAAACAAGGCAAGCACTCCAAACACATATTGATGTCCTAAAACTCCTGGGTAATTATCCAATAAGTAACCCATTAAGGGACTCACAAATACATCGGGCGTGTAACCTACTACTGAAATAACTCCAACTGCGGTTCCAGTGTGCGCCAAACTTATTTGTGCATCACCCATAATGGCAAAATAGACACCTCGAATTCCATAAATACCTGCTGAAATCGCACTTAGATTTAGCAAACTAACTACCGCCACACCGCTTATTATTCCTGAGAAAAGAAGAATTCCTCCAATGCCTGAAATTAGGAAAGAGATAGAAATAACTCTAATTCCAGAAATTTTATCCGCCAAAAAACCCGCGGCCAATGCAAAAAGAGGTCTGAGCCATATTGCTCCAGTTCCCACCATAGAAGACTGAACCTCATCGAAACCCAAAACATCTTGTGCATAAAGCGAAAAATCGTCGGTAATTTTATAGCCTACATAAGCACAAATAACTATTATGGACTGGAGCCAAAGTCGCTTGTTTTTCATCACAGATTTCAGCCCTTTCATTTCAAATGCTGAGCCGGCAAGACTTTTTGAAGTAACAGTTGGTAAGCCCAAATAAACCAAGACTCCAGCGAAAAAGGTAATCGAACTGGTTACGATGAGCACTAATTTAAACGAAGCCACGTTATCTAAATTAGTCGCTTCCATTTGGGTTGCAAAAACTGCAGCGCCAATTGTTCCCAATATAGCTGCCAAAGCACCTCTGCCTCCTTCCAATAATCCAAATGCTCTTCCTTGCGTATGTTCTCCTCCCCAAAGTCTGGTCGATTTAATAAGCGCTGCCCAAAACAATAAAATGGTCGTGCAACCCCAATATCCATAGAGAAAGACACCCATTAATACTGGATAAATTGCAACGGAAAAACCACCTAAAGCTGTTAAAACCAAGCCCAAACCCATCAGTAATTTAGGTTGGAATTTATCGGCAAGTGGCCCGCCAATAAAATAGGAAATCATAGCTACTAAGCCGTAAACCGAGAAATAGCTCCCCAATTCGGTGTTTGAAATTTCATACACCGATAAAACCGATGGGCGGAAAATTCTAGGAATAACAAAAGGCAAGAAAAAGACCGATTCTCCCGCTAAAATCAAAAGAATTAGGGGTGTGAGGTTTTTAGAGGTTCTTTTTAAAAGCTTCATAAAACAAATATGAAGAATGTATGCAGATATTAATACTCTCCGCCGACTTTTCGAGTATTCAACTCTAAATTTTCATCTATTGTAGGTTGCTTGCATGTTACTGGAAACACAGATTCTTTACCCTTGAGTGAAAAGTGAAATATGTTGGAATCAGGTTCACTCTGACGATAAAAGGAATCTAAAGCCTATATGGTTACAGTTATTAGTTATAAAAAAACCACATATAGTTCTGTAATTGAAGCTGATGTTAATCACTTTATATTTCAAAAAATCAAATTATCTTGTGCTTGCTATGAAAGTGCCTCCAAAAGAAGAATTCTCAATTCGAGAAATTAGACCTCGATTTAATCAAGATGTGAACTACACATTTATTGAATTAAAAGCAATGTTGGACAAGGAATTATCCCAACCAGGAGCTCCAGTAGTAGGAAGTGTCGATCGCGATTACGCATCATTAAAGGTTCCCCAAAAAGATGAGCATTACTGGTCACCTCAATTATCGGTAACCTTCGAAACCTTTGATGACGTTACCCATATCAGAGGATTTTATGGGCCAAAAGCCTCTGTTTGGACTATGCTTATGTTCTTTTACGCAATTATTGGATTTGCTACCATTTTTGTTTCTATAAAAGGGCTGACCCACCGCATGTTAAAGGAAGACAGCACAATAATGTGGTTAGTTCCGATACTTATACTGGGACTACTTTCAATTTATGCCATTGGCTATTTTGGAAAGAAAAAAGGCTACGACCAAATTGTGATTATCCACAATTTCTTTGAAAAGGCCATTGGAGAGTCTTTTTAAATTCAGCTTTAAGATTAGCATTCCAAGCGTTAAGGGTTCTATTGGGATTGTTTTTGAATAACAAAAAAATCGCACAAATTATCTTGCTAAATTTGAATCTTAATCTGAGTTTTATGAAAATCCTTCTCGTTTCATTTTGTGCAATTGTAATTTCTCTTTCTGGAGTTGCTCAAGATTTTAGAATTACAGAAAAAAAAGCGGCTAAAATTCACACATTTTACCCTAGGCAAGTATCCAATTTTTATGAGGCTGGTATTCAACCCATTCCTGAATCTCCTTATCCAAATGGAAAAGATTACCGGTCCTACCTAATGGAAGCAAAAGCCAAGTTTGCCCAACAACATCCGCCGCGTTATTTTGAGACTAGCGCAGGAGCTTCAAGAGCAGATCAACCTCAAGTTATTCAAGATTTTGGAACTTATTGGAGGCATCCTTTAGATGGACCAACGCTGCATGATGGAGGTGGGCCAAATGACAATTCACTGGCATTTTCAAATGACGCATACTTAATCACTTCATGGAATAGTTTGATTTACGCACATGACTTGCAGGCTGATACTCCTTGTTTTAACTCACATCCCTATTTAACGACATTATCCTTCCAGCAATTTGCGGGAAACTTAACCACCTCAAATCCATTTGATCCAAAAATTTTATACGATCCAGAAGAGAATAAATTTGTATTGCTCTTTTTAAGTGGTCGAGGTCCTAACGATTCTAAAACCATCATTGGATTCAGCACAACTAGCAACCCAGCCGATCCTTGGAATGTGTATGAAATTGGTGGTAATCCACTAAATAATAATACTTGGACGGACTACCCTCAAGTTGCATTGACCACAAATGAACTGTTCTATACAGTAAATCTTTTAAAAAGTGGGCAAGGATGGATTGAGGGTTTTGACAGAACCATTATTTGGCAAATTGATAAGCACTCAGGTTTTGATGGAGACGACAGTCTTAAACTAAACCTTTGGGATTCAATTTATTACGAAAACAAGCCGGTACGCTATTTTCGACCAATAAAAACTGGCGCAGGACCAGCTGGACCAAATATGTACTTTCTTTCAAACAGAGGTGTGCCCGTTGAATGGAACGATACTAAAGTGGTTGAAAGTGATACCGTTTTCTTAATCGAAGTTGACAATGAACGTGGAAAGTCACCTAACCTAACGGTGAAGCCTTTAAAGGCCAACCAAACCTATCAGACTCCCACAAATGCTACTCAGGCTGAAGGCCATATATTCTTTACGAATGATTCTAGAATTTTAGGTGGGTTTTATAACAACAACCAAATTCAATTTGTTGGAAACACGATGGATAAATCGACCAACAGGCCTGCCGTTTACCACGGAGTTATTAAGAATGTGAGCACGACCCCTACACTTACCTTAAGAAACATTAGTTCGGGAACTCTCGATTATGGTTTTGCGAACATTGCTTACACTGGAATTAAAACAACAAACCAAAGTTCAGTAATCGGTTTTAATCATACTTCAGCAACAGCTTATGCTGGCTTCTCCTGCGTTTATTATGATGGCGCGGGAAATTACTCTACACCAAAAATGTTGGTTGAAGGCGACAGCTTAGTGGATATGAATGGTTGGTCTAACGGAGACAGAACCTACGAACGATGGGGCGATTATTTTGGTATACAACGAAATTTTCGCTCACCAAAACAGGTTTGGCTGAATGGATACTTTGGAAAATCGAACCGAAGAAGTTCCGCATGGATTGTTCAAGTAAAAGTACCTTACGATGAAAATGACCCCGACAATGGAGTGGATACCTCCTATTTTCCGTTAAGTTTAAAAGAACATGAAACGAAGACCTTTAGTATGGTTTACCCAAACCCTTCTGACGGGGCTTTTAAAGTGCGCTTCAATTCATCTTCAGACCAATTCGTTAGCGTAAAATTAACTGCCATAAACGGTACTGAAAGTATTCAACTGCTGGAAGGAGATATAAAATCTGGAACCAACGAACTTAGCTTTCAAACTTTTGATTTGGCAAAAGGAATTTACGTTCTAGAAGTCGCAGGTCCGAATGAAGTTTTGGTGAACAAAAAGGTAGTTATTGAATAACTACCTTTTTATTTACAATACCACTGCTGTGCTTTAATTGGATAAAGTAAACTCCACGGTCCAATTTACTTACTCCAAAATCGCACTGTTCTTCTTTAATTTCAGTGCTAGGATTAAGCACTGTTTTACCATTCATATCTTGTAAAGAAATTGAAGTTACTTCTATCTCACTTTTATTCCATTTGACTGTCAGCTGATCAGTAGCAGGAATCGGAAATACTTCAACTTTTTCACTGCTGTTAAGCTCAGTAATCGATGCTGCCTCAATGTCAAACTCAATTTCTACCGAATCTCTTCCACATAAAGAAACTACCCTCATATATGCAGTTTGGGTTCCATTGCCTGAAAACTGAACGGTAGGGTTTTCAATTGTTGATGTAGTTCCATTTCCAAAAAACCAGTACCAATCATTTCCTCCAGGAGTTTCAGATTGAAATTCTATTAACCCATTTCCTTTGTGCACATAACTAATTTCGGCTTTTGCTTTGTCTTTAAAGGTGATATCGTCCAAAGCCATGTCGCTTCTAAATCCGCCACCAGTTACACCTCTAAAACGAACTCTAATAACACTTCCTATATCGGCAGACAAATCAATTTCATTATTCAGCCATTGTGTGCCTTTGTTTCCAGAAACCACAGGAGTAACATCATTGATCCATGTATTATTCTTAAAAATATCTACATGAAGCGCACCCATATCTGAGCCATTCATGTGATACCAATAATTTAATTTAGGTTGCGTTGCATTTTTTAAATCAATACAAGGGCTAATTAAAGCCGCCTCTTGATTATTACAGCCTCCAGATGCTTCTAAGAAGATGTATTTACCTGAACCGTTTCCTAAAGTATGATCGACGAAAGGACCGGTAGAATTCGTTGGCGTTCCTGCAGAATTAACTCTCCAATCAATATCATCTTCTGAACCATTAACTCCATTAATCCAACCCTCATCTAAAGAGCAGGTTGTGGCGCCGCAATCATTCTCTGAACCACAAGAAGACAAATGATCAAAATCATAAGTATAACATGGTAACTTTTCCTGAGGATCCAAATAAACTTGAACGTTTGCTACGCTGGTATCGTTAAACCTGTTTTGATCTCTCGAATCAACCATCCAAACCGTTAGAGTATTTGCACCTTGTGTATAGTTCGCTTTTGCATTGAATTTATAAGAAATCGTTTGCCCTGCTGACAATACACCAGCATAGGTTTCTTTTACAACTCCCCCTCCATTTACCTGAAAATACACGTCAACATTAGAAAAGAGTAGACTTTCATTGTTTTTAATTTCAATCTCGATTTCTTTACTAGTAGATGATGACTCACAGCTTACCACGGAACCAGCTCCTTTGGCAATATTGGTAATCTCAATATCTGCATTTAATGGGCAATTTAAGAGCCCTGGTGCTTTAATAACTGACTTCGTTCTGCGGCTTTTCGTTCCATCAGGAGTTTCGGCATCCATAGCAAAATGCATTTCTTTATAGGGGTTATAGTTTAACCCTTTGAAAATATATGGCGAAGCAGTTTGAGTTCCGACTATCTCCATATATTTTGCTCCCATTGTGTAAATATTATAGTTGCTTGCTCCTGAGATTGGAGTCCATATTAATTCCATACTGTCCGGACATATTCTAGTAATATTAACACCTGTGGGCTGAGGAGAAATTGTGAAACGATTTGAAAAAGCTACATTTCCACTAGAACTTACTCGAACCATTGCGTTTCCAGTAAATGCAGTTGGAACTGTCCATTCGTAAAACCTATCAGTTGCTGGAACGTTGGAACTTATATTCGACCAAGTTTTTCCGCTGTCCAATGAATATTCTAACAAAAAGCTACTTTGACTATCTGGGGTACTCCAACGAATCACTTCTTGTTCTCCTGGAACAAAAGACTCTCCGCCAGTAGGGTATTCTAATTCAATCCCTTCATCTTCTATGTAATAGATCACGTGATATTTTTGTGGACCTTGAGCAATTGCAGACCCTTTCACCACTATTTCATAATTACCACCCGGCATATTGGAAATAGCAATTTGTTCCATGTTATTTATGTTATCTACTCCAGTTGTAGCTGGATTATCTAATGTGGCATTACTAGAAATGTCCAAAACAAATGGAAGCACGATCTGGCTACCCGGAGCAACTAGTTCAAGGTCTAGATTATTCACTAATGGTGTGGAAGCATTTACTGCACCTCTTGGATCATTCCATGCCAGCATTATTTTCGCTAATTTTTTATTGTTGGGTATAACAATCTGATGGGTGTCAATTACTCCGTTGGTAATGGTTCCTGAAAAATGAGTTTGTTCGTTAATTACCTCGTAAGCTTTTCTTGCATTAATTCTTCCATAACCAAATTTAAAATCTGGTCCAGGGCGTCCTAAATCATCGGCAGTATTGCAGGCAATCGCCTTCATCAGAATTGCTTCAGGATAATTATTGCTATTTTTTTCTTTAAAACCTTGGTACAAGACTGCCATTGTTCCTGAAACTCCAGGACAAGACATAGAAGTTCCAGTTTTAAAAACATAATCGTTCACATCCGTTGTGCTCCAAACTTGGGTTCCAACTGCAGAAATCTCCGGTTTTATTCGGCCGTCTCTTGATGGACCTCTACTGCTAGAATTTGTCCACTCATCCAAATAAGTCAGGTTAGCTACTGTTAGTACATTCTTAGCCACCTTATGACCTCCAGTTATGGTATACCAGCCATTACGACCAGCGTTGCCAGCAGAAAAAACATGCAATAAGGAAGACATGTTTTCTGTTTGAATATCTAATTCTCGAGCAAAACTTGTGTAACCGGCATTCTGACCATTTGAATACGATGTACTTGTAATCTTAATATCGTGTTTTACATAATGACTTGCTATAGAATCAAAGCCGGGGTAGCCTTCACTAGCAGCTCCATATACGTATATTGTGGCTCCAGGTGCCATACCTTGAGCTGAAGGGTCTAAATTTCCAGCACCCATTATAGTACCACCCACATGATCCCCGTGATCTCCAGTGTTTGTTGTGATATACTGCTTCCCTATTCTACCAGCATAATCCAAATGAGGTCCAATAAAGCCATCGTCTTGAAGCATAACACTAACGCCTTCTCCATCAAGTTCTTTGTTTAATCCCGTGAATGACTTGGTTAAACCACCAATTCGTGCAGCATTTCTTGCTTTATAGTTTTCAGGGTGTCCTAATTCATCAATAGGCTCAATAAATAAAACGGAATTCAGTTGAGCCAATTCACTAAGGTTAGACTTTGGAATCTCGATTCGATAACTCATTGCTGAAGCGCTGTAACGCAACACCTTGGCACCAACCGAATTTAGACCACTTAGAATTGCATCATTGCTCAGTTTAGAGAACACCACAGTATTGACTCTAACCGATTCACCAAAAACGATATGCTCAGGTAAACTAGAAAAGTCAGAGATTGAAGGTTCGAACTTCATTTTTGCTGGAATTGAGGACAATCCTATAATTCCAAATATCGACAATTCGCTTTGATCTATCGTCTTATTTATGGTCACATAGTAGGTATTACTTCCAATGTAATCTCCAACAAAAAAACCTAGACTTTCCAATTCAGCACTTTGGTCCCTATTGATGAAGTTGCTTGTAGCTGCTACCCCGGTAAAAGGGTTCAATTCAGAAATGTTGTTTAAAGTTTTATTCGATATGCTGTTTTCAACTTCCAATGTTCCGCTCAACAACTTAAGTTGAGTTGCTTCATTTTGAGCAATTGCAGTTGAAGAGATTACAAGAGAAACGAGTATTACTAATGACTTGTACATAATTAATTTTTGAAGCGCTGAATTTACAGATAATAACAACATATGAGTTACACTTTACTAACGTTTCAAAATACAAAAGGGTTGATTTCAACACAACTTCAGATAATTGATCCAATTTCAAGTAAATTTTCAAGGTTTTTACCATTTGAAAAGCGAGTTATTAAAGCAGAGCAGAAAGAATAATTAACTTCGCCCCTTCATTTTTTAGTAACAAACATTATTATGACTTTAAGAAAACTTGCAATTGTGGCCTTAGGAGCTGCAACACTCACTTCTTGTAATGAAGGAAACGACTCTTTAGATGGGGCGGTTTTAACTACTAACTGGGATAGCTTAAGCTACAGTATTGGAATTAGTGTAGGAAATGGATTAAAAGGACAAAAACTAAACGAGGTTTCACCAAATGTCATTGCGCAAGGAATTAACGATGTTTTAGATAGTACTGCTCTTATTGGTGACGAGCAAGCAAACGCCATAATAGGTGCTTTTATGGATAAACAAAGAAACGAACAAGCTGCAGCTGCAGCTTCAGTTGCAAATGGTTTTTTAGAAGAAAACGCTAAAAATCCTGATGTAGTTGTTACTGGTTCTGGTCTTCAATATATCGTTATTCAAGAAGGAACTGGAGAAAAACCAGCAGCTACGGATAAAGTAAAAGTGCATTACCATGGAACTTTAGTGAATGGCAATGTATTTGATAGTTCAGTAGATCGAGGAGAGCCTATTGAATTTCCAGTAAATGGAGTTATTCCAGGTTGGGTTGAGGGCTTACAATTAATGTCAGTTGGATCAAAATACAAGTTTTTCATTCCTTCAGAATTAGCATACGGCGAAAGAGGTGCAGGTCAAATGATCGGTCCTGGCGAAACGCTAATTTTTGAAGTTGAGTTGCTTGGTATAACTAAAGGTGAATAATTATGAAAATTAAAATAATAACATTAGCAATATTCTTAGGATTATTTTCGAGCTCGTTTGCTGATGCTAAGAAGAAGAAAAAAGATAAAAAAGGAAAGAAAACCGAAACGAAAAAAATGGAATTAAAAAACGAATTGGATTCATTATCCTATGCATTAGGAGTGAGTATAGCAAATAATCTAAAGTCTCAAGGTGTTGACGATCTTAATTCAGCTGCAATGTCTGCAGCTGTAAAAGATGTGTATTCTGGAAACGATACTTTGATGAAAGCTGATGATGCAAATCAGTTTATCAATACTTATTTTGCTGGTGCAGCGGAAAGAAAGTCAAAAGAAGCTCAAGTTGAAGGGAAAAAGTTCCTTGACGAAAACGCGAAAAAAGAAGGTGTTGTTGTACTTCCAAGTGGTTTACAATACAAAGTGCTGAAAATGGGTGATGGACCTAAACCGGGTAAGGATGACAAGGTTACTACTCACTATCATGGAATGCTTATCGACGGGTCTGTTTTCGACAGCTCTGTAGATCGTGGAGAACCTGCTACTTTCCCAGTTGGTGGAGTTATTCCAGGTTGGGTTGAAGCTCTTCAATTAATGCCAGTTGGTTCTAAGTGGAAATTATTTGTTCCTTCAGACTTAGCTTATGGCGATAGGGGTGCTGGTCCGAAAATTGGCCCAGGTGCAACTTTAATTTTTGAAGTAGAATTATTGAGCATAGCTAAATAATTCCCGAAAACATATAAATTTAAAAAGGCGCGTATAGCGCCTTTTTTTATACTCCAAGCTTCTTAAATGCAGAAGGGATTTCTTCAATAATATCACCAGCTTTCATGGCTTCTTCTCCAAATTTATCAGCAGCTATATCGCCAGCTAAACCATGCAGATAAACACCAAGTATTGCGGCATACATTGGATGATATCTTCGCGCCAACAAACCTGTAATTAACCCCGAGAGCACATCCCCGCTTCCAGCAGTTGCCATACCTGGGTTACCGGTAGAATTAAAATATACTCTTCCGTCAGGAAGTGATATTTGAGAATTTGGACCTTTTAAAATCACTATACACTTGAACTTTTTCGAAAATTCAATTTGTGCTTGCAGCCTATCAAAGGAATTGTCTGAATTCAAAATCAACCGTTTGAATTCTCCAACATGTGGAGTGAAAATTGAATTCGCAGGAATAAAACCTAACCACGTTTTATTATTAGATAAAATATTAAGCGCATCTGCATCAAACAAAATGGGTACTTGTGCATTCTGAATTAAGGTCTTTAAAAAATTTGCAGTTGATTTACTTACACCAATCCCTGGTCCAATTCCTATAGAGTTGTAACTATCAATGGGTGGGACGTCGGCCAAATCTTCTTCGCCAAGCAATAAAGTCATAGCCTCAGGACATCGCACTTGCATTGGCACTAATAACGAGTTTGGAATGCCCATGGTTAGTAATCCTAAACCCGAACGCATTGCTGCTAATGCAGAAAGAATCGCAGCGCCGCCTTTGGTTTTGGTGCCTGCGAATAATACAGCATGTCCATAACTACCCTTGTGGCTATACTTTTCCCTTACCTGTACAATTTCCGTAATTTGTTGTGGCTCTAGGTAATGGTATGACGACTCAGCCTTTTCAAGAAATCCTGCGCTCAAACCTATATCTAATAAATTCCAATTGCCCACTCGAAGCCTATTTTCCTCAGCAAAAAAACTGAGTGGCGGAGTTTGAAAAGTTAAGGAAATATTGGCATGAATAGATACTTGCTTTTTGTTGTTTATGTCATCAATGAAAAGGCCCGAAGGAACATCAATTGAAATAACAAAAACATTTGATGCGTTTATTGCCTCAACCAATTGCTTCAGTTGTCCTTCTAGTGGTTTGCTTAACCCTGAGCCTAATAGGGCATCAATTATAATACAATCATCTTTTACGTCAATACTATCGGCTAACGTGTACTCTTTTATTTCAATCGGAAGCTTTCTAAGTCGCTCAAGATTAATTTTAAAATCGTCTGTCACAGTTTCTGAAAACCGAATTACAGAAACCGTTACTCTAAAGTTTGCGTTCGACAATAATCTCGCTATGGCAAGTCCATCTCCGCCGTTATTACCCGTTCCGCAAAAAACCTGAAATTCTGATTCGGCAGTACAATTCTGTATAATCCAACCTACACACGCCGTTGAAGCACGCTCCATTAAATCAACAGAACTGATCGATTCATTCTGGATAGTTACGGCATCCGCTTCTCTTCTTTGATGCGCACTAAGAATTTTCATTCAAAATCTTTTCGTGAATCTCCACAGCTTGTTTAATCAGCGAGCTTTTTTCATCGTTGAGGACTATATAGTCTGAAAGAAATCTTTTTTTATCTTCAGGCCATTGATTGCTTATTCTTGACTCTACTTCAACCCTGCTAGCGCTATCTCTTTTCATAACTCGTTCAATTCGAGTTTCAAGAGGAGAACAAACTAAAATGATTTTATCGCAACCAACATAACTACCACTCTCAAAAAGTATTGCTGCTTCTTTAATCAAATACTCAGCTTGCTCATTTTCCTTTTTCCAATTTGCAAAATCTTCGGCAACAGCAGGGTGAATAACCGCATTTAATCTTTCAAGCTTTTCTTTATTTCCAAAGGATGCTTTCGCAATTAGTTTTCGATTTACAACCCCGTTAACAATACTATTGGCACCAAAAATGACTTTTACCTTATCCTGAACCTCCTTATCAGTGCCAAGTATTCTTTTGGCTCGATCATCTGCACTGTAAATTGGAATATCTAAAATAGAAAACAGTTGAGCAACTGTTGTTTTTCCAGATCCAATACCGCCCGTAAGACCAACCACCATTGCGCTTAGTTTTTTAAAATGTACTCCACTCGATGCGGGCTGTAATCTAGAACTTCTGCCCCCTTTGGTGATTTGACATTTTTAACCGTTAAGTATTTTTTTGATTGGTCAAAATCCGTTGTTTCAACAACGAATGAAAACTGACTAGCCTCTAATTTATCAAAATCAGACAATCCAATTTTCACTCTTACTTTTACAGCGTTTGGAAAAAGCTTAATGTTATTTTCAGTGCTATCCGATATAATATCGATGGGTACTACTAATTCCTTTTCAGTAGCTTTATCGACATGAATCATTAATCTAACGTGTTTTGTATCTGAACTGAAATTCATAGCAAAATCAAGATCTACATCTTTAGAAACAGATTTATCCAAATCTTCCAGCGTAAGCAATTGAGTGGAAATAAAGTCTAATTTATTTAGCAAAGAGGTCGGTCCAGATAGAAGAATTTGTTTTGGACTTACGGTTATAGAATCCTTCAAATATGATTGCCCACTAATGGTGTAGTTAACATTTGGGCGAACATTTACAATCTTCTCAGTAATATAATCTGTACAAATTCTAAGTGAGTCAATATTAATGTTCTCAATTTTAATGTCCGAAGGGATTTCAGTGTTTGCTAGTTTCTCCAATCTAAGCTTAGGTATTATACTCAAATCTCCTCCTTGTCTAAATTTTTTAATCCCAGAGGAGTAATCCACCGATAAAGAGTCTAAACTTCCAAACAAATAAAAAGAAAGCAGCTTAAAACCAAAACCATTTACCTTAACCGTTAGAAATCGAGGTAATTCATTTACAACTACCTGCTCGGCAGGTACATTTTCATACCGTAATGGGAAGTTTAATTCTGTCGAGTAATCCTTAGTAAATGCATTTAACAGCCAGAAAACTGTTGTTAAACACAAACAAATAAGAAATACTGAGAGGTTCTTACCTAATCGAATCCCAAATACCATTTGAGATTTTTCGTCAGAATGTAGGTCTACCTCATCCACACATTACTTGTTTTTTTCTATTTCAGCTACCGCTTCAGCAGTATTTCCCGCTGAAAAATCTAATGAAATCGCTGATTTTTCAATGCGCATTTTTGCTCCACCATCAGTTTCTAGCATAATAGTAGCTTCATTAATATCTTTAATCTTACCATGAATTCCTCCTATGGTTACCACCTTATCTCCTTTTGCCAAAGACTTCCGAAACTCTTTTTGCTTCTTAGACTTTTTTTGTTGGGGTCTAATTATGAAGAAGTAAAAAACAAGCGCTAGAGCACCAAAAAAAACCATATTCATGGCTCCACCACCTGAACTTTGTAATAATATCATATTTATAAACTATTTAGATTCTTCAATACTCATTGTAGGTTGGCCTGGTTCAACATTCTCATCTGTACCAGAAGCCTCGTCCATTTCTTCTACCGCTGGCTTAATAATGTTCCCTGTAAGCGCAACAACAGTTGTACTAGGCTGAGTATTAGCTATAACCGATACTTTTTTATGCTGCTTACCATTTTTTCCTTCGCTATTAAACACTACGCGTATTTCTGCAGACTCTCCTGGTGCAATTGGTTTTCTAGGCCAATCTGGGACAGTACAACCACAACTTCCTTTAGCAGAGCTTATCACTAAATCTGATTCACCAACATTGGTGAATTTATAGGTAAACTTTACTTTTTCACCCTGAGTAATTTCACCAAAATCATACAATTCATTTTCAAATTTGATTTCGGTTAAATTTTCAACTATATCAGTTGTTACTTCTTTTTCTTCCTCAGCGCAAGCAACTAATAAAAATAGTGCGCTTATAAATGCAAAGTATTTCATCGTATTCTATTCGTTTTATTTACAGTGGCAAATTTAGTAAAAGCCATGAGGCCTATCTCATATTATTTCCTATTAAAAAGTTCTTTAGTTCTTTTTAATAATCCATCAGATTGATAGTGATAGTAGTTTTCCGTTGTTGCGCCAAAACTGGAATAAAACCTAGCTGTGCCAGGGTTTTCAGAACCTTCAAAGTCCAATATTTTATCACTATTTGAAAAATTTCGTATTAATTCTGAAATTAAAAAAGGCATAGCACCTATTTCTTTTCCTTTTTCCCCCAAGGCAGTAAAGATCAGCGTAACTCTTTTTTTGCTAATTAAAATCAAAGCAAAAGCTATATGCTCTTTTTCAAGCATAACACTGTACAGTTCGGAAAAATCATTTTTTGATATTGACACCAAATCCTTAAACCAAGACTTATTTAACCCAAAGTCCTTTTGCAATTGGAACAATTTAACCGCTTCATCGATTAAATTATTTGGCACCTTATTGAACTTAGCATCGAAATTTTCAGCTTTTTTTATCCCTCTTTTGGTATTGGTTTTAAATTCCTTTTTTAGGGTTTCAAACGTTTTATTCAAAGGGAGTATCAGGTTTGTTTTTTCAATACTTGAAAAACTTGAAATAAGCTGCTTTTCAAAAACTATATCGAGATAACTAACCGGTTTTAATATAAGTTCCTCTAGTTCCATTAACTGAGGAATAGTTGGAAAAACAGTAAAAACATTAAGGCGTTGCACGTGATTAATTTGCCCCAAATACTTCACGCCAAGCTTCGATTTAATAATAACTGGCAAAATCGCCTCATAATTACCGAATACCAAACCGCTCCAGTTTTTCGAAACTATATCTAGGTAAAAGGAATAGCCATATATATGTTCATTCGAAGCATTGATTACCGTATTGTTCCATTTTTGATCATCTATCTCAGATCGACTTAACAATGTCCAGCTACTCATATCTCCTCTAATGATTCCAGCAAATTTGGAAGCAGATTCTGCCACCCCTGCCATGGTTCCATTTCACTTAAAGAGTCAGAATGCCATACGAAACAGAACTCACCATTTACCTTCTTAACCTCTTTAGCTAACTTCATAGCTTCATCAATAACAGTTTCTGGTTCGGATGGAAAGTAATATTTGAAGGTGGCTTCCATAAAACAAAATGGATGAATCCTTAAATTGGTTTCTATTTCTAACTCTAGGTCATAGAAATAATAGGGTGTGCAAATGGACGCTCTAAACCCAGAATGATCTGGATATCCCATAGAGAAATCATCAGTAATTTCTAAATCCATTAAATTTCTGTAGGTTTCGGGCAAGTGTAATTTCAAAAAATGTTGGCGACTATAAACTACAGGATAATGCAGAACCTTAGAAAGTCGATTGCGTTCAGTGGCCAGTTTATCTATATCATCATTTGATGCGAAGCTAGGATGCAAGCCCACCGTTGAGTAGTCGTTTACGTGCTTTATAACCGATTGGAATTTTCTGGAAGTTATTGAAACGCTTTTATCATTTTTATCGTAATCACCTACTAAAAAAAAGTAAACGAACTGCGTGTGAAATTTATTTTGAATAGAAATCAACCTATCAAAAACATCAAAAGGGTCCCTTTTATTGCCAATTAAAGTAGCTGAACGATTTTTTAAATTACTAAAATCCCTTTGAATTAAATCCTTGGCTACACCAGCTATAGTGCGCACTAATCCTTTTTCTTTGTAAGCGAACGCACTATCGACATCGATAGTTGGAGTAATTCTAAATTCCAATTTCTGAAATTCTAATGTCGGAAACTTCGACATCAATAACTCCTTTAAATCTTGAGCCCAACTATTTATAACTGGTTGCCCAAGAAAATTTGCATTAAACGCAAGACTATACTTTGCTGAAAATCGTCCATGCTTATCCTTAACATGGGGTAAATACTCTTCGTAGCGCGTAGACAAATAAAACGCTGCCGAAAACAAATCAAAGGGAAATGGAGAATCATTGACTTTAAAAATACCAATTCCAGAATTGGTTTTAAATACGGGGACATCGAATTGCTCGATACCCTTTTCAAATAGCAATCCATGCGGGACAAAGTTCAATTCATCGCTTGTTGGTTGATAGGCATAAGAGATTTTTGGCCCCTCCAGGTCTTGAAATTCAGATTTAACAGCGGTAAAGCTGACAGATAACCCCAAAATATCACGCAAAATCAATTGAAATGCATACTTCACACGTGGTGAAAGTTGTTGCGAGTAAATCAGTATATCTGAATTCATTACTGGCTAAAGTAAGCTTTCGTCGGCAAAACTGAAATAAGAGTTTTCAGCAATAATAATATGGTCTAACACTGGTATGTCTAATACAGTTCCAGACTCCCTTAGTTTTTTAGTCAAATTTATATCAGCTTGGCTTGGTTTTAGATTTCCGGAAGGGTGATTATGTGCTAAAATAATTGCACTAGCAAGATTGTCAATAGCAGATTTAAATATTACCCGTGTATCTGCAACGGTGCCACTAATGCCTCCTGAACTTATTTTAGATTTCTTAATGACTCTATTGGCACGATTCAACAATATAATCCAAAACTCCTCCGTATTCAAGTCACTTAGTTCGGCATGGAGAATTTCGAAGGCATCATTACTTGAAGAAATTTTCTTTTTGACTGTATTCTCTTGTGACCTGCGCCTTCTGCCAATTTCGAGTGCAGCAGCAATAGAGATTGCTTTTGCCTCACCAATACCTTTAAACGTTTGTAGTTCTGACAAGTTGTATTTTCCTAATTCCAACAAATTATTGGATGCTGTAGATAAAATTCGTTTTGAAAGTTCAACTGCGCTTTCATTTCTGCTGCCAGAGCCAATGATGATAGCAAGTAATTCCGCGTCACTAAGTGCCGCTCTTCCTTTCAAAAGAAATTTTTCTCGAGGTCTATCGTCTTCTGCCCAGCTTTTTATAGAAGTCTTGGATGATTCCATGAGATTAAATTACAAAAAAAGCCCTTCACGAAGATTCGAGAAGGGCTTTAAATTAAATCTGTAAAGAAAATATTATTTTTTTTCTTCCATCATTTCTTCTGCAGCTTCTTCCACTTTTTCGGCTCCTTCTTCTGCAGCATCAACAACCTCTTCTCCTGCTTCCTCCATTGAATCAACAGCATCTGAAGCTTCGTCAGAAACTGCTTCCATCATATCTTCAGCCTCATCAGTCACTTCTTCTGTCGCTTCTTGAGCTTCTTCTTTTACTTCTTTATTTCCTCCTTCAGCACAAGAAATAAACATTGCTGCTGACATAAAAATTATTAATACCTTTTTCATAATTGTTCTTTTTGTTTATTCAAAAATAGTGTGTTTAACCTATCTGATTATCAATTTACAAGAAGTTATTTACAATTGTATCTTAATTAAACTAGTTTTTCTTTCTAATTTTCTCAACATCTTCTTTAACTTCTTTCTTAATACCTTCAACATCTTCCTTAATATCTCGCTCCATTTCTGATTCGGTTTCTTTAAGATCCTCTGGTAGCGTTTTTACCCCTTCTTTAACATCCGAGCCTAACTCTCTAGTTCCTTCCGGAATATCCTTAATTGTTTCCAAATCATTTTCAATTTGCTTTAACTCTTCTTTCACTTCGCTCTTTCGATCTTTCGACTTACTTGAATCACAAGATGACATAGAAACTAAAACAGCAACAACAACTAATAAAATTCTCATAATTATTTTTTTTTCAAAATTAAACACTTTAGGCAAAAAAAAAGCCTTCCCGGTATTCGAGAAGGCTCAATTATTTTATAAAATTTACAACTATAAAGCTGCAACTTGCTTTGAAAGTTTTGATTTTAAGTTTGCAGCTTTATTAGAATGAATAATATTCTTTTTAGCCAACTTATCTATCATAGAGAATACCTTGGGTAAAGAAGCAGTCGCTGCGTTTTTATCTGTTTCTGCTCTTAAATCGCGAATAGCGTTACGAGTTGTTTTAAAAACATAACGATTTAGCTCTCTACGAACTTTAATCTGTCTTATTCTTTTTAATGCTGACTTATGATTTGCCATACTATTTTTTATTTAAAAAAATTGTAGCCCATAGGAGAATCGAACTCCTGTTACCAGGATGAAAACCTGGCGTCCTAACCACTAGACGAATGGGCCATTTGTGACTCAAACTTATTTAGTTTGAATGTTCAAAAACCTGCTTTTTTAAAAGCGTGTGCAAAAGTAACTATCATTTTAAAAACACAAAACATATTTCTTCTTTTTTTCAAATTATATATGCATATTAATTAACATATATCACAAACCAGAATGAACACATGTATTAAATTTGCAATATGAAACTAATGTTACTGTCTATAGGCTTACTAGGTCTTGCGTTTGCAGGAATTGCAATTAAAATCCTTGTTAAGAAAGAGGGTAAATTCGCTGGTACTTGCGCATCAAATAATCCCATTCTAAATGAGGATGGCCAGCCTTGTAGTTTTTGCGGTGCACTTCCTGATCAGCAATGCGAGAAAGAGGGTTAATTCGATAGAATTTCCAGTTTCTCTTTTAATCCCTTAGAATAATAATAAAGGTATTCATCATTTGGACCGGTGAAGATAAAAAAGGCTTTAAGGTCCTTTCCTTTGTCTGAAGTCAAAAATTGTTTACTTCTTTCTAGACCCATTACCATGAAGGCAGTCGCATAGGCATCTGCTGACGTACAATTTGAAGAAATTACGGTGGCACTCAAAATGGAATTAATTGCAGGGTAGCCCGTGTTTGGGTTTATAGTATGGTGAACTTTTCTACCATCAATAAGTGCAAATTTTCTGTAATTCCCAGAAGTTGCAATGGCCTCGTTTTTCAATTCCAATTTTGCTTGTAATGTTCTAGCATCCATATTTTCTTCGGGTTTATCTATTCCAGCTAACCAACTTTTACCTGTCGGGTGCGCCCCACTCGCATACATTTCACCACCAATTTCGACTAGAAAATTTGTTATTCCTGATGCACTCAAAAATTCAGCTACTACATCAACACTATATCCCTGTGCAATGGCATTAAAATCAAGTTGCAATCCAGGTTTACTTTGAAGCAATAAAAGATTGCCTTTTGCAGAACTTGATATTCGATTTTCAATAGTAATTTTGGCTGTAAGATCTTTGAGCACGATCGCATTCATATCTAGTAATAGTTTTATTTCTAATACTCTAGCGCTATCAATATTCAAGGTTTTAGTGCTTTTCGATCCTAATCCGTAATAATCAATTAATGGTTTAACTAAAGGGTTAAAGGCTCCATTCGTAGCCTCATATATCAACCAAGAAGTGGTTAGATTCGTTTCAAAAAACTCATCGAGTAGAATGGAATCTTCTCCAGCATTAAATCTAGATAACAAACTTTCCTTATTCCAATTAGACAAAGAATAATCTATAGCTGTAAGAATTGAATCAATGTCTTCCTTGGCAATTGAACTATCAGAATAGTAAACAATTGAGTAGGTCGTTCCTTGCGCAGTGCCCTTTATAGTTCTTTTCTGAAACTCAGGTTGATTGGATAAGTTATCTACACTTTCACATGCAAAAAACAAACTTGAAAATACTAAAAAGAATAAAACCCTTGCCATAAATTTAGATTTCACGATCAAAACAATTCTTACTAAATAGGTGTTTCAAACAAAAAAGCCCCTTCCGAATTCGGAAGGGGCTTTAAATATCTTATCCTCCAAAGTCATCGAAGGCAACGTTTTCAGGAGGCACACCCCAATCATCGCACATCTTTAAAACGGCCTGATTCATCATTGGTGGTCCGCAGAAATAAAATTCTATTTCCTCTGGAGCATCGTGTTTTGATAAATAATTATCAATTACTGATTGATGCACAAAACCAACAAATCCGTCTCCTTCATCTTCCATATTTTCTTTAACCTTCCAATTGTCCTCTTCCAAGGGTTCAGAAAGTACTAAATGAAATTTGAAATTAGGAAAATCTTTTTCTAAAGCGTAGAAATGATCTAGATAGAACAGTTCTCGTTTTGAGCGACCACCATACCAATAGGACACTTTGCGTCCAGTTTTAATTGTTCGGAACAACTCATAAAGATGAGAACGCATTGGAGCCATACCTGCACCACCACCTATATAAAGCATTTCAGAATCGTTGTGCTTGATAAAGAACTCACCATAAGGTCCAGATACGGTTACTTTGTCTCCAACTTTTCGTGAGAAAATATAAGAAGATGCAACTCCTGGATTTACATCCATCCAACCGTTCTTCTCTCTGTCCCAAGGTGGTGTAGCTATACGAACATTTAACATTATTCTTCTGCCCTCTGCTGGGTAAGAAGCCATTGAGTACGCTCGTTCTACCACCTCATCATTTTTCATTGTAAGAGGCCACAGATTAAAGTTGTCCCATTCCTTTTGAAATTTATCAGGCTCTCCGGGATGCTCTTCCGGGTGAGCTTCAATATCAATATCAGAAAAAGGAACCACCGTTTTTGGGATTTCAATTTGGATATATCCACCCGCTTTGTAATCCATATCTTCGGGTAGCTCAACTATGAATTCCTTTATGAAAGAGGCTACATTGTAATTAGTAACAACGGTCGCTTCCCATTTTTTTATTCCAAAAATTTCTTCTGGAATAGAAATCTCCATATTTTCCTTAACTTTTACTTGACAGCCAAGTCGATAATCTTCTGCTATTTCTTTTCTTGAAAAATTCGGTTCCTCTGTTGGTAATATTGAACCTCCACCACTGTGCACCTGACAAGTACATTGTATACAAGTTCCTCCACCACCACAAGCCGATGGTAAGAATATTCCAGCATTTCCAAGTGTGGACAATAACGTGCCACCACCTTCTACTTCGATTTCTTTTTCGCCATTAATCTTTATCATTACTGGCCCAGATGAAGATAACTTAGCTTTTGCAAACAAAAGCAACGACACCAATAGAAGAGTAACTATTAAGAAAACAACTATGGCTGCTGTAAGCGTGATTCCCATTTTATAATTTTTATAGTTGTGTAATTATAATTCGATTCCCATAAAACTCATGAAAGCAATTCCCATAAGTCCTGTAATAATAAATGTAATTCCCAAACCTCTCAAAGGAGCTGGCACATGAGAATACTTAATTTTTTCTCTAATTGCAGCAATGGCAACAATCGCTAGAAACCAACCAACACCTGACCCCAAGCCAAATGCCGTAGCTTCACTAATTGTTGCATATTGTCGCTCCTGCATAAATAACGCACCACCTAGTATTGAACAGTTTACTGCTATAAGTGGCAAGAAAATCCCCAAAGCACCGTAAAGAGCTGGCGCAAATTTTTCTACTATCATTTCAACTAATTGCACCATGGATGCGATTACCGCGATGAACATTATAAATGATAGGAAACTTAGATCAACAGTTGCATATTCACTGCCTAACCAAGAAAGTGCTCCTTCTTTCAATACGTAATTCTCCAACAAATAATTAATTGGAACGGTAATACCTAAAACGAAGATTACAGCTGCACCGAGTCCTACACCTGTTTTTACTGTTTTTGATACCGCTAAGTATGAACACATACCAAGAAAGTAGGCAAATATCATATTGTCTATGAAAATGCCTTTTACGAATATATTTACTAATTCAGTCATGGTTTTTTTTCTAAGTTGAAATTAGTGTGATTCGATTAATGCAGTGTTCTTAGAACGCTGAATCCAAATAATAATTCCTACGATAATAAGAGCCATTGGAGGAAGAATAACAAAGTTGTTGTTCATGTATCCAAAAGAATAAACAACATCTGGTATAATCTGAATACCAAATAATTTTCCTGCACCAAATATTTCTCGAACAACAGCAACAACTATTAGCACCCAGCCGTAACCAATTGCGTTTCCAAAACCGTCTAATAATGAAGGCCAAGGCTTGTTTGCTAAAGCAAACGCTTCAAGACGCCCCATGATAATGCAATTTGTAATGATAAGCCCAACAAATACACTTAATTGCTTACTTACATCATACACAAATGCTTTTAAAACTTGATCAACTAAAATTACCAATGCAGCCACTATTACCAACTGCACAATAATTCTAATTCGATCTGGTATTCCATTTCTCAGTAACGATACTATTACATTACCTGCCATCATGACAAACATTACTGATATAGTCATTACTACAGCATTTTTTACCTGGGTAGTAATTGCCAAAGCCGAACAAATTCCCAATACTTGAATAGTGATTGGGTTTTGATCGTTTAATGGATCTATTAAAAGCTGTCTATTTTTCTTTGAAAATAGAGGCTCTTTTTCTTCAACTGCAACTGCTTCAGCCATAATTAAGAATTTGTTTTTTGAAAATAAGGTTGATAAACCCCAAATGTTCTTATTATCATTTCTTCAACACCTTTAGAGGTTATGGTTCCACCCGTAATACCATCGACGCCGTAATCCGTAGCTTCTCCTCCTCCACTTTTGAAAACTTCAATGGCCACTTCACCATCTTTATAAATATTATCACCAGAGAACTGACCTTCAAAAGAAGTCTGATTGATTTCAGCGCCTAATCCAGGGGTCTCTGTCTTATGATCGAAGTTAGCACCAAAAATCGTGTTTAAATCTGACTCTAAAGAAACGAAACCCCAAATTGGACCCCAAAGTCCAGTGCCCACCATAGGGACTACATAGATTTTTTCGCCTTCTTTTTCACATACAAACATTGGATATAACATATCGTCTTCCGTTATAGCTTTTGCCTTAAGTTCTTTGTATTGTTTCTTTACGTCAACATTAAAAGCCATTTCCCCTTCAACAACTTCACCACGCTGGTTAATTACTACTTGCTCCACGACATATTTATCAAACAAGTCAGATGCTTGATCTCTGTCTGTAACAATGTTTATTGAAGAAAGAATGTTTTGCATTTTCTCTAATTTCACATTCTTGTCCTGAAATGGTTTTAGACCCATTGCCGCGAATGCCAATAAAGCACCCACAACAACAACCATTACTATGGCAAAACCAAATGTATATCCGCTACTATTTTTATTTATTCCCATATCTAAACCTTTATGCTATTGCTTGCGCACGCTTAAGACGTTTACTAATATTTCCTTGAACTACGTAATGATCAATCAATGGCGCCATGACATTCATAAATAATATCGCCATCATTATTCCTTCTGGATATGCTGGGTTAAACACTCTAATCATAATCCCGAGTAAACCACAGAAAAAACCATAAACCCACTTACCAGTATTTGTTTGAGCGGCACTAACTGGATCTGTCGCCATAAATACCATTCCAAAGAAAAAGCCTCCCAACATTAGCTGATGGTGCGCAGGTATTTCCATATAACTATTTGCTCCCCACATATTGAATAGGCAGCCCATTACGTAACCACCAATGAGCATAGAAAGCATTATTCTCCAGCTACCAATTCCAGAAGCAATTAGAATAACGGCTCCGATTAAACAAGCTATCACTGAAGTTTCACCAACAGAGCCTGGTATAATTCCAATAATAGCGTCCAAATAAGGAGGTATTCCTGCAACTCCTTGCTCTACCGCATTTCCTAAAGCAGTTGCTCCTGTGTACCCATCAACAGTTTGCATACCATCAGTAGAAATCCAAACCGAGTTACCAGACATTTTCGTAGGATAAGCAAAGAATAAGAATGCTCTAGCTGTTAAAGCAGGGTTCAAAATATTCATTCCCGTTCCTCCAAAAACTTCCTTTCCAAAAACCACTGCAAAAGCGGTAGCTGCAGCAACCATCCATAGCGGAACCTCTACAGGCATAATTAACGGAATTAACATTCCAGAAACTAAGAATCCCTCTTGAATTGAATGTCCGTTTTTTATACAAAATAGAAACTCAATCCCTAAACCAACGCCATAAGAAACGATAACTAGTGGAAGCACTCTGATAGCTCCATAAATCACCATATCAATAAACTCGGCAGATTCTCCAATTGCAAGAAAATGCTGATAACCTACATTGTACATTCCAAATAATAGACAAGGAACAAGAGCAAGGATTACTGTAACCATCGTTCTTTTTAAATCAATTCCGTCTCTAATATGAGCGCCCTTTGAGGTAGCATGACCAGGCACAAATAAAAATGTTTCTAGCCCATCAAAAACAGGCCAATACTTCTCAAGCTTTCCACCCTTGTCAAAGTTTGGTTTAACGCTCTCAACTATATTTTTTATAAACTCCATAATATAATACTTGCAATTAGCTCAACTCTTTTATAATTAAATCAAGACCATTTCTTACAATCTCTTGAGAGTTTATTTTCGAAGTGCAACCAAATTCGCACAAAGCAAAATCCTCAGGTGCAACTTCATAAATTCCCAAATTTTCCATTTGCTCAATATCGTTAATTATGATTGATTTTAGCAATTGAACTGGATATATATCAAATGGAAAAACCTTCTCATATTGGCCCGTCATAACGAAAGCTCTTTCTTCACCGTGGATTCCTGTACCCAAGTTGTACTTTTTATTAGGCATCGCCCAAGAAAAAAATGTTTTGGATAAAGAAAATTTATCAAAACCAGGTGCAACCCAACCAAAAAATTCTGCTTCATGATCTTCGCGAATCGCTGTTACTTGATGATGATAATATCCCAAATAACCTGCTGCCTCTATTTTATCCCCTGTTAAAACGTTACCAGAAATAAATCGTGCATTATCATTAATGTTTCCTTTTGATAAGCTTTCTACAGAACTACCTAAAACGACTGAATAATATTGAGGAGCTTTTACTTCCGCACCAGTCATTGCAAGTACACGTGAATTTTGAATTTTACCTGTATTCAAAAAGCTTCCTATTGCTGCTAAGTCTTGCACATTTATTGTCCATACTATTTCGCCTTTATTTAACGGTTCGATATGATGGATTTGAACGCCAACATTTCCTGCAGGATGTGGACCTGCTATTGAATGTATTGTACAATTATTTAACCCAGAAAAAACACCCTTATCTCCTCGTGTCACAATATTAACAGCTCCCTTGGTAAGTTTGGCTAACGCATCAATACCAGTTTGTAAATCTGTTGCTCTGTCTTTTAGAATAAAATTATAATTAGGAGCCAATGGTGAAGAATCGAAGGCAGAAATAAAAATTGCCTTAGGATCTTCGTTAGCATCAGCCATAACGTCGAACGGACGTTTCTTAATTAACGGCCACTGCCCCCCTCTCTGAAGAATCTCAATTATTCCAGCTTTATCAGCAGAATTAACGCCAGACACATCAAAGTTTTCAAATTTTGTTTCTTTATCGGCTAATAATCGGACTTCTAATATTCTACGTTTTGCTCCACGAACTACTTCGGCTACTTCCCCGGAAACCGGTGAAACAAACTTTGTGTTTTCGTTTACTTTATCGTGAAACAATGGAGTTCCTGCTTTAACTTCATCGCCTTCTTTGACTTCTAATTTTGGAATTACTCCATGAAAATCAGTCGGCTTTAATGCTACAGTTGTTGAATCGATGGCAACAAGCTTTTCTTCAGCTTTGCCTACTAGATTGATATCAACACCTCTGCTAATCTTGACGTTTTTTGCCATCTATGTTTTATTTAATATAGATCGAAATTTCGCCGCAAATTTAAGGGATAAATCCCTTGTGTCATTTGAAACTTAATCAAGGTTAAATACAAGTACCTAAATTTAAGTGTCAACCCGATAATAAACTTTACAAAACACCTATTTTCAGGGGCTTACAATAGGACTTGAGTAATTAAATGTGCTTAATTTAGAATGATTCTAAATAATAGAGCGCCGATAAAAAAACCCTGCTCATTTAAATGAACAGGGCTAAGATAAAAATATCTTTAAAGTGTTTTAAGCCAACACTTCCTTTACTTTATCCGCAGCCTCTTGAAGTACAATTGCTGATTCTACTTTCAAACCTGAATCATCAATAATCTTCTTAGCTTCTTCAGCGTTTGTACCCTGCAGTCTTACAATTATCGGAACCTCTATGTTTCCCATATTCTTGTATGCATCAACTACCCCTTGAGCAACTCTATCACAACGAACGATACCTCCAAAAATATTCACCAAAATAGCTTTAACATTCGGATCTTTCAAAATCATTTTAAAGGCCTTCTCAACTCGTTCAGCGTCAGCAGTGCCGCCTACATCTAAAAAGTTTGCCGGATTACCTCCAGATAGCTTTATAATGTCCATAGTTGCCATTGCTAAACCAGCACCATTAACCATACAACCCACATTTCCATCGAGCTTTACGAAACTTAGTCCCGCCTCCATTGCTTCTACTTCTGTGGGATCTTCTTCATTCAAATCGCGCATTGCTGCATAATCTGGATGACGGTATAATGCGTTATCTTCAATATTTACTTTAGCATCTACTGCAATAATTTTATCATCAGAAGTCTTAAGTACTGGATTAATTTCGAACATTGCCGAATCAGAACCAACATATGCTGCATACAATTTCCCAATGAACTTTACCATTTCCTTGAACGCCTTTCCGCTCAATCCCAGGTTAAAAGCAATCCTTCTAGCTTGAAAGCCCTGAAGACCAACTCTTGGGTCAACTTCTTCCTTGAAAATACGATCTGGAGTCTTCTCCGCAACAGTTTCAATATCAACTCCGCCATCAGGAGAATACATTATTGTGTTTCTTCCAGATTCTCTATTCAAGAGAACAGACATATAAAACTCTGCCGTTTCTGATTCTCCCGGATAGTAAACATCCTCAGCAATTAACACTTGATTTACAAACTTTCCTTCTGGACCTGTTTGATGCGTTACCAAGGTCATTCCCAAAATCTCATTTGATATTGAACGCACTTCGTCTATGGATTTAGCCAACTTAACTCCTCCACCTTTTCCTCGTCCACCTGCATGAATTTGAGCTTTTATAACCCACCATCCTGTTCCGGTATCTTCAGTTAACTTTTTAGCTGCTTCAACTGCTTCGTCAGCAGTTTTAGCAACAATTCCTCTCTGAATCGCTACTCCGTAGCTATTCAAAATTGACTTTCCTTGAAATTCGTGAATGTTCATTTTTTGTCTTTGAAATTTGCAGCGCCAAATGTAAAGCATTGGATTCACTCAATGATTAGGTGAAATGAGTTTTATAACAGTCTTTTTGAATTCACGAGCTCAATTTGTATTTCTTTTTAATTTTCTATATTTACTGAATTGAAAAATAGATGGTTATGAAAGTTTTCCAAAAAATCCTAGTCTGTATTTATCTTCTCTTTCCTTTTTTATTTGTTAACGCAACAGAAAAAACCGAAACGTTTCATATTATTGGACCAACTGATGCAGTTTGCGTTGGTCAAAAAATAAAATTGGAGGCATCTGGACCAGCTAATGGCTTTGAATATTTTTGGTACCCAAGGAACAAAGTGGTCAGCCCTTTCTTAAAAGCAACGGATTATATTCCTGAAGAAACTACTCAGTTGTTTGTAGTTCGAATGTCAACCTCAAATTTATCTAACACAGACACTGCATATATTACAGTAAAGGTTAACGAAAAGGAAGTAGAAATTTATGGTCCTGGGTTCGTTTGTCTGGGCGCTTCTGCTAGTTTAGAAATCGCGCCTTATTTCAACAATCCTGTGTGGTCAACCAATGAGAATAAACATCAAATTGAAGTCACAAAACCTGGTATTTATTCTGTCAAAGCACATGAGGGATGTGACTTAGTTAAAGGTAATCACTACGTGGATAGTAAGACAAATCCTTTAAGCAGAATTATGGCAAATCGCAATACCGATTTGTGTAATGGTGACCAAGTTGAATTACGCTCCTTTAGTGCAGTAAACCCCTCTTGGTCAAACGGCTCTGAATCTAGAAGCGTAATTGTGAAAACAAGTGGTAACTATGTTTTGCGCAACACAAATGAATGTGGAATTGATAAAGCAGAGATATCAGTAAGGGTTCACCCCATTCAAGCTGATTTTATTCCTTCAGCTACTGAGCTGCTGGAAAGCGAAAACCTTGAACTATATAACCATAGTAAGCATGCCGTTCGTTATGAGTGGTATCAAGACGGTCACTTACTTTCAGAAGAAGAAAATACCGAAGTAAGGTTTCAAACTTCAGGCGCTTATTCAGTTGAGCTTCATGCTTTTAATGCTTATGGTTGTCGAGATATAATGGAATACCCAAGTATTGTAGTGGTAAGCAAAGAATCGTCTATATCAGCAAACAAAGAAGATATTATATTTCCGAACTCTTTTACTCCTAACGGTGATGGGAAAAACGATGTGTTTGAAATGTATACTGGCGATATCTACAATTTAAATGTGACTATCTATAACCGCTGGGGTCAGATAATATTTGAAGAACAGAACTCTAGTGAAGTAGTTTGGAATGGAACTGATATAGCCGGAAACAAACTAGAACAAGGTCAATATGTCGTTCATTATAGCTATGAAAATAAATTCGGAGAACCCATCACTAAAACCTCTTCAGTTAATCTACTGAGATAGATTTATACTCGAAGCACAAAGTGCTCTTTTTCTATATCCTTTCTAAAAAAAAGCAATCCTTTGTAAAACAGGTCAATACTAATTGATACTTCTTCCAAAGAAACAATTTCTTGCCATGCCTTTTCCATTCCACTACTCCAATGAATATCATCAATAATAACTACAGAGGAGGCATTCAATTTACTCTTTAACAAGGTAAAATACTTAATGGTTGCATCGTAAGTATGATTAGCATCTAAATAAACCAAATCGATAGGTAAGCTAATGCTTTCTAACAGTTGAGGAAGCGTTTTATCTATAGAGCCTTCAATACTATTAATGTTTTCCAACTGAAGCTTTTGCCAGCCTTTCTGTGCAATGGAAAGAATATCTGGGTTCCCCTCAAAAGTGTATAACTTGTTTGTGGGACGCACAGATGCTAAGTAAGCCGTTGATACTCCTAAACTAGTACCTAACTCTATAATCGTTTTCACTCCAAAATAATTTACCAACCCGAAAAGCCATTCTGACTGCACCTTAGTTGACAAAGCATTAGCAGCAATATCTTTTACTTTTCTATTTCCTGATTTTCTAGAACCAGCACCAAGGTCCTTTGTACGAATTTTGGTATTATCTTCTACAAGCGCATCTCTCCATTTTTCGATCTCTTTGAAAGCATAGTATGGTGATTGTTTGCGTAAAACGTTTTCAACCAAGTCAAATACAAAAGGAGAATGCACCCGATATCGCGTCTTAGATTTTTTAAGATACTGTAGATATTTAAAAAATAGCTGAATCGAGTTGTAGGGCATTTAACCAAATATAATTTTCAAAAAAGAAAACCCTTTTTCGATGCATCGAAACAAGGGTTTTTACAGAACTTTTATTAAACTTCAACTAGTCTTTTCCTAACATTTTAGCTGTGATTCCAGTGCTAGAAAACCCGCCATCATGCATTAAATTTTGCATTGTCACCATTTTCGTTAAATCTGAAAACATAGCGATACAATAATTAGCACAATCTTCCGCGCTTGCGTTGCCCAATGGAGACATTTTATCTGCAAAATCAATAAAGTCATCAAATCCTTTAACTCCCGAACCAGCAGTTGTCCTAGTTGGTGACTGACTAATGGTATTTACTCTAACATGTTTAGCTGAGCCATAGTGATAGCCAAAACTTCTAGCTATAGATTCTAACATTGCTTTTGCCTCAGCCATATCGCTATAATCGGGGAAGGTTCTTTGCGCAGCTATGTAAGTAAGGGCCAAAACAGAACTCCACTCATTCATTGCATCTAACTTCATCGTTGTTTGCATTACCTTATGAAAGGACAAAGCTGAGACATCGACTGTTTTTTGAAAAAAGTCGTAGTTCAAATCAGTATAAGGCTTACTTTTTCGAACATTAGGAGACATTCCAATTGAGTGTAAGACAAAATCTAGCTTTCCACCCAATTTATCCATTGAACCCTGCACAAGGTTTTCGAGATCTTCGACACTGGTAGCATCGGCTGGAATGATTTCCGAATTGCATTTAGCAGCCAAATCATTAATCTTACCCATACGCATGGCAATTGGTGCATTTGTTAGTGTAAATATTGCACCTTCTTCTGCTGCTCGCTCTGCTACTTTCCAAGCGATTGAATGTTCATCCAAAGCCCCGAAAATTATTCCTCTTTTCCCTTTTAAAATATCATTTGCCATAATTGCATTTTTTATTGCGCTTCAAATTTAGAAATCAATTAGTTATCTAGCAGAATTCTGGCATTTTCTTTAGCAACAGTACTTAACTTATCACCGCTTAGCATCTTAGCCAGTTCGATTACTCGATTATCCCCTTCGAGTAATTCAATTTTTGTCAATGTTTTTTCTGAGTTATGATCCTTGTACACCGAATAATGCGCATTTCCTTTTGCTGCTATTTGAGGCAAATGTGTAATAGCCAATACTTGAATTTTTTTAGAAATCAGCTTCATCAAATCTCCCATTTTATTAGCAACCTCACCACTAACACCTGTATCTATTTCATCAAAAACTATTGTAGGAAGATTAGTTTTATTAGAAACTATTGACTTTATTGCAAGCAGTATTCTAGACAACTCACCTCCACTAGCCGATTCATGAACTTTCTTTAAACCGACTCCTTTATTCGCTGTAAATCCAAATTCAATTATTTCATTTCCAAGTGGTTCTAATTCATTGGTCTTTATGAATTCTATTTTAAACTTAGCTTCAGGCATTCCGAGGTGCGTAAGATGATTTATTAATTCCTTTTCAAAGCTTGAGGCGCAATCCAACCGGAGTTGACTAAGTTCATTTCCTAGTTGTTCAAGAATAAGAAGTTCTCTATCTAGCTCCTTTTTGCGTTCTATGATCTTCTCATCTCCACCTTCTATTTGAGTTAGCTTTTCTTTAAGTTCATTTCTAATTGAAATCAATTCACTTTCAGTCTGAACTTGGTGTTTTTGCAGTAATTGATTAATCAAATTAACACGGTCTTGAACCATTGATAGCTGCTCAGGCTCAAGAGTTACTTCTGACTCTAATTGATTGACTTCGTCGGCTAAATCTTGAATCTCTAATTGAATACTTCCAATTCTCGCCGCGAGTGATTCTAGTTTAGAAGTGTAAGACGATATTGGCGCTACGGTTCTTTCTGCCTGAAACGATAGTTCTACAATACCATTATTATCATTTGACAGCAATTGACTCAAAGAAAAAAGTGTGGACTTAATTTCTTCAGCATGCTCAAGCTTTTTGAGCAACTCTTCTTTCTCCGTCAATTCTCCTGGAACAATGCTAGTTTCTTCACATTCATTATACAAAAACTCGAAATAGTCTTGCTCTTGCTTTTGCTTAAATAAATCCGACTCTAATTCTGCTAAAGCATCTTTAAGCATTTTTACTTTTTCAAATTGTTGCCTATATTCAGACACCTTGTCTAGATGACCTCCAAAAGCATCGACCAGGAAAGTTCGATAAGTTCTTTCTCCAAGTTTTAAATTTTCATGCTGTGCATGAACGTCAATAACATACCCGCCAACTTGACTCAATTGTTTCAATGTTGCTGGTGTGTCATTAATAAATGAGCGAGATTTGCCGTTTGGCAATAACTCCCTTCGAAGTATTAATGTTTCATTTATATCAAAATCATTGACTTTTAAAAAATGTTTTACGGACTTTGATCGCGTTGAAAACTCAGATTCTATAATACATTTTTTAGATGCATCGAAAAGTAAATCAGATTCTGCTCTTTTTCCTAAAACCAACGATAGCGCCCCTAGTATGATGGACTTTCCAGCTCCTGTCTGGCCAGTTACAATTGTAAATCCATTTTCAAGATCTATACTAATTTGATCAATTAGAGTAAAGTTAGAAATGTATAAACGATGTAACATTTCTACAATATTTTTTGATAGTTAATGGTGTTCGCTGGATCAACTTTATTAAGAAGGTCTATGATTTTATCTTTTTCAGCTCTAGGAGCATCTTGGTATAACTTAATAATCTCTTTACTCTTAGAATCAAAAAACACGCGCATATTAAATGAATTTGGAAAGTTTCGATGAACCTCTTCTAATTTTAAAAGTGCATTTGTTACAGCCGTTCTCCCTGCGGTGACATCCTTTGCCATTTGATCAAATCCATTTCTATGATATTCATAAGAACATACTCTCAGGTTCCTGAATCTGGGCGTAAGGTGGTTTTCCACCAACCAATACCTATTCCTGCGTTCACTACTTGACCAACCTTGACCACCGCTACTCTGAGCAGTTCCAGCAATTTGTTGAGCTTTCTGGAAATATTTAGTTCCCCCTTCAAGTTTATAAGTATCATAATCATAACCTATTACCATATATGTGTAATAAGCTAAAACCGAGGTTAAGTTACTCAGAAATGTCGACTCTGAGTATTCTAAGTTCGCAAAGCGGTCATAAGTAAATGAAAATTGCTCATCTTTAAAACTAAAAACAGTGCTATTGTATGCTGACGCGTATACAGGCCTTCTACTTTGAATTTGAATTGTACCGCTAAACGTATTCCCTCCTTCTATACTGGCAAGCTCAATAAGCACACTGAATTCAATTTTTTCGCTTTCTTGAAAAATGTCTCCGGTCCATTTTCTATTATTGATGAAATCATAAACCTGTTGTTTCATATCCTCGAACATGGTAACATCTACACCGTCAAGACGATTAAAGTTTATTGAAACCTCGCACTTAACTTCTTGAGCATGGCTACTTCCAAAGAAAAGGAAAATACTAAGAAATAAAATCAGCTTTTTCATTTAATAAATCTTCGGTGAAATTTACAATCTTTTCAGCTACTTCGACCTTTGACATTAACTCCAAATTCAAAATTTTATTATTGGCAGATAAAATTGAAACCTTATTGGTATCATGTCCAAATCCGGCTCCGGCATCTTCAAGGGAATTCAAAACTATCGCGTCAAAATTCTTCGACTCTAATTTCAAATTAGCGTTTTCAACCCCATTATTTGTTTCTAAAGCAAAGCCGATATTAATTTGATTTACTCCTTTAAGCTTTCCCAACTCTTTGGCTATATCTTGATTTTTGACAAGAATAAGTTCGAGCTCATCATCTGATTTTTTGAGTTTTTGATCAAAAACTTGCTTGGGGCGATAATCAGCAACTGCGGCTGCAAAAATGCTAACTGTTGAGTTTGAATAATTCTGTTTAGACACTTCCATCATTTCAGCAGCTGAAGTAACCTTATGAACTTGTATACCTATATCGGTAACTTGCTCAGAGGTCGGTCCCAAAACCAGCGTAACATTAGCTCCTTTGGCACTAAAGGCATTCGCTAGAGCAATACCCATTTTTCCGGAAGATCGATTTCCAATATACCGCACAGGGTCAATGTTTTCTTGAGTTGGCCCGGCTGTTATGAGCACATTTTTACCTTTCACTATTCCTTTTGGTTCAAAGAAGCTTTGAATTTCGTCAAAAAGTTCTTCGGGTTCTTGCATCCTTCCTTTTCCAACGAAACCAGACGCTAATTCCCCTTCTGCTGAATCAAGAACACGAACTCCTTTTTCTTCTAATTCAAAGAAGTTTTGAACGGTTGCTTTATTCGTATACATGTCCAAATCCATAGCTGGCGCAACCCAAACAGGACAGCGAGCAGACAAATAGGTAGTTAATAAAATGTTATCTGAAACACCTTGATTCATCTTAGCCAAGGTATTGGCCGAAGCTGGCGCAATTAGCATTAAATCAGCCCACAATCCCAGCTCTACATGGTTCACCCATTCACCAGAAGCTTTTTCTATATAAAAATCGGTTATTGCCGGTTGTTTGCTTAGCGTTGAAAGCGTTACAGGCGTTACAAAATCCAAAGAAGCCGGAGTCAATATTACCTTGACTTCGGCTTCTGATTTTATTAATTCTCGTACAAGTATGGTAGCTTTGTAGGCTGCTATGCTTCCAGTTATACCCAGAAGTATTTTTTTGCCTCTTAGCATTTGGTTTTACACCATTTTGTCAGATTCCTCTGGCTTTCTGTAGTAAATTTTGTTTTCTAACAACTCTTGAACTGCTATGCTAGTAGGCTTAGGCATACGCTCATAAAACTTAGAAATTTCAATTTGCTCTCTGTTCTCGAAAATTTCTTCCAAGTTATCATGAGTAGTGGCAAATTCTTCCAGCTTTGCTGTCAATTCTTCTTTGATTTCTGTATTAATCTGATTCGATCTCTTTGATAAAAGAACCAATGACTCATAAACATTTCCTACCTCATCGCTCATAGAAATAACATCTCTAGTGACGGTAGAAGGTGATGCATTTGTTTTCTTGTAATCCATAGTTTATGCCTTTTTAGCTAATAATTTCGTCAGCTCCTCTTCTGTTTCTTCCAAAACCTTTTTGGCTTCTTTGGAAAAATCACTTTCGGGATACGCGGCTGCAAATTTAAAATAAGCTTTCTTAGTATTGCTGTATCTGTCTTCTTTTTTTGAATCTATGCTATTTTCAGCCCATTCGAAGTATGATTTTACCATTATAAATAAAGCTTCTTCTCGGTATTTCGTATCTGGGTAATCAATTAAGGTATTCTCCAAAGACGTCACAGCCGCCTTGTAACGCCCTATTCGGTAATATTGTTTTGATACTCTGAATGACTTCTCTTCTAATTTTTTTCTTAATTCATCCATCATCACATATGATGAATCAACGAATTGACTTTCTGGAAATTGCCTCGAAAAAACACCCAATTGATCAATTGCGGTGTAAGTATCGGTCTGATCAAGGCTAAATTTCGGAGACATCTTGTAGTGACAAATTGCACTCATAAATTGACATTCCTCAGTGAATTTGCTGAAAGGAAAGTTGTTAACAAAGGTATTGAACCGGTGAGCAGCTAGAATATAATCTTTCAAATAATACTCGGAAAATGCATAGATATAAAAAAGTCGTTCAGCTTTTTCTGTTCCTCTATAAATTGGGATTAGCTCTTCAAGAAGCGGCATGGCTTTGTAGTACTCTTCATCCTCAAAGTATTTATTTGCCATTTCATACTTAAAGGTAAGATCAGTGCTTTTAAGTACTTTATTGTGTTTACAAGCCCATATAAAAAGGAGCATTGAAATCACTAAAATATAACTAAAGATTTTCCTCATTTCGCGTTGCAAATATAACGTTTTGAACAGCCTGATAGATGTAACAATAAACCTATTATCGGCTATTTTGTTTTATCTTTGTAGCTAATATTTTAAACACAGATCGAGTGGATTTATTTGAAAAATTAAAACAAAGAAGAGGACCATTGGGTCAAATTTCTGGAATTACTTACGGTTATTTTCAATTTCCAAAGCTGGAAGGCGAAATCGCAAATAAGATGATGTTTCGGGATCAAGAAATGTTAGTCTGGAGCATTAATAACTATTTAGGGTTGGCAAATCATCCCGAGGTCAGAAAAGTAGATGCGGAATCAGCTGCAGCTCACGGGTTATCAACACCAATGGGAGCTAGGATGATGTCAGGAAATTCAGTGACGCATGAACGATTGGAAGAAGAACTGTCTGCTTTTGTAAAGAAAGAAGACACTATGTTGGTCAACTATGGCTACATGGGAATGGCTTCCACAGTAGATGCGTTAGTAGATAGAAATGACGTTATTGTTTACGATTCAGAATGCCATGCTTGTATTATTGACGGTGTAAGAATGCATCAAGGAAAACGGTTTGTATTTGCGCACAACGATATCGAAAAGCTGGAAGTTCAATTGAAGCGTGCTGAAAAACTAATTGCAACAACTGGTGGCGCCATCCTGGTCATAACCGAAGGTGTTTTTGGAATGGCTGGAGATCAAGGCAAGCTAAGAGAAATTGTAGCATTAAAAAAGCAGTATGATTTTAGACTGTTTGTAGATGATGCTCATGGAATTGGGACTCTAGGAGAAACTGGTGCAGGTGCTGGAGAAGAGCAGGGTGTTCAAGATGAAATTGATGTTTATTTTGGGACATTTGCAAAAGCATTTGCTTCTGTTGGAGGATTCATTAGCTCCACTGAAGACGTTATCGATTATTTGAAACACAACACACGTTCTCAAATTTTCGCGAAATCCATGCCTATGCCTTTGGTAGAGGGGAACTTAAAGCGATTAGAGCTATTAAGAGATGATCCTTCTCACAAAAATAAACTTTGGGAAATTGCAAATGCATTACAAAGTGGTCTTAGAGATAATGGGTTCAATTTGGGTGAAACCAATTCATGCGTAACACCTGTTTACCTGGAAGGTGGACTAATGGAAGCTACAAATTTGATTTTTGATTTGAGAGAAAATCATCAAATTTTCACTTCTTTAGTAGTATATCCAGTGGTTCCAAAAAATGTAATCTTATTGAGACTTATTCCAACTGCAGCGCATACTTTAGAGGATGTAGCTTATACCATTGAGAAGTTTGAAATCATCTCAAATAAATTAAAAAACAACGAGTATTCAAAAGACGAGTTTACTTGGATAAAGGAAGCTCCAAAATGGATTACTAAAAAATCGGGTTATGTGAATACGTAATCAGTTTAAAGTAAATTATTCAAAGCCTCGTTTGCTCATGCATTCGGGGCTTTTTTTATACTTCATAAATTTTAACAGTTCACAGGAGTAAGTTTCTGTTTCATGGAGCCTAACTAACAGCTAAGACTGCGCAAGAATATTAGGTTACCTTTGAAGAGCTCCATGAAACTCTTTTGAAACCTATAGCTAACATACTCATTTTTATTTGCTTATGCTTTGCAGTTAACAGTGCTCAGGCAGCAAATCCAGCAGGTGGAAATATTACCTACAAGTATGTTGGGCCAGGTACCGTTGCGGGGACCCACATCTATTATGTTGAAGTTTCTATATTTCAAGATTGCCAATCCTTATCAACTCGAGCTAACACTCTTAGAATTACTGCTAATTGTGGAAGTACCACAAATAACCATACCTTAAACTATGTGCCTTTTGTAGCTCCGACCCCTTATCCCATTGGAGGCCCATACCGAGCAATAACACTCTATGGTAGAATGGATGCAGAGGAGGTCTCGGACTTGTGCGATAATGTATTAAATCCGAGTAAATCAATAAATTCCAGCTGCAGAACCACGCGACAAGGAATACCAGGATATGTAAAGTTCATTTACGCTGGAAACATAACCATCAGTACTTGTAATTATTGGACTTTTGGAGTAAGTGCTGGTTGCTGCAGGGCCGCAAGTGTTTCGCTGACAGGCAGAGGAACTATTTACTTAGAAGCTCAATTTAATAACTTAGGCTTTCCTAAAAATTCAGCACCTGCTTTTTCAAGTCTCTTGAAGCCATTTCCTACGGGCTGCGTTTCTCAACCAGTATCATATGGGGTTGGTGCAGTTGATCCGAATGGAGATAGTTTAGTATATAAGCTTACTTGTGCTCGAACAAGCAACACTCGTTGCTCAAATTATGCTACAGGATATGATTCACTTAACCCTGTAAAAGGAATATTATTAGACTCTCTTATGGGGCAAATAAAGTTTACCCCGAAAGTTGTAGGAAAATACGTAGTAGCATTTTGGGTGAAAGAATATGAACGCTGCACAGGAAAGTGGAAAGGACAGATATTAAGAGACATTACCTTTATTATTAACGCATGCTCTAACAAAGTTCCAAAGGATATCTCAGGAGTAACTAATCTCAAGGGAAAAAACTCAGTAAAATTAGATAAATTCAAAATTCAAGTTTGCAATGGAACAATATTCTCCTTTAGCGACACCATATTAGATCCTGATACTGCAGATAGCCTTTATTTTAAATCAAACCATAATGACGCAATGCCTGGATCTTTAATGAAGGTAACTAGCTTGCAAAAAAACAAATCAGTTGCAGAGTTTAGCTGGAAAGTGGATTTAGCGAACAACCCCTTGCGTTCTTTCTTTGTTGAATTCAGTGACAATTCGTGTAATTTCCCTGGTCATGGGTTATCTGTTTACGAAGTACAAATTGTAAACTCAACTCAGGTAGGTCCAGATCAAGCCATTTGTAAAGGGGACACATCTGTAATGACGGCAAGCGGAGGAATAAAATATGAGTGGCGCTCCCTATATGGTGATTCTTTAATATTTAATGGTCCCAATCAAAATATATTTGGAGACACCAATGCAACAGACACTAATAAAACGGTTCGGTTTGTGCCAAAAAATACCACACTGATTGAGGTTTGGTCAGATCTTAATTTAGGATGTAGAAAAGCTTACTCCTGTGAAAATAAAGATACAATTAAGATCATTTCAGCTCCAAGCTTTGATTTAAAAACCTCCAACGACACCTTACTTTGCCATACTGATAGCTCAACATTTGTATCCGTTAAGTCTGATTCGTCACAGTTTAACTATTCCTATAATTGGGAACCAGCATCGCCATTATCAAATAATAAAATTGCTAGAACAAGGTTTTCAAGTAGTAAAAACACCAAGTTAATGGTCACGGTTACTTCTGACTCAGGCTGTGTTAAATATGACGATGTTCAAGTTAATGTAACCCTAAGAATGCCAGATACGGTCTCTATCATCCCATCAATATCGCCTCTTTGCGGCGGCCTTCCAACTATTCTATTTCCAAAACTAGGAAGGCAACCTACTAAATGCGATACTACCAGCATTCAATGTGTGGGGGCTAGAATATCTAAAACGAGCACAGATACATCCAAAATAAATGGGTCGAGTCCAACTGGTAGCGCTGTGAACTGGCCTTGTCCATATGGAGGTGCTGCAGCTTCTTCTCGTCAACAATATTTATATACCGCGGCCGAACTAAATACATTAGGCATTTATGCAGGAACCATCGATGGACTAGGTTTTAATGTGATAAATCCAAAAGGAGCTAGTTTCAATAATTACACTATCAAACTAAAATGCATGCCTACTTCTTTTAGTTCGATAAGTGGCTTTCAAGGAGCCGGTGCTGTAGTTTTTACTCCAAAAAATGTTAGACCTATGAAAGGCTGTAATATGCATTATTTCGATGTAAACTATGACGGCAGCTCTAATTTACTGGTTGAAATTTGTTATGACAATACAGGAGTAGGTACAAATTCTAGCGCGGCAGTTGCATTTGACCCTACTACATTTAATTCAGTTGTAGGTGCAATTTCATCTTCTGGCGCCTGCAGGAGTCAGTTCTTATCACTTATGTCATGGGTAAACCGTCCTACAATGCAACTATCATTTTGCGGAACTCGAGACACATCAGGCTTTACATACAAATGGTCTCCTTCTGCAAACGTTGATAGCTCTTCAGCCATTAGCCCCCAAGTTAAAACAGACACAACAATTAAGATTCAACTGATGTACACCGATACATTTGGTAAATGCACTGACTCCACATCAGTGGTTTTAGATGTTGTTACAGTCTTATTGCCTGCTGACACAGTGATTTGCCCTGGTGATAGCTTTCTTATTGCTCCTAAAATAACTTCTTCCTGTAAGAAGCAGAAATTCACTTGGTCTAATTCGCAATACTTAAGCAATCCAAACATAAAGAATCCATGGGCAAGCCCCGACACGAGCAGTTTGTTTGTTTTAGCGTATAGAGATAGTTGTGGTTGTATTATTTCCGATTCCATTTTAATATATGTGGATTCAATTAAACCAAACCTTACAATAGTCCCCCCTAGTTGCACTACTAACAGAGGAGAGATTCAAATTAAATCAGGTGGCATAAAAGGGCCTTTTAAATTTAGTATAGACAGTGGAAAAACTTTTCAGCTGGATAGCAATTTTATAAACCTATCAGCAGGTGATTATGTTGTGTTGGTAGAGAATACCATAGGATGTAAATCAAAGTTATTGCCAACTAGATTATACAATGCAGGCGCTCCTCAAATAGATTCAATAACTGAAACTAATCTTTCATGTCATGGCGCTAATGATGGAATACTGAACATTCACTTTACTGGAGGAGGTGCAAACCCAAGTTTCAGTATTGACAGTGGAACAACATGGCAAAGCTTTAATGTATTTAATGGTTTAGAACCAGGGCCTTATAAAATTCTGACGCGGGATATCAATGGCTGTTTATCCTTTCCAGAAAATGCTTCTTTAACTCAACCAAGTGAAATTATTATTGACCTAAAAACAATTCACGACTCTTGCTACAATCACGGACATGGATATGCTATAGCAAAAGGAACAGGTGGAACTAGAAAACTCACCTATCAGTGGGCAGGAAAAAAGTTGGGTGCAACGCACAACCCTGCTGTGATTAATGATTCAATTTATAGTCAACTTTTCGCTTTTTCAGCTTATCGCATACGGGTACTTGATGCAACGGGTTGCACTGCTGATTCTACCTTTACAATAAATGAAATCGCTGAGTTGCAGTATGATTCAATTTCACTTTTACCAACTTCATGCTATGGCTATGATGATGGTAGTATTATACTGAAATTAAAAGGCGGAAATAAAGGTGACCTGTTTTTTAGCGTAGATAGTGGAAACAATTATGTCGGCTCTATTTCTTCAGCACGTCCAAATGAGGCCCATTTTAATAAAAACGTAAATCAGGTTAGCTTATCTAAAGGCTATTATCACATTAGATCTAAAGACAGCAAAGGTTGTCTTGCAGATACTATGCTAAAAGTATTGGAACCATCAAAAATTACATTAACTACTCCACAAGATTCATTTAAAATATGCGTATCAACTTGTACAAAAATGGAAGTAAACTCAATTGGGGGTAACTCAGTAAATCATAAATTCCACTGGACTCCTTCGGTTAGCCAGAGCAATGTAGCAAATGTGTGCCCAAAAGAAAACAATGATTTATACAGTTTACTCCAGTGATAAAAATGGATGCTCATCCAATACACTGCAAATGAAAGTGAATCTGTTTGATTCTTTATCAGTTGATATAATTGGTGAACCTACTTTATGCAGGGGTGACAACTTAACCATAACAGCCAGGGCAAAAGGCGGAACCGGCTCAAATTACAAGTATAATTGGCTTCCCTTCTATAATTTGAGCAACGCTTTTATCAAGGATATAATTGCTTCTCCTACTAAAAATACAACTTACACGGTACGGCTAAGCGATTCTTGCGGGTCTCCTTTCGCTGAAAATTTGCATAAGATTAGTGTTTTAGAATTACCTAAGGCTCGATTTAAAGTAGATAATGAAGTAGGTTGTGTTCCACATGAAATATACCTAGAAAGTCAATCTATCAATGCGTCTAGTTGTATTTGGAATATTAAGGGGTACAATAAAATTGAGTCTTGCGAACCAATTTCAAAAAGTTTTTCTATTGCAGGAAGTTATAGTGTAGAGCTAAAAGTGTTTTCTATTGAAGGTTGCAGCGACTCCATATTAAAAACCGATTTAATAACCGTCAATCCTCTTCCAGAACCAAATTTCTCTGCGTCTCCAAACCCAACGACTACTATTAATTCTACCATAAAGTTTAAAGACCTATCTGAAGGCAAGATTATTTCGTGGAGTTGGAATTTTTCGAGTATTGACACATCATTTAAGCCAAACCCTACTTTTCATTTTCCAGATAGGGAAAAAGGAGAGTACTTTGTGCGACTAGATGTAGTTGATGTAAATAATTGCACCGACTTTTTGATTGAAAAGATTTTTATTGACCCACACTTTAGCCTCTATATTCCAAATTCATTTTCTCCAAACGGAGATGGAATTAATGATACTTGGAGACCAATATCACTTGGGTTTAATTACGATTCTTACAACGTACAGGTTTTTGACCGTTGGGGAAACTTAATCTTCATTAGTTCAGACCCAACCGAGAGCTGGGACGGATTAACTAGAGAGGGGAAAGAAATCTCTGTGGGTGTGTATTCTTACCGAGTTTCAATTGGAGAAGACTCATCTAAGAAAAACAACCACGAGCGCATTGGAAAAATAACCATTATTAAATAGCGTTCAGCATTACAATTCCAGCGTTATTTGAACAGGCCCCTCAGGAGGAACTTCATCATCGTCATCATCGCCTTTCTGTTTTGAATTCGCATTGGGCTTTTTTGATTCTTCTTTCTTAATCGATTTAGCTTTAGAGGTACCAACTTCTTTTATAGGCATAGCACTTGGCGTTTCCTTTTTTGCAGGTTTTTCTTTAACCGATTCTTTAGCAACTGGCTTTTCTTTTTTTACTGGAGCAGCCTTTTGTTCAATTTTACTTTCCTTTATAGGCATTTCTTCATCAGCTGGCTCTTCTTCGGCAGCCTGAACGGCGATAGGCTTCTTTTCAGTAACAACCTCAGCTTCAATAACTTCTGTATTCTGCTCCTCAGGCTCTGGTTTATCTGGTTCTGGTAGCGGCTCTAATTCAGTTACCTGCCTCACTTTATCTGCAGATAATCTATTTCCAAGCGCTTTGTATCCTTTTACTGCAATAAAATCATGTAGTTCAACGGTTTCAGGGTCCTTATTTTTAGAACTTCGTTTATCAAATTCCACTTTCACCACTGGGAAAGTGTGCTTGGAAATTACCTCCAATCGAGAATCTTCATGCTCTGTTAACAGGGATTGTGCCTTTTCAGATGACTCCAACACAAATCGTTTTACAAAATGTTGTCCTTTCTCTCCATCATAATAAACCAGAGAAAAGACTTGCTCAGGATCGAACTTCTCAATGATAATCATGTTCTCTTCAAAGTGAGTATTTAAAGACTGCGGATACATTCGATAGGAACCGTCGTCCATTATAGCAACAATTTTATCCTCCGCTTTGAACTCCCCAACAAGCTTACCCCTTTCATCTGCATTCAACCTACTAACTGTACCGTCCCACCAAATTTTTCGAGCACCAAGGGTAGAAATACCTTCTTCTTTAATTTCAATCTTATGTACTAAGTTCTTTGTCAAGATATTCCCTTTAGCCGACCTCCCCTTAATACCAATTTCAGTAAAGTCAAAGTCAAACTTTAAGTTCTTGATTTTTGGTTTTTGGCGCAATAACACCTTCACTACCTCAGCTTCACCATTTCGATTAACAGACATGTAATGAATTTTACTTCCTGGAGCACCTGCACTGACGTGGTATTCCTTATCTCGAGTAATTGATGTTACCGCAAAGCGTTTTACCATTGAATACTTAGATTTACCATCGAAGTAAATAAGATTATAAATGGTTCTGTTATCGCCTTTTTTCCAAACGTTTATATAAGCTATGTCCTTTCCGAAAAACGCTTTATCTGATATTCTAGAAACCATCATCTCACCAGACTTTCTAATGACAATTATGTCGTCAATATCAGAACAATCACAAACAAATTCTGAATCACTTTTTTTCAAAGAAGTACCGGCAAAACCTTCAGCCATATTTACATACAACTTCACGTTTGCAACTGCAACTTTTGAACGTTCAATGGTTTCGAAGCTCTTTATTTCTGTCTTTCGTTCTTTACCTTCAGAATAGCGTTTTTTTAAACCTTTGTAATAGTCAATTGCATATTCTACTAGGTTATCTAGATGATGTTGAACCTGAGCTAATTCCTCTTCTAGCTGAGTAATAAAATTATCTGCCTTGTCCGCATCATGTTTTGTAATACGACGCATTCTGATTTCAAGTAGTCGCTTTACATCTTCATCAGTTATCGCTCTCTTTAAATGCTTTATATGCGGTTTAAGTAATTTATGAGTTACCTCAATAGCTTCATCATAGGTTTTACCATCAAAATCGATATAGATTTTATTCTCAATAAAAATCTTCTCTAAACTTGAGAAATGCCATTGCTCTTCTAATTCACCTTTTCGAATCTCTAATTCAAGTTTTAGCAAATCCTTAGAATGGTCAACATTCAACTGTAAGATTTCAGAAATGGTCACAAACCGAGGCTTATCATCTTCAATTATCACCGCATTCGGAGAAATACTAACTTCACAATCGGTAAAAGCATAAAGCGCATCAATCGTTTTGTCTGGAGAAACACCTGTCGCTAGGAGCACTTGAATTTCACAAAATTCAGACGTATTATCCTCAATTTTTTTAATCTTTATCTTGCCTTTATCATTCGCTTTTAGAATTGACTCAATAACTGATGTAGTGGTTGTTGCAAATGGAACTTCACTGATTAACAGCGTCTTTTTGTCGATTGCAGAGATTTTTGCACGAACTCTAATTTTACCACCGCGCAATCCATCGTTATAATTCGACACGTCAACCATGCCACCTCCAAGGAAATCAGGATAGATTTTAGTTTTTCTACCCTGCAAAAAATTAATAGAAGCTTCTATAATTTCTATGAAATTGTGCGGTAATATTTTACATGAAAGGCCAACGGCAATGCCTTCAACTCCATGCGCTAATAGCATTGGAAACTTAACTGGAAGAGTTATTGGCTCCTTATTTCGACCATCGTATGATAGCTGCCAATTAGTAGTTTTTGGATTAAAAACAACTTCTAAAGCAAACTTTGAAAGCCTTGCTTCAATATACCGGGGAGCTGCTGCTCTATCTCCGGTTAATGTGTTTCCCCAGTTTCCTTGCGTATCTATCAATAATTCCTTTTGACCAAGAGCAACCAATGCATCGGCAATAGAAGCATCGCCATGGGGGTGATATTTCATTGTATTGCCTACAACATTTGCAACCTTATTGTATCGGCCATCATCAAGTTCTTTGAGTGAATGCAAGATTCTGCGCTGTACAGGTTTAAATCCATCATTTACGTGTGGCACAGCGCGTTCAAGAATAACGTAGGATGCATAATCGAGAAACCATTCTTTATACATGCCAGACACACGAATTACGTCATCTTCACCTCCATCACCAATGTCAGTATCACTATCTAACGCTTCGAATTCTTCGTCTTTCTCGTCTATATTATCTGTGGAATCTTCCGACATTCTTATATTCTGCTTAATTCAATACTAAATGCTGAACCATTTAATTTTAGAGTAACATCATCTATAGAAGAGACAGCAGTCTGATCTGACAGGACTTCAACCAGCTTTCTCTCCCAAGTATTTTTTTGCTCCTCCTCACAATACATTTCAGTAAAAAAACAATTGTCTCCAATGGAGATTTCACTGCCGTTCAATTGGTAGTTACAGCCCCCCGAATTGCACGGAGATTTAATTCCAATATTTTCATTTTCTTCTTCAAAAGTCAACTGCATGTCCCATTCTTTATAGGGCAAGTCAATTCTATTTCCAGACTTTAGGATAGTATTTATTCGCCATTTCCCATAAATAGAGGCGGTATTTTCACTTTCAACGACTTCTGATTCGGCAACCTGATTGGGTTCAGATAATTCCTGCGCTTTGCTACTTGGCTCCTCAACAGACGACAATTCTGTATTTGAATCAATTTTAGCTGAATTTGAACTACTCGACTTATTTGATTTACAGGCAATGAATCCTATAAAACAGAGAATAAAAAAAATTGATTTTAGATTAAGCATCTTCCTCCACAACATCTTTTTCAACCTTCAGGTTATTGATAATAAATTTTTGACGATCAGGAGTATTTTTACCCATGTAGAATTCCAATAATGGATGAATTCCGGTATCGTTTCCTATAACAACAGGATCTAGTCTTATATCTTCCGCAATAAATGCTTTAAACTCGTCAGGTGAGATTTCTCCTAAACCTTTAAATCGAGTTATCTCAGGCTTTCCTTTTAACTTGCCCATAGCAGCAACACGTTCTTCCTCACTATAACAGTAAATGGTTTCCTGCTTATTCCTAACCCTAAACAAGGGTGTTTCAAGTACGTACAAATGAGACGACTTTACTAAATCAGGGAAAAATTGAAGAAAGAACGTAATCAGCAACAATCTAATGTGCATACCATCAACGTCAGCATCCGTTGCAATTACAATATTGTTGTAACGCAAATCATCAAGCCCCTCTTCAATGTTCAATGCTGCTTGAAGCAGATTAAACTCTTCATTTTGGTAGACAATTTTCTTTGTTAGTCCAAACGAATTTAGCGGCTTTCCTTTAAGGCTAAAAACCGCTTGAGTTTGCACTTTTCTTGCTTTTGTAATTGAACCACTAGCTGAATCTCCCTCTGTAATAAAAAGTGTCGTATCCATTTTTAAGGGATTATCTCCTTTATCGCTGAAGTGAATCTTACAATCTCGCAATTTTTTATTGTGTAAGGAAACTTCCTTGGCTCTTTTCTTAGCCAGCTTTCGGATTCCCGCCATGTCCTTTCTTTCCCTTTCACTCTGCAATATTTTACGTTGCAGCGGATCGTTACATTCCGGATTTTTATGCAGGTAATTATCCAATTCACGAGAAAGAAAATCAGAAATGAAGGCACGCATAGATTTACCTTCAGGTTCAATTTCCGTGGAACCTAACTTTGTTTTTGTTTGAGATTCAAATACGGGCTCGATTACTTTTACACTAATGGCTGCTACTAATCCTCCGCGGACATCAACAGCCTCATAACTTTTACCAAAAAAATCGCGAATTACTTTTACATAGGCTTCCCGAAAAGCTCCTTGGTGAGTTCCACCTTGCGTAGTAAATTGTCCGTTTACAAAAGAGTAATATTCCTCTCCATAAGAATTGGTGTGGGTAATTGCCACTTCAATATCTTCTCCTTCCAAATGAATTATTGGATAAAGCGGGTCAGCAGATAATTTTTCTTTCAGTAAATCGAGTAGCCCATTTTCAGAGAAGAACTCTTCTCCATTGTAGTGCATTTTTAGTCCCCGATTCAAATAAGCATAATTCCGAATCATGTTTCGGATATACTCTGGACGATATTTGAAGTTTTTAAATATGTCGGGGTCGGGCTCAAAAGTAAATCGCGTTCCTCTTCGAATTCCGGAATCTTCGATTGGCGCATCTTCGATTAACTCGCCCCGCTTAAATACAGCGCGTTTAATCTTTCCTTCTCTTATCGATTCTACCCTAAAGTATTCCGATAGTGCATTAACAGCTTTTGTTCCAACACCATTAAGCCCAACAGACTTCTTGAATGCTTTGGAATCGTACTTTCCGCCAGTGTTTATTTTTGATACACAATCAACAACTTTACCCAAAGGAATTCCACGACCGTAATCCCGAACTTTTACTTTTCCATCTTTTACTGAGATTTCGATATTTCTCCCGTTACCCATAACGAACTCATCGATGGAGTTATCGAGCACTTCTTTTAAAAGAATGTAAATACCATCATCAGCTGAAGCACCATCACTGGTTTTACCAATGTACATTCCAGGACGCATCCGAATGTGTTCTTTCCAGTCGAGGGATCGAATATTTTCTTCGGTATACTTAACTTCTTCAGCCATATATATTACTGATTAATCAGCTCAATTGAAAGGCCTAAAAATATATGAAAGCTACTGGGTTAGTTAAGGTTTAAATCGATTGTTTTCCACAGTGTTTTTAACCAATAATAAAGACTAAAAAACAAATATTTTCAGCCCTCCTTCCTTGAATATATTACACAAAACTGAGTCTGCTAAATAATAGTTAAACGTTAAACCTAAAGTGCATAACATCACCATCTTGCACAACGTATTCTTTGCCTTCAACGTTTAATTTTCCTTTCTCTCGGCATGCTGCTTCAGAGCCCAATTCCACAAAATCGTTGTACTTAATAACTTCAGCTCGAATAAAACCTTTTTCAAAGTCAGTATGAATAACACCAGCAGCCTGAGGGGCTTTCATTCCAGCGTTTATGGTCCAAGCCCGCACTTCTTTTACGCCAGCAGTAAAATAGGTTTCAAGATCTAGTAATTTGTATGCTTTTTTGATCAAGTGACTCACTCCAGGCTCTTCCAAACCTAATTCCTCTAAAAACATCTGCTTTTCATCGTAGGTTTCCAATTCAGAAATATCCGATTCAATACCAGCGCACAAGTACATCACTTCGCATTCTTCATCCTTTACCAATTCTTCCACAGCCTTTGTGTGATTGTTCCCTGAAACTGCAGATACTTCATCAACATTGCAGACATATAAAACAGGTTTTTCGGTTAACAACTGCATATCACCAATTAACTTCACCGATTCTTCGTCAATATCTAAGGAGCGAATAGATTTTCCCGCCTCTAGATGACTCTGATATTTTTCAATAATGGCAAGAATCTTTATTGCTTCTTTATCTCCAGTTCTTGCAGCTTTTTTAGCTTTATCCAATCGTTTTTCGACCGTATCTAAATCCTTTAACTGCAATTCCATATCAATAACATCCTTGTCTCTAACGGGGTCAACCGAGCCATCAACATGCACAATATTTCCGTCGTCAAAGCAGCGCAACACATGAATAATAGCATTACACTCACGAATATTTCCTAAGAATTGATTTCCTAAACCTTCACCTTTGCTAGCACCCTTAACTAAACCTGCAATATCAACGATTTCTACAGTAGTTGGCATTATGCGCTCGGGATTCACCAATTCACTTAATTTGTTTAATCGCTCATCGGGCACTGTGATAACTCCAATGTTTGGTTCGATCGTACAAAAAGGGAAGTTCGCAGATTGCGCCTTGGCGCTGCTTAAACAATTAAATAAAGTAGATTTTCCGACGTTAGGCAACCCAACGATTCCGCATTTTAAAGCCATGATAAAATTTTAGGCGGCAAATGTAGCAAATTGAATACCCTAGCAGGCTCACTTTACTTTTCAAAGGTTTTCAACAATAGACTTACACCCCCTTCAAAACGTATAATTTCGCAGCAAAACCCTTTGCATGTCAGATATTAAACATCTACAAAACGTTGCCTCCCAAACCCGAAGAGATATTGTTAGAATGGTTCATGCCGTTCAATCAGGACACCCAGGTGGTTCATTAGGTTGCGCTGATTTGTTTGTTGCACTCTACCATGCAATTCTAAAACAAAGCCCCAGCAATTGGACCATGAATGGTGAGGGTGAAGATTTATTTTTTCTATCCAACGGTCATATCTCACCGGTTTGGTATTCTGTTTTGGCTCGAGCTGGATATTTTGACGTTGCAGAACTAGATTCATTCCGGAAATTAAATACCCGTTTACAAGGACATCCAACAACTCACGAAGGCCTGCCTGGAATTCGAATTGCAAGTGGTTCACTTGGTCAGGGTTTATCAGCAGCAATTGGAGCTTCATTGAGCAAGAAATTAAATAATGATTCCAACCATGTATATGTTCTAATGGGTGATGGTGAATTACAAGAAGGCCAAGTGTGGGAAGCAGCAATGTTTGCTGGGGCTAAAAAAGTAAAGAACTTAATTGCTTTTGTAGATTGGAATAAAAGACAAATCGACGGAGATGTTGAAGATGTAATGGATCTTGGAGATTTAAAGGCAAAATGGGACGCTTTTGGTTGGAAAACAATGGAAATGGACGGTAATGACATGAATTCCATTCTTTCTAATGTAGAAAAAGCTAAATCTGAAGAAGGACCTGTTGTAATTCTAATGAAAACTGAAATGGGACAAGGTGTTGACTTTATGATGGGAAGTCACAAATGGCACGGAATTCCGCCGAGCGATGAACAATTGGCACAAGCATTGGAACAACTGGAGGAAACTCTAGGAGATTATTAATATGCGATATACTGTTCGATTATTCCTTTTTATATTTTTAAGTGTTCTTGTAAGTAAAATTCAGGGTCAAACTGGATTTAACAGAGACGCAAAAACTAGAATCCTTTTTATCTACGATGCCTCAAATTCGATGAATGGTTCGTGGAAAAAAGGAAAAAAACATACCATAGCGCAGCGTTTACTTTCTGAAACTATTGATGAAATGCAAGACATTCCAAATTTAGAAACTGCTTTGCGTGTATACGGTCATCAGAAATACTACAGAAACGGTCAAGATTGTAACGACACTAAGTTAGAAGTACCGTTTGCGGCTAAAAACGCAAAACAAATAAAATCAAAGCTTAAGTCCATTACCCCAAAGGGAACTACACCAATTGCTATGACTTTAGAAAAGTCCGCTGAAGATTTTTCACCTTGTTCAAATTGCAGAAACATTATCATTCTTATTACCGACGGTATTGAGGAATGTGGTGGCGATCCCTGCGCTATTTCTATGAAATTACAACGTCAAGGTATTGTATTAAAGCCTTTTGTTATAGGAATTGGTTTGGATATGAATTTCAAAAAATCATTTGAATGTTTAGGCACTTTCTACGATGCTTCGGATGAGGCAACTTTCAAAAAAGTATTAGGAATTGTTATTTCTCAAGCGTTAAACGAAACCTCTGCACAAGTCAATTTAATTGATGCTGCAAAAAATCCATCAGAAACAGATGTTGCAGTAAGTCTTTACGATCACTTTAGCGGACGTTTGCTGTATCACTTCATGCATACCATGGATGCTAAAGGAAACCCAGACACTTTAGATTTAGAAGCAAATTACACCTATGATATGGTTGCGCATACGGTTCCTCCAGTTCGAGCAGATAGTTTAATAATGATTCCGGGTAAACACAATTTGCTTGGAGTTGATGCTCCCCAGGGATATATTAATATTCTAGCAGCAGGTTTTAATTCTAGAACTCCAGTTCAAGTTATTGTAAGGCAACATGGTAAAACAGAAACTGTTTTTGTTCAAGATTTAAACACAACTGAAAAATATTTGACTGGATTCTACGACCTCGAGTTCCTTACACTTCCGCGTGTTAAACTTGAAGATATAGTAGTTAGCCAAAGCCATACCACTAAAGTTGATTTACCAAACCCCGGCTTACTTACGGTTACAAAAAAATCAAAAGGTTCTGGGGGAATATTCATTGACCGAAACGGCAAACTCGAAAAGGTGGTAAAACTTGATGAAAATCAAGCTCGAGAAAGCTACTACCTGCAGCCGGGAGAGTATTTGCTGGTTTACAGACCAAATGGCGCAAAGAGTACGTCATTTAACAAACAAGAAAAATTTACAATAAGAACAGGTAGCTCTGCTTCCATTAACTTATAAATCATGGCTAAATACGAAAATACAGGCTCAAAAGACACCAGATCGGGATTTGGAGAAGGACTGCATGAATTGGGAAAAGAAAACGAAAACGTTGTTGCTCTATGCGCTGACCTTACTGGATCACTAAAAATGAACGCTTTTGAAAATGATTTCCCTGAGCGCTTTGTTCAAGTTGGTATTGCAGAGGCTAATATGATGGGTATAGCGGCAGGACTTACAATTGGTGGTAAAATTCCATTCACGGGAACTTTTGCTAATTTCTCAACGGGCAGGGTTTACGATCAAATACGCCAAAGTATTGCTTATAGCGGGAAGAATGTGAAAATATGCGCTTCTCATGCTGGACTGACTCTGGGAGAAGATGGTGCAACACACCAAATATTAGAGGACATTGGACTTATGAAAATGCTGCCCCATATGGTGGTTATCAATCCATGTGATTTTAATCAGACCAAAGCCGCTACCAAGGCAATTGCAGCATATGAAGGTCCTGTTTATTTAAGGTTCGGAAGACCAAAAGTTCCAAATTTCACACCCGTTGATCAGAATTTTGAAATTGGAAAAGCAGTTTTGTTAGAATCGGGAAAAGACGTAACTATTATTGCAACAGGACACCTTGTTTGGAAAGCTTTAGAAGCAAGTGAGCAATTGGCAGAAAAAGGGATTAATGCTGAAGTGATTAATATTCATACGATTAAGCCACTGGATAGTGAAGCAATATTAAAATCAGTAAAGAAAACGCGTTGTGTGGTTACTGCTGAAGAGCACCAGTTTAATGGTGGACTTGGAGATTCAGTAGCGCAACTGCTATCTCGTGAACTACCAACTGCTCAAGAATATGTTGGAGTTGATGATTCATTTGGTGAAAGTGGCACTCCAGAGGAATTGCTAACCAAGTATGGTTGCGATACTGCAGATATTATAAAAGCTGCAGAAAACGCAATAGCTAGAAAATAAAACATAAAAAAAGGCGAGCAGTGCTCGCCTTTTTTTATTTAATATATTAAAAACAATTACTCAACTACTAACCTGAATGTTTCTTTGCTGTTTAAAGTTTCAACTTTCAGCAAATACATCCCACTCTTAAAACTAGACAAATCGATTTGGGTTTTCTTACTGTCTTTTGATTCATTGTGCTCCGTAAACAAAAGTTTACCTTGGATATCAAATAAACTTATTCCTATCAAACCTTCACCAAAAGCTTCAATATTTACACTTCCAGTAGTTGGGTTTGGATATACTGAGATTAAACCTTGTAATTCTTTTTCATTTTCAACTCGATCAATTATTGAACAATCGTCAGGGATATCAGATATTAACGCTGACTGACTACAATCTAAACCTAATGCTTCACTATAACCAACTACATCTAGTCCTGCATCAACAGTATTATACCATTTACTTGCATTATAATTACGTTGAAATGCTGGAATACCTGTTCTCTCTTGCCAATACATTATGTCATTATGATCAATAACATGTCCAATTGAATGAGCGTGTCCCAACTCATGTAACAATACCCCATAAAAATCTACATGATTAAATGGAACATTTGAAGCAGTCGTATCAAAAAACCAGGAAATACTTGCAGGTAAATAATGTGAAAAATCAATACTAAATCTAATATCTATTTCTTTATAATAAGCTTCTTTTGCGGTCCCTCCAACAGTATTACATAAGCCAGTTGATTTTTTAGATGTTTCTGCCGCAGGTTTTCCTACCAAGGATTTATCAAAGAAGATAAGATTGATACCATCATGCTTTTTTTGAGCCAATGTTGTATCAAGACCTAATTTCCAATTCACGCCGGTTTTACAATTCCAATCTTTAATTGCCTTTGCTACAATTGCTTTACGAATTGGATAGTTTGAAATGCTAGTGTCACACCTAAATGTATAACTACCCATGCCGTTATTATCGATCATATTGTACCTGAATTTTTTATTATTCTGCGAAGGAATCTGAGGAGATTGCGTAATAGCATATTTTACGTTGAGTGAATCACTATAAACGGAATCACCTATATTAGTTTTTATAATAAATTTCCCTGAACCCATAGTCCTATCTTTTTGACCAGATCGGATTATTCTGGAAGACAATCTTATTTTTATCTGTTTATCATTCCAACTTACGAGATCATAATCATCTAAATTTTGAATATAACTAGAGTAACCAAGATTAGGGGCATTTGCATCCATAAATAGAATCTTTCCATAATTCCCTGAGACGCTTCCTTGTCCAAAGTGTTTTCCATTGATTATTAGCATATCCACTCCTGCTCTTAGATTATTATTAAAACTTGTAATTATTGGTTGACACAGTACATAGTTGTTATGATTATTAAAGATAACATCATTATAAATATAGAAATTACCAGTTGTAGGTTCAGTAGCATTTTTGGTAAAAAAGCATACGTTTTTTACCGTTAAATAATTTATCATAAACATATCACTAGGCTGGTAACATTGTTTTATTTCCATTTTTACATGCATTAACTTAATGTCTGTTTGCGGAAGTAGAACTCTATTATAGCTAGTCTGCTGGTAATCTAAACCCATTACCAATGCCACCGTGTTTTTGTCCCAATCGGTAGAAAGAACATTAGGGTCAGCATAAGTACTGGTATTAAAGGCTACTGCTGGAGTAACTGTAATCTTGTTATTGGGAATGACGCTATCTCCAAATGCAGATGATGCATAGGATAAATGGATTGGGCAATTATCCACGTAAACATTAGCTTGATTGGTTCGAGCATAAATATCAAACTCAAAATATCGAGTAGTTGTTCCCGTGTATTCTTCATTTTTAAAAGAATAGGTTAAATCCTCACCTGCTCGACTGGCCAGTTTAATCGGAGGATTGTTTCTTATTCTTTCGTTTAAAGAGTTTTCGAAATCTTGAACTTTTTTTTTCGCTTTTTACTAACCTGTTTTTGGTGAATAGTAGGATTTGTATGTGGGTATAGCTCTTCCTTATCTGGCACAGTTTCAATCTCAATTTCCTTATTTAGTTTTTTTTCAGGTTTTATAAGAATAGGATGCCAATTTTCTATAGATTTCTCTTGACTTTTAGTTTTTGAGGCAGGTGGCATCCAACCACAGTCAACAAAATCTAAGGTATCCATACCGATACTATCCCTAAAAAAGTCTTCTACTTGCACAATATCATCAAAATTCAAACCACCAAATCCTTCAGCAAAATTGTTTATTGTATTTAAGGATAGCGTATCTAAGTATCTTGGATCATACTTGTAATTTATAAAGCTACCACTACCCTCAGAAACATTATGAATAATAATGGTATTGTTGGTCGGATTAGAATTTGGTTCTGGATAACGCATATTATTTTCAACCGTAAAAAATATCCCTTGAGCTCCTTCCCTAAACTCTATTGTATGTCCATCAGAGCCATCGGTCCAATACTCCCTTCCATTAAAATTAACTACTTCTCCAGATGAACCTTGCTGTATAAATAAAACTTCTCCGCATTGTAACTGATTTCCTCCTTTAAAAATTGTTGTGATCTGAATGGTAAATGCAGTATAAACATTACCTGGACTTTCTTCATAAAAAAATCTCTCCGTCATTTTTCCCTCAAAAATGAAATTCGATTGTTTTGAGACATTTTTCATGAAATAATAATTCATCAGTGGAGAATTCAGATCAGTTTGTGCGCTCACAGTCAAGGAATATACTACTGCTAAGAATGGAAGAAGAATTTTTTTCATAATAAACAATTTAAGAATACCAAATTAGCAATAATCTTTCCATCAATTTATTTTCTTCAAGACTATATGTAGACATAAAACGTCTAAATTAGACAATTAAATATTTAGCTTTATGGACATAGGATTAAACATTAAAAAAGTAAGAGAACTAAAAGGGTACACTCAAGACTATGTAGCCCAACAATTGGCTATTAGCCAACGCCAATATAGTAGAATAGAACAAAATGAATCTGATATTTAGCTATCAAAACTCTTGGCCATTGGTAAGGTTTTAGACGTGACACCTCAACAATTACTAGGTTTTGACGAAAAGTTTATTTTTCAAAACTGCGAAAACGCATTCGGAAACATTAACCAGACTTATTGCGCTTACTCTGAAAAAGAACAAGAATTGTACGAGAAACGAATTATCCATTTAGAAGGCGAAATTGAGTTTTTAAGAAAAGAATTGGGTAAAAAATAATTTTTTTGCAAAAAACAAAAAAGGCGAGCAGTGCTCGCCTTTTTTTATTCAATATATTTCAGTTCTTACTCAGCAGCAGAAGCTCCATCAGCCTCAACCTTTTCCTTCATATCTTGTTTGTGAGAAACATAGTCTGTAAGAATAACACCGCTTGCCATAAATAAATACTTTGTTTCTGGTTCGGTTATCGCAGCAATTTCTTCTTCAGATTGCCCATCGTCTTCCGCATAATGTTTTAGCTCCTCAACACTTACGGTTTCCTTAAAGGCATTGCCCTGCAGAACAGCGTTACTTCCATCAGAATCCAATGGAACAAAAAATCCGTAATCTTTAAATTTTACGAAAACTTCTTTCTCTTCTCCTAGCTGCACATTCATCCAGCAACCTTTCTTTTTACATACTGAAGCAATTTTACCCCCAATTACAATATCCCGAAGGGTATCGGAAGTTTCTAGACTCGCCAACAAATCAGCAGCCGAAGTGACTTCCTCTACTTCTATTTCTTCACCAAAAATGGAAGGCGTTATATTACCAGAAACATCTGCTCCAACAACTTTTCTCTCTTTTGAATCAACTTGCTCCTCAACTATTGTTTCAGAATCTGGAGCTTTTTCAGAATTACATCCAACTATTGAGAATGCACCAAGGGCGCAACTCATTACTACAACTGTTAGCTTTCTACTCATCACTTCAATTTATTATGTTTCAAAGATAACATTCTACTATTTAGATAAAAGAACAAATTCAGTTCTTCTATTCTGAATTTTCCCTTCTTCTGTTGCATTGCTAGCAATAGGCTTCGAACTTCCAAAGCCTTTGAATTGAAGTCTTGCTGAACTTACTCCCATTTCTTCCAAATAAGCTTTTACTGAATATGCTCTATCTGTTGACAATACCAAGTTTTCAGTTTCAATACCAACGTTATCGGTATGTCCGTGAATGGCAACTTTTATGTTTGGTTTTTCTAGTAAATATTTTCCAAAATCATCTACAATTACCTTTGATCTATCTGAAATATCGGCAGAATTGGTTTCATAATGAATATCATCAAGTCGATATGCTCCTCCAACTTTTTCTGATTTTGCAACAACGTTGATTTCCTGTGCAATAGGCTCTAATTTAGCTGTTTTTTTATTGTCCGGCAGAGAATCGGGTACATCAATAAGCCTTGCGTTATATGCAACATCCTCGCCTTCAACTTTCAATACAACTTTGTCACCTGGTTTTACAACAACTACAGCTGCAAAAGCTCCATCGGTTTCATCTACTTCAAATTCAGTTACTTTCTTGGAATTAAGATTTTCAATCTTAACACGTTTATTGGTGGCCGAAGCTTCGGATTGATCCACCTTTCCCTTTACAAATACAACATTTTCAGGTCTAGCTTCTTTGTAAAGGTCAAAAGATAAAATGTTTAATCGAGTCCTAACATTACCGATTCTAGCAGAGGAATAATAGACTTTTGAGCCATCTGTGCTTACAACGAAACCATGTTCATCTTCATCTGTATTTATCGGATGCCCGATATTTATAGGTTCGTTCCATGTGCCATCATTATTCTGGCGGGCATAAAAAATATCAAAGCCTCCAAAACCCAAATGTCCTTGAGATGAAAAATAAAGCGTTTTAGAATCGGTATGTACGAAAGGAGATTTATCGTTGTAGGCTGTGTTAATTGGAGGGCCAACATTCTTTGCCATCCCCCAACCTTCTTCAGTTTTATCTGAACGATAAATATCAATACCCTGACTACCCTCTCGAATAGAGGCAAAATACAAGTGCCTACCATCTGCGCTTAAAGAGGGCTGAGACTCCCAGCCTTTTGGAGTATTAATGTTTGGGCCACAATTCTCAGGCTCAGTCCAATACCATTCTTCAATACCTTTCAGTTTGTTAAAGCCAAAAATGTAATCCGATTGATAAATATCGCAATTGTACAAATACGCTTGTTTTTGTTTATCGAAGTATGGCTTACAAATCGTAACGTATAAATGACGGTTATTCAATGAAATGGTCACTCCTCCATAATTCGACTTTTTATCTGCGTTGAAAGGTTCGGGCATTTCATCACCTCTGGTAAATTTTCCAGCATCTAAACCTGACACGCTAAACTTTTCTATGTAACGGACCTCGTGAGAATTGTTTACGACACTGTTTCTATTGGGCGTTTTATCCTCCCATCTTCGAGTAAAATATAACTTTTCGTTATCAGGTGTCAATAAAGGTAAGTATTCATCACCCTCATTTGTTGAAACATCACGCACTACAGTTGGATTAAAAGGTACGGGATGAGCATATGCTTCTGCAAAGAACTTAGCGTACTTTAGGTCATCCTCTGTCTCCACCAAGTATTGCTCGTATTTCTTCGAAAATTTGTTTTCATCGTCCGATGTAAAGTCCAAAAATAGTTGCTGATTCTCGACCGCTAAAGCATACTTTTTTTGACCTAAATAAATCGCTCCTAAGTAATAATAGACGTCAGAATGAAAATCAGGACAGTTCGCTTTTACTTGCTCCAAATACTTGATTACAGTTGAGTAACCGCCTCCTTTAGAGCGCTGAGTTTTAATGGTTTCAATGGCCAACATATAATTAGCCTCAGCATAAGCTTCTTCTTCCTCTAAAGCATCGCGCAAAAAAACTATTCGCTTAGCTTTATCGTACTTCTTTCTGTCTTTTGCTTTTTCTACTAGTTTGACCGCTTTATCAGAAATATCCTCGTCACATTCTTGTGCAAGAGATAACTCGGGCACTATTGCACAAAAACAGAAAAATACTCCCAGTATGAAATAGCTATAAGGCATAGCCGATATCTTTAAAAACCGCACCAAGTTAAAATTAAAAAGAATTGAGTTTTGCTTATCTTCCAATTAGCTTTTTCAATTTGTCTTCCCCTTTCTTTTTTAATTCTTCTTCAGCTTTCTTTTTAGCTTTTTCTGCTTCTGCCTTAGCTTTTGCTTCGGCTTCTTTTTTCAAGCGATCAGCTTCGGTCCTAGCTTTTGCCTCAGCTTCGTTCTTAGCCTTATCAATTTCCTTTCTAGCTTGAGCTTCAGCTTCTTTTTTCAAACGATCTGCTTCCGCCCTTGACTTTGCTTCAGCTTCCTTTTTTAGTTTGTCTATTTCTTCTTTAGCTTGCTTTTTCAACTCATCTTTTGCTTGAGTTTTAGCATCTCCAGAACCACTTCCGAAAGAAGGCATAATCTTAGGCTTATCGTTCGTCCCTGTAATTCTTAAATCGACTTTAATTTCATCGCCCAAAGAAGCATTGGTTCCAGCTTTCTGATTAAATTGATCTAATAGTCCTTTTGCCATTCCAGCCCCTGCTCCAAGAGCATCCATTGGAATAGCAGTTTTAATCAAATAATCCAAGGTCTGATCAAATCCATTAGAACCCGAAACATTGGCATTTAAGTCACCTAATTTCATATCAAATGGCTCTACCCAAACTCGACCTTCTCTAAACTCATAAGTAATATTGACATCATTAAGAACCAATGTTCTTAGGTTATCTTTTTTTAGCGCATCGGCCACTTTGTTTAATGTTTCGGAATCTGAGATCTTAACCATATGGGTTTGTAGGTCTCCACCACCGTTCATCGTTTCATATACAGGTTCCATGTTGCCATCTAAGGCACAAGTCAATGTCATTGCAGTCGAAAACGAACCCGTTGCATTTTCTGCAATCGGAGCCATTTCTTTTACCGTATTAAACGTTGTGTAGGTTTGGGGAACATCGAATTTCTTTATCGCCATCTTGAAGTCTATAGTTGGTTTCTTCAAATTTGTGGTCTCGTAAAATCCATTCATATTCAAACTTCCACCCAACATATTCATAGCAAGGTTTTCCATAGAAACCTTTTGATCTCTTACAGTAATTTTCCCAATCATTTCGGTCATTTCCATATTGTCGTATAACACCTTTTTGAAGTTAGAAGTCAATACGAAATCAATATTTCCAGGAACCTCAACCGCACCTTCTGATGAATCTGCAGGGGCAGAAGTAGTTTCTTGATCGCTTGTTTCTTGAGTTTCCTCGTTTTCACTTACTTCGGTAGTTTCTTCATCAGGGCCTGCAAGTTCATCCAAATCCATTAGGTTAGAATTTATAGCCATTACTCCTTTTATAGTTCCATCGCTAAACGTGTACGGTATATAATTGGCAATTGTACCCGTTCCAGTAATATCACTTTTACCAAGTAGGCAGTTTAATTCTGCCATTTCAATTGCTTGTGGAGTAAACTTAAAGTCTGCTTTATTCAACTGCACAGGATAACCTAATTCTGGGTCATTATAAACGATTCCCTCCAGAGTCATTGAACCATTTGCATCAAAGTTTTCGTAATCTTCAGCCTCTAATGTCGATACTTTGCCCTTAAGATTGATGTCTGCATTTACCTTTCCTTTGTATTCTTCACCATTTTCAGTTGGCATAACGTCAGCCAAAGAAGCAAGATCAAAATCCATTTTTATATTACCCTCAATATCAGCATCTGAAACTGGTGTTTTAACCAGCATTCGCATATCAATTGGGTTCTCAGCTAATTCAACATGGAACTTTTTCAAATTAACTATCGTGTTGTCGTCTGATCCTCCTGGGTTTTTGACGTTTAAATCAATATTGATGTTCTCCGCAGATTTTGGTAGATCTGGATATTGAAACCTTCCATTGTCAACCTTTAAATCTAAGTTGAATGCTGGTAAATTGTCTCCAACCATTTTACCCTTAGCCATTCCATTTAAAGCAAAATTCCCATCTGTTTTTATCGTTTCAAAATCGGACATATAAACCGCCGGAATAAGGGATAATACACTTTTGAATGTTGTTTTTTCAGTATTAAACGTCAAGTCAAGCTCAGTCGTTTCATCATCTGGAAGCGCTACATATCCATCAAAATTCAACATTAGGTCATTGATTCCAAAATGATTTTCTTTAAAAGTATATTTCGAATTCACCATATCAATTTCAGTATCAAATTTGATATCGAATTTGGCTTTTTTCAAATAACGCATTCCTTCCATTTTGAAAGTTAGTTCTTCAATATTGGTCTGTGTTTGCAACAAGAAATTATCTAATGTAAAGTCTCCACTTCCTTCATGCGTTAAGCTTTTGATTTCGGCATACATATCCCCAACACGATCATCGTAAATGACATTAATGTTTCGTAAATAGTAGCTACTAATGCTCATTGAGAAAGGTGCAGCATCTTCCGATACCTCTTCTTCTAATTCCTCTTCTCCTTCAGCTTCGCCCGCAGACTTTACAATATCATAATTGGCGAAGGTATCCGATTCAACAACATCAACTATTACATGAAAACTTGCATCTGCAATACCCACTGATTTTATTTTCATTTGGTCGCCATTAACAACCGACATTAAATCTAAGTTAGTTTCAATAAGACCAATATCAGCTAAAGCAACTCCCTCATATTGTCCCTTTCCGGTAACTTTTGTTCCTTTTAGCTCTAATTTAAAATCAGGGAACGTGCTAATCAGTGACAAATCCAAGTCTGCCAATTCCACCGTAGCATTCAATTGTTCATCCATTTGCTGCTGAATAATTTCAGCAATTTTCCCTTTAAAAAGAAATGGTAATGCCACAAGCAGCACAATAACTACTACAACTAGAATTCCGAGTGCTTTAAATATCTTTTTCATTATTGACTTTTTGATGTGAATTCACAAATTTCTAAAAAACAGTGGCTTAAAAAAATGTTAGGTATTTATAAAGTTAAATGCCCTAACTATAATACGTTTAATCTTTGAGATGTAGCTCCCCTTCTCCTTTCGCTATAATGGTACTTACTGTCGCATCTCCTGTAACATTTACAACTGTTCTGCACATATCCAATATCCTATCCACTGGAAAAATAATGGCTATCCATGCCGGATTTAATCCCACCGAAATAAGAACTATCATTAACATAACTAGTCCTGCACTTGGAACTGCCGCAGAACCAATTGAAGCTAAAGTTGCTGTAAGCACAATGGTTAGTTGCTGCGCCAAGGTTAAATCCACCATGTGCAGTTGGGCAAGAAACAAAACGGCAATAGTCTGATACATACTGGTTCCATCCATATTAACAGTAGCCCCAATAGGTAAAACAAAGCTGGAAACATTTTTTGAGACACCAATATTATCCTCTACGCACTCCATTGTTACTGGTAAAGTAGCTGCACTTGAACTTGTTGAAAAAGCCAAAAATTGCGCGGGACTGATTTTTCTAAAGAAATCGGTATATCCAATTTTAGCTACGAATTTTACAATCAGTGGGTAGAAAATAGCCACCATAAAAGCTAACCCCACAAATACAGCAATACTATAAGCGCCCAAGCTTTTGAAAATTTCAAACACCTCTGCAGGACTATCTGCCATTTTTGCAATTACCCCCGCCATTAAGGCAAATACAAACACCGGAGCCGCCTTCATAATTATATCTACCATTTTCAAAAACACTTCAGACATCCCTTCAAAAAATGTAATGATAGGTTGAGCCTTTTCATGGGGTATCATTATAAGAGTTATGCCTAAAAAAATTGCAAAGAAAATTACTTGAAGCATTAATTTATTATCGGAGACGGAGAGCACTATGTTCTCAGGAACCATATCGACCAAAAAATGCAGAGGTCCTTGAGTTTTATTTTTCTCAACTACTTTTAACTTCTCCTCAATGTTTTTACGATCTTCTGGACTAAGCTCTGATCCGCGCTTTTGCTCTACTTCCTCAACCACTGGCGTATATCGTGCATCAGCCGAATAAAACTTTCCATCCAGTATTTTGACACCATTGTTAGTAGCCCAATACTCATAATTAATACGGTTTTTAATGCGTTGTTCCTTATCGATATAAGTTCCTGGCTCAACGACGTTCCCAATTAACAAACCAATACTTACTGCGCACACTGTTGTAACAAGATAAACCAGCAAGGTTTTACCCCCCATCCTACCAAGTTTACTTACATCGTTTAGTCCTGCTATACCGGTTACAACTGAAAACAAGACTAAGGGTACAGCGATGAATTTAAGAAGGCGAATGAATATTTGTCCAAAAGGATCAATCCAATCAATAGTAAATTGATTCCAGCCAATAGCGCTGGAAATAAAAGACCAAAGTGCACCGCAAATCAGTCCTATCAATATCTTAACGTATAAAGGCAGTCCTTTCATCACTACTAAATTTTATCTGTTCTTTTTAACAATATATGATCTGCCAGCACCATGGCGCACATGGCTTTTACTATTGGCACGGCGCGAGGCACTACACAGGGGTCGTGTCTTCCTACAGCTTGAAACTCTGCCTTTTCTCCTGCTTCAGAAACCGTTTGTTGTTTTTGGAGAATGGTTGCAGGTGGTTTGAAAGTAAGGGAAATTAAAATATCCGATCCATTAGAAATCCCTCCTTGAATTCCCCCAGAATTATTAGTAGAAGTAGTTACTTTTCCCTCCTCGAAAATGAAGCCATCATTTTGCTCGGCGCCAGTTTCTTGTGCAGCATTAGCACCTATGCCAATTTCTACCGCTTTTACAGCATTTATCGAAAAAAGAGCGTGACTCAAATCTGCACTCAACTTACTGAATACTGGACGTCCCAGGCCCGGAATGACATTTCGTATCACAACTGAAATTTTACCTCCTAGACTGTCACCGGATGCTTTACAGGCTTCAATTAGAGCTACCATTTTTTTTGCAAAACTCAATTCAGGGCAACGCACTGAAGAAGCATCTATGGAAAGATCATCGTAAAAAATAGAGCCATTTAGCATGCTTATGCTTCCTACTTGGGAAACATAACTCGAAATTTCAATTCCACTAAATCCTAATACTTTTTGAGCGACACTTCCACCAACTACCCAATTCGCCGTTTCTCTTGCAGAAGCTCTCCCGCCACCTTTGTAGTCTCTTATGCCATATTTAACCTGATAAGTATAGTCTGCATGAGATGGCCGAAACACGTTCTTTATATTTGAATAGTCTTTACTTTTTTGATCCTTATTAGGAATTAAAAAACCAATTGGTGTACCCGTAGTTTTTCCTTCAAAAACACCAGAAAGCAACTGAACACTATCCGATTCTTTTCTATCAGTAGTAATATTTGACTGTCCGGGCCTTCTCCTATCTAACTCCTTCTGAATATCGGACTCTTGCAGGTCGATACCCGCCGGGCAGCCGTCGATTATTCCGCCAATTGCTTTACCATGCGATTCACCAAAAGTCGAGAGACGAAAGATTTTTCCGAAAGAATTTCCTGACATTACGCAAATGTATTCAATATCGTTTGAGGTTTTGCCCAACTTTTTCTCTAAACGCTGCGTATATACTGTTGAAATGACTTATCCGAAAATAGATTTAAGTGCTTTACAGAGTGTTTTGAAAACGATTGTACTTTTCGATAGCATGGGAATTGCTGTCCAAAAAAGTGAAATTGAACACTTTCTTTTAGAGAGCACAGCAAGCATTGAGGGTATTGAAATCAGCCTTTCACTTCTTGAAGATTTAGATATAATCAAAGTTGAGTCTAGTAGATATTCTCTTTTTGCGAGAGATTCCAGACAACTAGAAAATGCTAAGGACCTAAAACCTTTTGGTGATTTTCCAAAGTTCATCCTAAAAAGTCTAGCTTCCTTTTCGTTTGTTAGAGGTATTTATGAATTAAATCTTCCTGGTATGGATAAAGCTCTTGTACTTGATGTTTCGGGCTTAAATAATCCAAATCTAGCAATGAGATATTGCAATGTGGCTTCAAGACTCATTGGAACAAGAGTATTATTTGTTAGTCGTTATGCAAAAATAGAAAACGAATTAATTTTCCATTCACTTGCCTTAGCCGGAATGACTTCAGTATATAATCCGTTGGGATTAGAAAAGCTGACAAAACGCCACTCTGATTGTATTGCTAAATTCCCGAATCGTGTGGTGGATAGTGGAACTCACTTGAAACCGCTATTTAATTCTCCTAAAAAAAACACCCAAAAACGAGTATTTAACGCTTCTGGTAGAAATAATGCGGAACTTTTCACTTGGATTACCGCTCATGTTGAAGGTAAAGACATACCTTACATATGGGAGAAAAATCAATCTGTATATCAGCAATGGTTGCTCCCTAAACTTTCTAAGTTGAATAGAAAGTATCAACTGGTGTAATTTTTTATTCTTTGATTGTATAAAACAATAATTTTGGCTCCAAAGCGTATTTGTGCCGTGAAAGCCATTATTTCTATTTTTTTTCTCGCTATTTCGACGATCTCTTATGGGCAGCTAGGAGGAGAGCGCAGTTATTCGTTTTTAGAAATCCCCACTTCTGCCCGTTCTTCGGCAATGGGAGGTAGTTCTGCTGGCATTAAAGATGCTGATATCAACTTAATAAATGATAATCCTGCCAACTTAGATACTTCCATTGATAATCACTTAAGCATTAATTACATCAACTTTGTAAGTGATGTAAATGCTGGTACCATTGCTTATGCTAGAAAAGCTGGAAAAGGAGCCATTGGCGTAACTGCTCAGTTTTTAGGTTATGGGAAATTTGAGGTTGTTGAAGCAAACGGAGTAAAAACTGGAGAACAGTTCAATGCAGGTGATTTTGCATTAAACATAGCTTATGGCTTGGCTCTTGACTCCTTGTTTTCGGTAGGTGCCGCTTTCAAAACAATTTACACGAATTACTATTACAGTCAGAGTGTTGCTTTGGCTGTAGACCTTGGAGCTGCATATACAAGCAAATCAAAATATTTTAACAGCACATTTGCATTAAGAAATTTAGGACGAGCTCTAACCAAAAACAACGACCAATCAAGAAATAAACTACCCACAAATATTGAAATAGGTGCCGCAGTTAAAATACCCAAAGCACCGCTTCGGTTTTTCACCCAATATAATAATATACAGAAATGGGACTTAGGCTCTAATGACCCCAATTATGAAGCAAAAGAGAGGTTAGATGCTAAAACTGGCATTTCTAGTCAAAGAAAATTAAGCTCAGACAACCTGTTCCGACATTTAGTTTTGGGAGCAGATATCGTTGCTTCAGATAATTTCTTGCTCACATTTGCATACAATTTTAGACGAAGAAAGGAACTAGCAGCAGTTTCAAGAGGTGGTCTTAGCGGTATTTCTTTTGGAGCAATGATAAAAGTAAAAAAATTGCAATTTAATTATTCCTTAAGTAGTTATCACACTGCTGGAATTTCGCATCACATTGGAATTACCAGTAACTTGAACGCTTTATTTTAAATGAAATCTACCAAAATTAACATTGCCATAGATGGTTATTCTTCTTGTGGAAAAAGCACCCTGGCGAAAGAAATTGCAAAACAACTGGATTACGTATTTATAGACACTGGTGCTATGTATCGCGCCGTTACATTGTTTGCTCTTGAAAATAAGTTAATTAATGGAGTGTTAAATGAAATTGAGTTGATTTCAAGATTACCCCAAATCGAAATAACCTTCGAGTTTAACAAAGAAAGAGGTACGTCTGATGTTTTGCTGAATGGAAAAAATGTAGAAACTGAGATCAGACAAATGAAGGTTTCGGAAAAGGTGAGTCTTGTTGCCGCTGTAAAAGAGGTCCGAAAGAAATTGGTGGAACTACAGCAAAAAATGGGCAATAAAAAAGGAGTTGTAATGGACGGAAGAGATATTGGTACTGTTGTATTTCCTTTTGCAGAGCTTAAAATCTTCATGACTGCAAATAAGGACGTGCGTGCTAATCGAAGATTTGAAGAATTACAATTGAAAAGTGAAAAAACAACTTTAGAATTGGTAAAGGCTAATCTCGAGCAGCGCGATTACATTGACACCAATAGAAAAGAAGACCCACTTAGACAAGCTGAGGACGCTAAAGTGTTAGACAATTCCGAGTTATCGAGAGAAGAACAAATAGTGATTGCGATGTCCTGGGTAGAAGCAGCTAAAAGTAATTTAGCCTAAATCACTACCGAACAAACTGTCTACATAAGCTGTACGGTTGAATACTTGAAGATCATCCATTTTTTCACCAATTCCAATATACTTTACTGGAATCTGAAACTGATCCGAAATACCTATGGCAACGCCCCCTTTAGCAGTGCCATCTAACTTGGTTAGCGCCAGTGCATTTACTTCTGTAGCCTTTGTGAACTGCTTAGCTTGTTCAATTGCATTTTGACCCATTGAGCCATCCAGCACCAATAAAATTTCATGAGGAGCACCAGGTATAATTTTATCCATTACATTTTTAATCTTGGACAACTCATTCATCAAGTTAACTTTATTATGCAACCGACCTGCAGTGTCAATAATTACGACATCGGCATTACTTGATTTTGCACTTTGCAAAGTATCAAAAGCAACAGATGCGGGATCGGCACCCATTCCTTGGCTAATTACAGGAACCCCAACTCTATCGCCCCAAATTTGAATTTGATCCACGGCTGCGGCTCTAAATGTATCGGCAGCGCCAAGTACAACCTTTTTTCCGACTTGTTTAAACTGATGAGCTAGCTTTCCAATGGTTGTAGTTTTTCCAACACCATTAACCCCTACCACCATTATTACATAAGGCTCATTAGATGCTGGAATCGAAAAGTCACTTCCATCCTGATTATTGCTTTCTTTTAGCAGTTGAGCTATTTCGTCTTTTAAAATTGAATTCAATTCCTTAGTATCAACATATTTGTCTTTCGATACTCTGGCTTCGATACGTTCAATAATTTTTAGAGTAGTGGTCACTCCAACGTCAGAAGTCACTAAAACCTCTTCCAAATTATCTAATACTTCATCATCAACTTTAGACTTTCCGACAATAGCCCGTGAAAGCTTAGAAAAAACAGATTGTTTAGTCTTTTCTAACCCTTTATCTAGGTCTTCTTTTTTCTTTTTTGAAAATAATCCAAATAATGCCATATGCTCTGGTTTGCTGCGAAGTTAATAATCAATTTTTGAAGCAAAAAAAATCCCGTAGCTACGGGATTCCTTTTAAACTCAAATTACAACAACTTTGGTTACGACTTCAAAAAATCGTTCACCTTATCTTTTTGTAAAACTTCTTCTCTAAAAGTGTAAGCACCTGATTTCTCTGATTTTACCATTTTAATTACTTTGGTAAAGTCTTTAGCACCTTTTTTCTGTAAACCTGCAACTACTTTCTTAGCCATGTCTAATTTTTTATCGAGTTATTACTTGATTTCTTTATGTACCGTGTACTTTTTTAGTACCGGATTAAATTTTTTGATCTCGATACGATCTGGTGTGTTTTTTCTGTTTTTGGTTGTAATGTATCGTGATGTTCCAGCAACACCTGAATCCTTATGCTCTGTGCATTCTAGAATAACCTGAACTCTGTTTCCTTTTCTTGCCATCTCTGCTTAATTAATCGTCTAAAAAACGGTTTGCAAAAGTATGAATTATTTTCAACTTCCAACTTAATCATCAAGGATTAGTTTTTCAATTTCAAGCATTTTCTTTTTAGTATGAATACCAGAACCACTATAGACTATTTGACCCTGTTCGTTCAATAGAAAAACATAGGCTTTGCACTTGTCATCCAACTTTAGTTTTTGTTGATATATCTCAATATCGCCTTTATAAAACAGCACATAGGGAAATATATTTTCATCACTTTTTGCCTTCATTCTTTTCATCACGCCGTCCATTGCAGATTTTTTGGCACCAGTAAAGAGAACTATGAAGTAGGTATTGATATCGTATAAGTCATCCATCATTCCTGTTTTGGCAATGAATTTATTATATACAGGGTTTACCCAAGATTCAAATTGTTCTTGAGATTTTTTACTATATGCTATACCTACTAGCGTATACTTTTCTTGAACAGCCTCTGGCAAGTCTATGACATCGCCATTTACCGTTTGGCCTATTAGCACCGGAAACTCTTGCCCTGTTTGAGCCTGCGTATTTGCATAGAAAAAAACACAGAATAATATGAATAGAACTCTCATTACAATGTTGGGATTTTCGCTGATTCTTCCATTGCCTCTGGATACTTTTCTAATGCCTTTGCTAGACATTCAACCGCCTCAATCAGCTGATTTTTTTCCAGAACATAAGCCAGTCTTACTTGATTTGCACCAGCATCTGGCATCGAATAAAAACCACTAGCTGGAGCCATCATTACCGTTTTACCATTATGATCGAAATGTTCCAAAATCCATTCACAAAATTTTTCTGCATCATCAACTGGTAATTCAGCAATAACATAAAATGCACCACTTGGTTTGGGACAATAGACACCTGGAATAGAATTTAATGCATCAACCAGTACATTTCTTCTTTCTACGTACTCCGTGATAACTTCGTCAAAATATGAATCTGGGGTATTTAATGCCTCTTCTCCCGCAATTTGCCCCAATGTTGGAGGGCTTAATCTGGCTTGCGCAAACTTTAAAACAGTTTCTAAAACATACTTATTTCTTGTGACTAAAGCTCCAATTCGAGCTCCACACATGCTGTATCGTTTTGATACGGAATCTATCATGATTGCATGTTGGGTAAGTCCCTCTAAGTTCATTATTGAAAAATGCTCTTTCCCATCGTAACAAAACTCCCGATACACTTCATCTGCAAATAGATATAGATCGTACTTTATTACCAAATCTCTTAATTTCTCTAATTCTTCTTTGGTATATAAATAACCAGTAGGGTTTCCTGGATTGCAGATAAGGATGCCTTTTGTTCGTAAGGAAATTCTCTTCTCAAACTCTTCAATACTTGGCAACGCAAATCCATTTTCAATTTTGGAAGTAACCGGTACAATTTTTACTCCAGCTCCAATAGAGAAACTGTTGTAATTTGCATAAAATGGTTCAGGAATAATAACCTCATCACCTTCGTCAAAGCAAGACATAAAAGCAAACTGAAGTGCTTCAGAACCTCCAGTTGTGACTAAAATCTGTTCATGATTAACATCTACTCCTACTCCATAATAGTATTTAGCAAGACCTTTCCGATAAGACTCAAAACCTGCCGAATGAGAGTACTCAATCACTTTTAGGTTGTGATTTGAAATTTTATCCAACACATTCTTTGGTGTTTCAATATCAGGTTGACCAATATTTAAAAAAAACACTTTTTTACCTTGATTGATTGCAGTTTCAGCGTAAGGTACCAATTTCCGAATTGGTGAAGACGGCATTTGAATTGCCTTATTTGATATTCCTGGCATAACTATTTTTTTCGTTTACAAGAGAAACAAATGTATTCGTTTTGTTCTGTGAGCATGCGATTACAGCACAAAAAAAACCCTACAACTCATATGAGAAATAGGGTTTTCAATAAATATTTGAATTTACTTCTAGTTCGCCTTTGGAGACATTGGAGAAGCGTCATTTGTTGGAGCTGCATTTGCAGCTTTAGGAGCAATATTTCCTTTGATTCGAATAACTTTTGTAGGGTTATCTAATGCATTTGAAGTAATTGTCACTGATTTATTAATGGGGCCTAAACGGTTTGAATCGTATTTTACTTTGATAGAAGCCGATTTTCCTGGAGCGATTGGCTCACGTGGCCAAGATGGAACAGTACAACCACAAGAACCTCTAGAGTTAGAGATAATTAATGGCTCATTACCTGTGTTGGTGAATTTAAATTCATAAACAGCAGGTTCTCCTTGCACTAATTCACCGTAATCGTGAACGTCTTTTTCAAATTCTACTTTAGCGCCACTCTCAATGTCGAGCTGAGCATTCGCACCAAAAACACCCATAAGTGCAACAACTGTTGCGATGATTGTATTTTTCATTATATATTGTTTTTAAGTTTACTCTACAAATGTAAATTGATTTTTAACCCTTAATTGGTCTTTAACAAATCATTAACTGACCAACAGTATTATACCAAATTGCCTTTAAAAACTGGCATTTTCAGCTACTTTTGCAGGCCAAAATTAAAGCAATCCTATCATGGAACTTTCAAGTAAATATTCTCCGAATTCAGTTGAGTCTAAGTGGTATAAGCACTGGATGGAACAAAACTTCTTTGCCTCTACTCCAGATGATAGAGAACCTTACAGTATTGTAATACCTCCTCCGAATGTAACGGGTGTTTTGCATATGGGGCATATGCTTAACAATACCATTCAAGATGTATTGATTCGCCGAGCTAGACTACAAGGTAAAAATGCTTGTTGGGTTCCAGGAACAGATCATGCTTCGATTGCAACTGAAGCTAAGGTCGTAAAGCTTTTGGCCGAGCAAGGCATCAAAAAAGAAGAAATAGGAAGAGAAAAGTTTCTTGAACACGCGTTTGAGTGGAAAGAAAAATACGGTGGAATTATTTTAGAGCAGCTAAAAAAGCTCGGTGCTTCGTGCGATTGGGATAGAACGCATTTTACAATGGATCCTATGATGAACGAGGCGGTTCAAAAAGTCTTCGTTGACCTTCACAACAAAGGATTAGTATACCGCGGAGTTCGAATGGTGAATTGGGATCCTGCTGGATTAACTGCTGTTTCTGACGAAGAAGTAGTTCATACTGAAGAAAATTCAAAGTTGTACTACTGTAAATATGCTGTGGTTGATTCCGATGAGTTTGTAACCATTGCCACTACTCGACCTGAAACTATTTTAGCAGATACCGCCGTTTGTGTGCATCCAGAAGATGAACGCTTCAAGCATTTACATGGTAAAAACGTGATTATTCCAATGGTGAACAGAGAAGTCCCAATAATTCTTGACGATTATGTTGATATGGAATTTGGAACAGGTTGCTTAAAAGTAACTCCAGCCCACGATATCAACGATTACAACTTAGGTTTAAAACATGGATTAGAAACGATTGAAATAATAGACGATCATGGAAAACTGAACGAAAAAGCCGAATTCTATATTGGTGAAGACCGTTTTGATGTTCGCAAGAAAATCATAGAGGATTTAGATAAATTAGGTCAGGTTGATAAAGTTGAAACAATTCAAAATAAAGTTGGCCGATCAGAAAGAACGAACTCTGTGATTGAACCCAAATTATCGACTCAATGGTTTGTAAAAATGGAATCGATTGCGAAGCCTGCATTGGAAGCAGTTACTAGCGGCGAAATCAATTTTCACCCGAAGAAATTTGAGAATGTATATCGACATTGGTTAGAGAACGTAAAGGATTGGTGTATTTCTCGTCAATTATGGTGGGGTCAACAAATTCCTGCATGGTATGCACCAAATGGAAAATACGCAGTGGCAAATTCACAAGAAGAAGCGCTAAAAATTCTCCAAAAAGAACAAACAGACCTTAAACTATCCGATTTAAAACAAGACGAAGATGTAGTCGATACCTGGTTCTCAAGTTGGTTATGGCCAATTTCGGTTTTTGACGGTTTTAATGAAAACGGAAGCAAAGAATTCGATTATTACTACCCCACTTCTACGTTGGTTACCGGACACGATATTATTTTCTTTTGGGTGGCTCGTATGATTATGGCGGGTATGGAATTCAAAGGTGAAATTCCTTTTAAAGATGTTTATTTCACCGGAATGGTGCGAGATAAACAACGTCGAAAGATGTCAAAATCATTGGGTAATTCACCCGATGCTTTAAAGCTTATTGAAGAGTTTGGAGCCGATGGCGTGCGCGTTGGGTTGTTATTATCCTCCCCTGCCGGTGGTGATTTGATGTTTGATGAAACGCTGTGTGAGCAAGGACGAAATTTTGCCAATAAAATTTGGAATTCTTTGCGCTTGATTAAAGGTTGGGAGGTTTCTGAATCAATTGATCAGCCGACCCATTCTAAAATGGCGATTGAGTGGTTTGAAAATAAATTCAATGCGGAACTTATAGAAATTGAAAAGCAATTTGCTGAATTCAGAATTTCTGAAGCACTTATGTCTATTTATCGATTGATCTGGGACAGCTATTGTTCATGGTATTTAGAGATTGTAAAGCCTGCATATCAGCAGCCCGTTGATAAGATTACTTACGATGCAAGTATTCGGTTATTGGAAAACCTAATGACTGTTTTGCACCCGTTTATGCCATTTTTGACTGAAGAAGTTTGGCACTCTATCAGTGAGCGCGGTGCAAAAGACTGCATTGTAATAAACGATTATCCGAAGATCGAAGCAGTTAATAATGACCTACTAAATGATTTTGAAACGATGACTGAGGTAATGACTGAAATCAGAACCTTTCGGAAAAAACAAAACTTAGCTCAGAAAAACTCGATAAATCTTTCGGTTAAACTAAACGGAAAACATAACCAAGACCTCAATGCCATTATTCAGAAACTAGGAAATATTGAAAACTTAGACACGGTTTCCGAAAAAGTTGATGGTGCATTTTCCTTTATAATAAAAAGCAACGAATTTTTTATTCCACTCGCTGGAACAGTTGACGTTGAAGCTCAGAAAATTAAATTAGAAGAAGAATTAAAATACACGCAAGGATTTTTGAATTCAGTTTCAAAAAAGCTAAGCAACGAACGTTTTGTAAATAATGCTCCTGAAGCTGTTGTAGCGGCTGAAAAGAAAAAACAAGCGGACGCTGAACAGAAAATAAAAGTTATAGAAGAGCAGTTGGCAGGGCTGTAACGTACAACGTAAAGATGTATCACGTATTACGCAATGTAGAATCCAAGGCGTAATACGTTGTAAGACAATACGTAATAGATGAAATAAAATGAACAACAACGAAGTAATAGAGCGCGCTAAGCAATGGTTGCACCCAAGTTTTGACGAAAAGACAAGAACGGAAGTTCAAAAACTGATTGATGAAAATGGGCAAGATTTATTAGAGGCTTTTCACAAAGATTTAGACTTTGGAACAGGTGGTTTGCGCGGCATTATGGGCGTTGGAACCAATCGAGTAAACATTTATACTATTGGAATGGCTACACAAGGATTAGCCAATTACCTTAAAAAATCTTTTACCGATAAAACAAATAGTCCGATTGGTGTTGCTATAGCACACGACAGCAGAAACAACTCTGATATTTTTGCACGAAAATGCGCTGAAATACTTGCTGCCAATGGTTTTGAAGCCTACTTATTTGAATCACTTAGACCAACTCCAGAATTGTCCTATGCGGTTCGGAAAAAGAACTGTAAAGCGGGAATTGTAATTACAGCTTCTCATAACCCAAGCGAATACAACGGTTATAAAGTGTATTGGGAAGATGGCGCCCAATTGGTTCCTCCTCATGACAATAATGTAATTGCAGAAGTTCGAAAAATAACGAACCCCGATCAGGTAAAAACAGATTATAGAAGTTGGAACATTATTCCCTTAGGAATTGAAACTGATAGAAATTATTGGGACAGCATAGCCAGCGTAGCTTCCGAACAACACGAATCGGATTTAAAAGTGGTGTACACTCCTATTCACGGAACTGGAGTAAAATCCATACCTCAAGTTTTAGATTTGTTGGGCTACCAGCATATTGAAGTGTTGGCCGATCAAGAAATTCCAGATGGAAACTTCCCTACTGTAGAATCTCCAAATCCTGAAGAAGCTGCTGCTTTGAAGTTAGCCATAGATAGAGCGCAAAATATTAATGCTGATTTGGTGTTGGGAACAGACCCAGATGCAGATAGAGTTGGTATTGCGGTGAAAGACAACACAGGTAAATTTGTATTGCTAAATGGTAACCAGACCGCTGCTATTTTAGTGAATTACATGCTTAAAAAATGGAAAAAATCGGGTGGCATTGATGGCAATCAATACATCTGCAAAACCATTGTTACCAGTGAAATATTAAAAGAAATTGCGGACCATTACAGCGTAAAAACCTACAATACACTTACTGGATTTAAATGGATTGCAGAGTTAATTCGTAAAAAAGAAGGTCGGGAGAAGTTTATAGTTGGTGGAGAAGAAAGCTACGGCTACCTCATTGATGATTTTGTGAGAGATAAGGATGCCGTTCTTTCATCTGTAATGATTTGCGAAGCTGCTGCAGAAGCTAAAAAAGCGGGCAGCTCTTTATACAATGAACTACTTGGAATTTATAAAGACATTGCATTTTATAAAGAACGATTGATTTCAATTACCAAAAAAGGTATTGAAGGGAATGCCGAGATTCAAAAAATGATGACTGATTTACGTTCAAATCCACCAAAAACTGTGGTGGGAATTGAAGTGGAATTGTTGCGTGATTATCAATCTCAAGAAGAATTAAATCTTTCAACTCAAGCGATAAAAGGAATTGAATTGCCTAAATCAAATGTGATTCAATTGGTTTTAAAAGACGGAAGTATTATAACTGCTCGCCCCTCTGGAACGGAACCGAAAATAAAATTTTACCTAAGTGTAAAAGGAGATAAGTTAAGTTCGATTGAAGCGTTCGACACATCGAATCGCGAATTAGAATCTAAGATGGACGAATTTGTAAAAGACATGAGTTTGTAAAACAAAAAAGTCCCGAAAATCGGGACTTTTTATTCAATATTACCAACTAAATTATTGCTTCACAACTCTAAAGTTTGTTGTTTCTTGATTCGAATTTAAAAACCTGAAGTGGTAAACTCCATTTTCCCAATTCTGCAAGGCAACAGATTGCTCTTTGTTTTCAACTGAAGAATATTCCTCAGCTTGAACAAGTTTTCCATTTCCATCAAACACCTCAAGAGTGTATTTATCATCAGATTTAAACATGAAGTTTACCGACGAATGGGTAGGATTTGGATACAATGACATTATAATAGTTTCATTCAATTCAACTATAGATGTGGTATCCTCTCCTCCGCCACCATCAGAGGTGTCAGTTTCAGATGCTAATGATTGCTGAAAACCCTGTGTAATAGTTAAACTCGTTTTTGTTAGGGTTTGAACTGCAGCTTCGCCTACAGTACTAGATAAAATTATTGAAGTTTTCTTCTGCTCATTTCCAGCAGAACCAATCACGCTGCGCTCAATAGATTGAGCATTCAACGAAATTGCACTAATCCATATCGTAATTATAGCTAATAAACGCCTCATATTATTTAGCATTTTCTAAAGCTTCTAATCTAGCCTCTAATTGCTTGATATATTCCTGTTGTTCTTGAATAGCCTTCGTTAAAACTGGAATCATCCCAATATAATTGACTGCCTTGTATTCTAATACTTCAGGGTCTAATTTATTGTTTTCAGCATTTAGAGCATGAACTTGGTTTTTAACTAGATCTGGAAACGTTTTTTCCAAATCCTGTGCTATAAAACCAATTTGATTTCCTTCCGGTAAGTTCATTTTTCCAAAATCTCCTTCTTGTTTATAATTGTAAGTTTTTACCTGAATGTTTTTGATTTTTGATAACGCATTTTCAAAAGGAATTATGTCATTTTTTAAGCGTGCATCTGAAGCTTGAGCCAAAGTACCTGTGTAAGTAACATTACCTACAAAATATCCTGCATAATTAGTTGAGCCACTATCGGCTTGAGCATAAATTCCGTAATTGGTTTTACCCGTTCCTGTTGTGGATTTGTCACTTAAAGCAAAAACGCCCATATTAAAAGTTCCATTTCCTCTTGAATGCGCATAAATAGAATAGTTACGAACAGTGGCTGTAGCGTTAAAACCTGAAAGAGCTTGAACACCAAAATTGTTTTGTCCGGCACTACAATCTGCAATAAAAAGCCCACCGATTCCACCGGCACCAACATAAGTAGCATTAGAGCTACCAAAAACCCTTGAACGAACTCCAATATTTTCATAACCTCCTTGACCATCAACTTGCGTCCAGTTACCTACTGAAGTCGATCGATTACCTGTTGTTCCTCTAGTTTGAGTGTTTATTGTAACGTAATTAGCACCAATACCTGTTGCGGTAATTGTATCTATAACATCAAATTGACCAATCGGGCTATCCGTTCCAATACCTACTTGTTTCGGAGTATGTATAACTGTTGCACCTGTTGTGTCCCAATAACCTTCGTTAATAGATTTTGGTTTCCAACTCGTTCCGTCCCAGCTTAATAGCTGACCCGAAGTAGGAGCAGTTGCAGCTAAACTTCTGCCTTGCAATTGATTAGCATTCCATAATGCTGTCGTTGTATTTGCAGCAAAGCTTGTTCCTGTCAATGTAAGTCCTGTTCCCGCAGTATAGCTTGCCCCATTATCAGCGCCAGGTGCCCAATTAGAACCATTCCATTTTAAAACTTGATTACTTTAAGGTGCTGTTGCAGCTATAGATCTTCCTTGTATTTGATTCGCATTCCACAATGCGGTACTAGTGTTTGCTGAAAAAGCAGTTCCAGTTAATGTAAGGCCAGTTCCCGCAGTATAAGTGTTCCCTGATGAAATAGTTGTTGGCCCCCAAGCCGTGCCGTTCCAACTTAGCACTTGACCTGTTACTGGCGAAGTATTGGCAATTGATCTATTTTGCAATTTATCGGCATTCCAGATCGCATTTCCAGCATTTGCATCGATGGTATTGCCCGTAACAGTAATTCCAGAACCACCAACGTAGGTTGAACCACTTCCACCAGCGTTTACTGGTTTCCAAGAAGTACCATCCCAGCCGAGTAATTGACCAGTTCCTGCGCCTGCAGTAGTAACATCGCTTAAATCCGTCAAAGCAAGCGTTGGTATATTTTCAACGTTTTTTAGCGCTTAATGCATAAGGCACTGATTGAAAAGGCATAGTCCCCATATTAACGAAACCTGCCCCATTATCTAATTCTATTTTTAAATGGTGCTTTTTGGTTCCCCAAGCAATAGCACCAAAATTATCAGAAGTACTGCCTTCTCCTATAATGACTGTAAATAATCCATAGTCATTAGTTGATACAGTGTGTGTTTCTGTATACTCCACATTAGACCCAGAAGATCCGCTAAGAATAACTGCTTTTACTGATATCGCTTTGTTTTTAATTAGTATTCCTGCACCATCTCGAGCGACAGCTTGATAGTTTATACCACCTGGAGTTTGAGCCAACAGAATAACTGACATTAATATCAGAGTAGAGGTTAAAATTGTTTTCATTGAGTTTGAGTTTGAGATTTGGATACGATTGTAATTACTATACTATTCTCTATTTGTTAGTTCAGCAATTTCTTCATCGAGTAATTCATGAATAGGCATTTTCGCATAACTAAACATTTGTGGAAGTAAACTTGCTGATGACATTCCCGGAACGGTATTCACTTCGATCAAATATAGCTCCCCTTCATGCAATATATAATCTGCTCTAAAAAAACCACTACATCCTAGTTTCTTGTAAATGTCAACAGAAAGCACCATACAAGCGTTGTAGGTTTCTTTATCGATTCTCGCAGGAGTTATTTCTTGAGTAGTAGTTGAATTGTATTTGGCTTCATAATCGAAAAATTCTGCTTCGAATTGAATTTCTGTCACCGCCACTGGAGTTACAATTCCATTTTTCCGAACTACTCCACAAGTCAATTCAAGCCCTTGAACAGAAGACTCGACTAAAACTCGCTGCCCAACAGAAAAAGCTAATTCTATTGCTGGAATTAATTCCTCCATTTTTTTGACTTTTGACACTCCAAGACTTGAACCTGCGTCATTTGGTTTCACAAAACACGGCAGCCCCAACTCATCAATCATTTCTTGAGGGTTTACATCTTCAATTTCGTAAACTAACTTCGAGTTTGGAACTAATATTCCTTGTTTTTCTAAAAAATGATTACAAAACCCTTTATTAAAAGAAAGTGAGCTTGAAAGCACATTACAGCCCATGTATTTCACTCCAAGCACATCGAAATAACCTTGCAGTTTCCCGTCCTCGCCTGGTGTTCCGTGAATAGTATTAACTACGGCATCTATAGCCAAGGTTTGCCCATTATTTTTTAGGGTAAAATTACTTTCGTTAATTGTAACGGGTTCATTTCGATTATCAAAAGCAGTCCAACCATTGTTATCCAGTACCAATTTGTAAATGTCATATTTTTCATTTGACAGATTCTTCAAGTACAAATCAGCACTTTTCATGGAGATGGCATATTCATCGGTAAATCCGCCACAAACAAGGGCAATTATGGGCTTTGACATAGCTTTTTATTTTTATCAAAGTTATTTTCGAAAAATTCAGGTATCACTGTTGATTTCATTACTTATTAAAAGAATTGCTAACAGATATCGAACATTCAATAATCTTATCTTTGAGGCCAAGTAATGGCAATCGTAAAAATCATAAAATTCATTTTCTCTAAGGCCTTTTGGGTAAGTATTGGCGTATATCTTATGCTTCTAATCATTGGAACTTGGTGCCTATTGGTTTACCTAGATATAATTACGCTGCACGGGGAAACGATTAAAGTACCTAATTTAAGGTCTTATCACGAAACAGAGCTAGAAAACCTTCTAAAGGCAGATAAGTTAAGTTTTGAAATAATGGATTCTGTATTTGTTGAAAAGCAACAAGGTGGAATTGTTATTGAACAAACCCCAGATTCAGGAGCATTTGTAAAAGAAGGACGTAAAATATATGTTACAATAAGCACATATGACGCACCTAAAGTTACTGTTCCAAATTTGAGGTATGATGACAAACGAAATGTAATAGCTCAATTCCAGTCTATTGGATTGAGGGTTGGGAGAATTTCGTACGTACCAGCAGCTTGCACTGACTGCCTCGAGCGCGTTGAAATAGACAGTATTCCAGTTGAACCGGGAAGGCGATTGGATCAAGGGACTACCGTTGACTTAGTCTTTGGGGGTGGAAAAAGTGATCAATTTATTACAATGCCTGTGCTAATAGGATTGAGTTTTAAAGAAGTCAAAGAAAAAATAATGCAGGCTGGTTTGGTAATTGGATCTGCAGTATGTGATCAAGAATTTACTGAAGAGGATAGCTCCAATGCACAAGTATTTAAACAAATTCCTGATTTTAATAAAGGTGAAGTTTTGTTTTTAGGTTCTGCAGTGCAAGTTTTCTTAACTACCGACAGCAATAAAATACCAGAAATTCCGATAGATAGCTTAGAAACCCAATCCATAAATGAATTTTAAAAGCGTCTTATTTCAGTTATTAATTGTTTGTCAATTTTTTAGTGCTAAAGCTCAAGAAGAGTTAGGTATTCTGCCCTATCGAGCTGAACAGTATTCTAAGCCATTGTCGAGTAATAATTATGGTTCACGAGCCGCAGGAGACAGCAGTATTACTTATCTGCTGAATACTCTAGAGCTTCCAATCATTGACGATTTCTCAAAAAACCGAATTAAACACTTCCCCACTTCAGTTGACCACCCCACTGTTTTTGATTCAACAAGCTATCGTTTTCTTGCAAATAATTTACCAGTAGATTCAGTTGAGTTTATGAATGATTCAGTGTTCAACTACATAGTTGATCCGTTTACTGGAGATTTAGATTCGACTTTAGCAGAGCCATTAAATATTGTGTTTTTTGACACGGGAGAAGTCTTTTTTCGAGTTGATTCTTTTCTTGCCTATCCAACTTTTAGTAATTACATACAAAATGGAATAACTAGAACAATTAAATACGAGCCAGACAGTGTATTGTATAACAAAAAAGCATCCAATTTTTTTGCAAAGGATGACAGTTACAGTTATTGGGTTGCTCCTGGCCCATTCATTAACTACACAATGGCAATAGATCAACCCACCCTTGGAGTGTTGACCTTTGACGGCTTGGATAGCCTTGGCAATCCATATGATAATTCATCAAAATTGACCTATGGTATTTCGGATTTCATGACTTCAAAACCTATTAATCTTTTTGATTATAAAGCGGGTAATAACCGAACAAAGTATGTAGTGAATGACTCCATTTATTTGAGCTTTTTCTTTCAAGCTGAAGGAAACGGAGATCGACCAGAAAGAGAAGATTCGCTAATTCTAGAATTTTTCGATGTTCGAAAAGCAACTTGGCAAAGAGTTTGGGGAGTTGAAGGCGATACTTCAAAGGAGTTCGAAAGAATTTCAATTCCTATAGTTGATGCCAATTATATGCAGAATGGTTTCCGCTTCCGGTTTAAAAACTACGCGACTCAGTCTGGTAATTTTGATCATTGGCATTTAGATTACGTTCGACTTATTAAAGATGGAGGAATGAATGACGAGATAAAAGATTTTGCAATTGTGAATCCTATTCGGTCATTTCTAAAAGACTACACAGCAATGCCTTGGGAGCACTACAAAACGGACCCTAAAAGCTTCATGGTCGATACCGTTTACTTAGACCATATTAATTTGAGTAATAAATCGGACATCCTCAAAGCTCGCTATAAAGTATACAAATCAAACAGTGTCAATTATTTGTATTCCTCGCCAGAGGAGCTGCGAACTTCGGTTACAGACAAAACAAGGCTTTCTTTTGAGGTAAAATCTTCTAATCGTTTTCAGTTTCCAGTAGATAATGAAGAACGCCAGTGGTTTAGATGTGAGTTAGAAACATTTTCTTCTGATGACAGATATAGTCCAAATGACACCTTGATTCACAACCAATTTTTTGATCGATTCTATAGCTACGACGATAAGTCAGCCGAAAAAACCTATCACCTAAATATTATAGGTACTCGCCTAGCAATAAAATTTAATTCACCAGTGAGAGACACTCTCAAAGGAGTCCTTATCAATTTCGTTCAAACCTTTGAAAAAATCGACAATCAAAAAGTAAATATTATCATCTACAATACCCTAGGTGTCGACCCTATATTCCAATCTGGGCCAATTGACGTTGAAAAAAGAGCACCGGGAAGTTTTCAGCGATATAATTTACCCGTAGATATAATAGTCGAAGGAGACTTTTATATAGGTTGGGAACAACTTGGTAGAGAAAAAACATATGTTGGTTACGACATTAACTACAACAACCAACAAAATACCTTTCTCTCAGAAATTGAAGGAGTTTGGTATAACTCAGGGTTTTCAGGAACGGTTATGCTTAGAGCCGATTTTGGTGATGGAACTGAAGAACCTTTGCTAGAGCCTGAAGTTGAAGTAAAAAAAGTTCCGTTTACATTATTTCCTAACCCTACAAATGGTTTATTCTCAATAGAAGGAGTTTCTGAATTGAGTCCAGTACAATTGTACAATTTACAAGGTAGTTTAGTACAAACATGGACGCATAGCGAAGGACGCACTTACGACGTCAGCGAATTGCAAAATGGAGTTTATATTTTAATTGCAAGCGACAATACTGGAACCCCTATTTCATCCAAAATAATAATTGCCAAATAGGCACTTAATGGAAAATTCTGACATTTTATCTGATAACGACGAAGCAGAAAACCTTTTCGTTTATAAAACCATAACCGTTGATCCCGGTCAGCAACCCCTTCGGGTCGATAAATTTTTAATCGATCGAATTCCGCAAATATCTAGAAATAAGATACAAATTGCTTGCAAGGCTAACTGCCTGATTATTAACGACTCCCCTGTAAAACCCAATTACAAGGTAAAACCAGGTGATGAAATTGTGCTTCTAATTTCAGAAGAAAAAGAAGATTTAGAAATTCTACCAGAAGATATTCCATTGGAAATTGTCTACGAAGACGAAGAGCTTTTGGTCATAAATAAGAATGCTGGATTAGTAGTTCACCCAGGATTTGGTAATAAACACGGAACTCTTGTCAATGCGCTCGCTTTTCATTTTAATAACTTACCAACCAGCAATGGAAAAGACAGGCCTGGAATTGTACATCGACTAGACAAAGCAACTTCAGGTTTAATGGTAATTGCCAAAACTGAATTTGCCCACAGTCATTTAGCCAAACAATTTTTTAACCGTACATCAGAGCGCACCTATCACGCACTTGTTTGGGGTGACCCTAAGGAACCCGAAGGAACAATAGAAGGGCATATTGGAAGAAGCCTAAAAAACCGCAAGGTAATGAGCGTATTTGAAGATGGTGAATTCGGCAAATCGGCCATTACAACTTACCGAACGCTTAGGTCTTATGGTTATGTTACTTTGGTGGAGTGCAAGCTTAAAACTGGACGCACGCACCAAATACGGGCTCATTTCAAACACATAGGCCATCCCCTTTTTGGTGATCCTGAATATGGAGGTGACAAAATTCTGAAAGGAACTACTTTTACTAAGTACAAGCAGTTTGTAGATAATAACTTCAAGCTGTTACCCAGGCAAGCCCTTCATGCTAAAACACTTGGTTTTGAACATCCTACAAAAGGTGAGTTTATGCAATTTGACTCTGAATTACCAGAGGATATGTCTTCAGTATTGGAGCGTTGGGAGAATTATTCGAAACATTCAGACCTAGATGCTATTTAAGCAATTGATCTAATAATTTTTCCAGACTCCGTTTTATTGAGTTGAGGAAGGAAGTAGATTTTCTTCGGAATTTCGTACTTATTGATTTCAATTTTAGACCAATCAATATCGAATTCAACAGCTGATTCTATTACTAAAATAATTTGTTGCCCCAAAAGCTCAGAGGGCTCAGCTGAAATAAAAAAAGGACTTTTTAATACTGCCGCAATTTTAATCTCCAATTGTTCCGGTATAATTTTTATTCCACCCGAGTTGATAACGTTATCAGCTCTTCCCAGCCACTTAAAACTCTCGCTTGAAGTTAATTCAACCAAATCATTAGTAATAATGGCCTCTTTTTGAATGTGCGGAGCGTGAATTATCAATCGACTATTTTCAGATGAAAAACTAACACCAAAAATACTTTTGAAGCTAGCCTCACCTATTCTTCTAATTCCAATATGAGTAAGGGTTTCTGTGCTTCCAAAAGATTCAAAAAATCGGGTATTTACTTGTAAGCCCAATATTCTTTCTTTCAATTCTGAAGAAACAGTTGCACCACCGATAAGAACTTTACGCATGGATGGCAGTAGGTTTTTTTCAAAATTCAATATTTTTTCGAGCTGAACAGGAACCAATGGAAAGAAGTCAATTGAAACTGGTAAGCCCTTAAAAGATTTTTCATTAAAATCAGGTTCTAGCACATACAATGAATACCCACAAATCATGGCACGGAATAGCATCATTTTACTGGCCACATATTTCAAGGGTAGAGCATTTACCGCAACTGCCCCTTTAAACAAACCAAATGTTTTGTGAGTAGCCCGAGCAGAAGCGACTATTTGATCTATAGAAAAAGTAATTTCCTTTGGTGCGCCTGTTGTTCCCGATGTATGAAAGCGAAATTCATAGGAAACTTTAAAATTGCGCAATTCCTGCTGAAACCCTTTTAACCGATCATTTTCAAAGCTTTGACTTAAAAACTCATCACAGCTACTTCCATTAATTTTAAATGCGGGGTGGATTTCAGCCATTTTCAAGCAATTTTAAATCCCAATTTTTAGATGAATTATACTTAAGAGCTCCATTCTCAACTTGCAAAGGAGAAGGGAAATTATTGGTAAATAACTCTCCAGTACCCAGTCCTTGATACATATTACTGTTTTTTGCAGCAACGTACTGAGCTATTGCATTTAACCCAATATTAGACTCCAATGCGGATGTTACCCACCATCCAATAACTAAATTTTCTGCTATTTCTATCCACTCATCACAACTCTTCCAGCCCCCTAGTAAAGAAGGTTTAAGGATAATATATTGGGGTTTAATATTGGTCAATAATTCCACTTTATCTTGGTAATTGTTAACTCCTATTAGCTCTTCATCTAAGGCAATTGGCAATGGAGTTTGTGAGCACAAAGACCCCATTTCAACCGTTTGCCCTTGTCTAATGGGTTGCTCAATTGAATGAATGTCAAGTTCCGCTAATCGTTTCAATTTGAATAGAGCTTCATTATAGCTGAATGCGCCATTTGCATCAACACGAATTTCTACATCCTCTTTTGAATATGTTTTTCGAATAGTTTCGACTAATTCAATTTCTCGCTCAAAATTAATTGCACCAATTTTTAACTTGATACACCGAAAACCCTTAATTAATTTCTCATCAATTTGAGATTTCATAAACTCAACATCACCCATCCATACCAAACCATTTATAGCAATGGGTTGAGCTCCTTTTACAAAATGCGTATCAATTAATACAAATGGCTGCTCACCCTTTAAAGAAGTAAATGCTTGCTCTATTCCGAAACGAATAGAAGGCCAGTTAATGTAAGATTGCAATAATTCATTTAGGTCAGCACCCGATTCAATCAGTCCTTTTAATTCTGCCAATTTCAAAGGGAAATCTGGCTTGTCATCAGCGCTCAATCCCTTAAAAAGGCCTATTTCTCCCCAGCCTACCTTTCCGTTTTTTGTCAATTTTAATATCCAGGTATCCTTAGTTTTTAAAACACCTCTCGAGGTTCCTCCGGGAGATTTAAATATCAGTGTATATGGTACTATTTCAGCTTTCATTTTCAAGAAATTAAAACAGAAATAAAATAGAGTAGAGCAAAACCAAAGGTTCCAAGTGCCAATTGCTTTAACTTATTAATCAATTCTTGAGGATCAGTATGATTTTTTACCGCTCGAAGATTAGCAATGAAAACAGGCAGTAAAAGCAATGGTAAATAACCTAATAAGCTGCTAGACGAGAAGTACAAAAACAAAACAAATAAGAGCCAGCCAGTAGTGATTAATGCATAATGGTAATTCTTAGCCCAAGACCTTCCAAACTTAACCGCTAAGGTATTCTTTCCGTGTTTAGCATCATTATCAATATCGCGCAGATTATTCAGGTTCAATACCCCAACAGAAAAAACTCCTATTGATATTGCGGGTAGAATAATTACTAATTCAATAGTGAGGTTGAATAAATAAGAAGACCCAATAACCCCAACTACGCCAAAGAAAACAAAAACAGAAATATCACCTAGACCAGAGTAACCATAAGCATTTTTTCCAATGGTGTACTTAATTGCAGCAGCAATGGCAAGTAATCCAACTAATAGAAAAAGTAAAAATAATATGGTAATATTCGAGAAGCTCACTACCAACAAGCTAATGCCACTTATAAAACTCAATAATGAAAAAAGGATAACGGCTATTTTCATTTGTTGAACAGTGACTTGGCCACTTTGAATTGCTCTTATTGGGCCTAATCTATTTTCATTGTCAACTCCAGAAATTGCATCTCCATAATCATTCGCTAGATTGCTTAAAATTTGCAGAAAAGTTGAAGTTAAAATGGCCAAAGCGAGTATCAACCAGTTAAAATACTTCTGATCGTATGAAACTGCAGCGCCCATTATAATACTCGAAAACGCAAGAGGAAGTGTTTTTAGACGGAATGCATTAAGCCACTTCTTCATGCTTTCCAGTTTTAATAAAGTTGAAATAGTGTTTTAAAACTTCATCGTTTACTTCATGTGGTGTTTTTACCTCCATCACCTTAGCAACAGAAGATAGCTCATAGAAAGAATCCAACTTATTAACTAATTCATCGTAATTCTCGGCAGCATGATACTCCAAGCCTAAGTTGGTGACAATACCCTTAAAATTCATTGAGTGTTTTCCCTCAAAGTAAGTTTCAAAGTTTTTCACAGTTTGAGGGCCGGGAATAATCCTAAAAATACCACCCCCTCCATTGTTTACAATTATGATTCTAAGGTTAGGAGTAATTAAATTATTCCACAGCCCGTTTGAGTCATACATAAAGCTCAAGTCTCCGGTAACTAAAAGCGTTAGTTCACTCTTAATCAAAGAAAAACCGACAGCAGTAGAAGTACTTCCATCAATTCCAGAGGTTCCTCGATTTGCATGAAAACTCTTGAACGGAATATTCTTAAAAAGCTGAAAATAACGCACTACACTACTATTGCCCGATTGTATATGACAGTTAAAAGGTAAGGTCTGAATGATTTTACTAAAAACACTCAAGTCCGAATACGCACAGGAGCTTATGAACTGCTTATGCCTTTCCTCTGCAATTGAATCAATATTTTTCCAATTATTCGAGTAAGTACTTTTTTGAAGCTTACTTTTTAGCTCAACTACCCTCTGTAGAAATTGTTTTGCTTCTGCCTCGATGGATTGTTCCAATTTTCCAAATGTATTTCTAGAAACACCACTTGGGGAAATGTGCCAATGGGAACAATCAGAATTTGAAATAAATGATTTTATTTTTTTTGATATTATATTCTCTCCGAGTGTGATGACCAATTGAGGCTTCAAATCATCCTGAATTAATTCTAGCACCCTGTCAATAGTCTGAATAGATATCGCCGCTGATTGGTTACTAGTGTGCTCCGCAAGGATACTAACTGATGGCACATTAGATAGCTTTTGCAAAAGTTCACTCAAAGCAGCATCTTCCTTTAACATACCACATAAAATCAAGGTTTTTTGAGATGCTTTGAGTTTTTCCTGTTGTTCCGAAGAAAGCAGAAAATTATTGGGTGCAGTCAGTATAGCTTTTCTATCTGCAAGCTTATATTTTTCTTTTTCAGTATCGTATAGGGGCTCTTCAAAAGGCAGGTTAATGTGCACCGGCCCCGAATCTTTGTCTATTGAATTAGAAAGACAGTCCAACACCTTTTGATTCCATTTCTTAAAATCTTTCTGTGTCAATAATTGCTTTGGCAATTGCAAAAAAGATTTCTGGAAATTTGAAAACACATTTTGCTGATCTATAGTTTGCCCTATACCCTGATTTATTGACTCCTCAGGTCGATCTGCTGACAGCACAATTAAGGGAACACCTAAATAATAAGCTTCGGCAATAGCTGGTGAATAATTCAATAAAGCAGTACCTGATGTACAGATAAGTCCAACTGGTTCACTGGTTGCAATTGCAACTCCTAAAGCAATGAAACCAGCAGAGCGCTCGTCCACAACTGGATGCAATTCAATATTCTCCTTTTGAAAACTGGTGATTAGTGGTGCGTTCCTGCTACCTGGAGAAACTACCACATGCTTCCCTCCTATTTCTAGAAAAGCATGAGTTACAAGAATTGCCGTTTGTTTATTCGTGTTCAAGCTTTATAGTATGAAACTTTCTTATTGAAGACAATAATGTCTCCGCTTTGTGCTTCGTTTCTTGATATTCTCCTTCAAATGTAGAACCTTCTACTATTCCTCCTCCTACGTATAGAGTAGTTATTTCATTTTGATACTTCAAACATCTAAGGTTTACGAAAAGGTCTGCTTTTTCTGGAGAGTAAACACCTAAATATCCAGCATAATAATCGCGATCATACCGTTCATTTTGAGTTATCCAATTTATTGCTTTATCCCTTGGAATTCCTGCAATGGCGGGTGTAGGGTGCAACTCCTTTAGAACTTGAAATAAACTTTGGTCTTTTTTTAATTCTCCGGTTATACTCTGGAACAAGTGTTTAACGTTACTCGCACTAAGTTCACCTCGGTCACTTATCAGGACTTTTTTACAATGCCTCTCATAAACATTAGCTATTGTTTCAGTTACTAACTTATGTTCGTGGTACTCTTTCTCAGTCCAAGGGTTAAACTGGCCGTCAGCGCTCTTAGCCACAGTTCCTGCCAAAGACGCAGAATTTAAACTATTACCTGTTTTCTTTATTAAGACTTCAGGACTAGCTCCTATATAAACGACATCATTTAAACACAGGTAATAAACAAATGCATTTTTTTGATTTTCCAGTAAATCAACAAAAACTTCACGCGCGTTTAGTTTTCCATCGAGCAATATCTGTCTTGAAACGACCACTTTTTGAAGCGCATTGTTTTGCACGCTAGAAATTGCACTATCGATAGCACTTTTATATTTTAGATCGTCTTTTCTTTTATTGAGGTAGGTTTTTTCAACTGGTTTCTGTATCGCTTTATACTCAGTTTCATGACCGGTAAAGTATAGTGCAGAGCTTTTAATATCAAAAGGCGCCATCACAAAACCGCCGATCTTAACAAATTCAGATTCAGAAACTACCTTTTCAATATTGAATTGAGTAATGTTCTCCTCATCGGGTTTACGGTAGATTATAAAATTCTTCACAAACACATTTATATAAAAAAAGGCAAAAAAAAACCCCGACCGAAGTCAGGGTTTTTTGAATTATAGTATTTAATTATTTAGACAACTGAATTCTGCTCACCACTTTTTCAGTTCCAACAGAAGTCTCTACAAAATAGATCCCTGAAGCATAACCCGTAATGTCTAACGTTACTTTATCTTGAGTAAGTCTAGTTTGCTCAGTAATTTCAATTACTTCACCAACTGCATTCATTACCTTGATAGTTACATCTTCTTCACTTGTCAAGTTGAATTCTAAGTTAATTACACCAGTCGTTGGGTTAGGATAAATTCTGAATGCATCAGTATTTCCTAATACTCCAATTCCTGTAAACTCACTGTAGATATCAATTTGTGCCTTAAATGAACATCCATTTGCATCTACCACTGTAACGGTGTTAACTCCGTTAGGTAAGTTAGTTGCTGTAGAATCTGTCTCATTGTTAGACCATAAGTATGAAGAGTAAGGTTTTGTTCCACCTATTGCACTTGCAGTAGCTTTTACATTACCCTCACCACCATCAACAATGTTAGAGAAAGATACATTGATAGGATCTGGAGCAGTTATAACAACTGTTGTATCGTGATCACAACCTGCAGCATCTACAACTCTTACTTGATATGTGCCTTTTGACATTCCGTTCAATTGTGTTGCGTTACTTCCAGTACTCCAAGAGTAGTTGAAAGGTCCAGTTCCACCATTAATCGTTACTGCAACTGTTGCTGTATCATAACTACAATCTAATGCAAGATTTGAAGGAACAGAAATTGGTGAGTTAGGGTCAAGCACTTTTACTTTTCCTGTTTTCACACAACCTAATGAATCTGTAATAGTTACATCATACACACCTTCTGTTAAACCAACTGCTTTTCCAGTAGTTTGTGTATTACTCCAGAAGTACTTGAATGGTGCAATACCACCAGTTACTGAAGCTTCTGCAGAACCATTTGCTAATTTACAAGCACTAGGAGCCACATCTTTCATAACAACTTGAATTGCTGGAGGATCTGTTACTACTACAGTAACTACTTCAGCACAATTGCTCTTATCGGTAACGGTAACAGTATAGCTACCACCTGATAAGTTCGATTCTTGAGCACTTCTTCCACCTGAACTCCAGTTGTAAGAATATCCTGGTATACCTTTAGTTATTGCAACTTCAGCACTACCATCATTATCACCGTTACAAGTTGGGTAAGTACTTGAAGAAACTACAATTGGTGTAGCACCTAGTACTTCAACCTCAAGCTCCTCAGTACAACCTACACTATCCATAGCAGTAACTGTATAAACATCTCCAGGTATACCTCTTAATGTATCTCCAGTATAACCGTTATCCCAGTGATAAGTAAATGGACCGTAAGTTCCACTTGCCATTGCAACTGCAACACCATTAGTACTATCACAACTTGCGTTAGTAACAGCATCGGTAACCATGATTTGCTGAGTTCTCTGAACATTTGTTGTATCAAAGTATACACAACCAATCTCGTCTTCTACTCTTACAGAAATAATTCCTGGCTTAGTAACTTTAATTGAATCAAAGAACTCACCAGTTGACCAAGTTTGGAATTTGTAATCCTTATTCGGCTTTAACTGCGCGGTAGAACCAAAACACAATAGACTTGTGTCTGGTAGAATTTGCTTATCAGCAATCTCACCAAAGTTAGCTCTTAATAGCATAGTACTATTTGGAACTACACCAGTACCACTTCCATACATGTCACCCCAGGTACCACCAGTAGCTCTAGAGTATTTAGTACCTGCTACTCCTGCTGCGAAAGTTGTGCTTATCGCCAATTCCATCCTTACTGGATTTACTTGTTGAATTGCAATTAAGTACTTGCCTGGCTGTAAGGTAATTCCACCACAACCAAACTCTAATGTGTACCATCCAGTACCATTCACGCCAACCTGAAATTCTCTAGTTGAATCTATCACCTGCTGAACAGGAGTAGCAGCAGTATCGTTTACTGCATACAACTTCAATTTAACACTTGCACCTCTTACCGGCCGATTCAAGAAGAAAGAACCTGTTGTAAGCACGTCTGTATTAAATATCTCAAATACATTTCCAAATTCACCAGTAGAACCAGCGGCGAAACCTAAACGATTATCATAAGTTGAATCGTCCATTGCATAAATAGAGTCACTAACTTGAATAGAGTAGGCTAAGGTATCGTTTGTACTATCGCAATCGCTCTCATTTGCTGTAGCGATCATTAATGCATTCAATTGACCAGTAGTAGTTCCTACCGCAGACAATACTCTAATACTCGAGTCTTGATCTGTAAGCAAGGTATCGATAAATGTATTTGTCGAAGCACCACCGAATACAGTATTAACCGATGTTCCAGTTATAGTAGACAAACCTCTGTTTGCTACTGTTCCGTTCAAATAAACACTTTGTCCCGCTGGAACAGAAGTGTAAATTGTAGACAGTTTTGTCATAGCCGGATCATAATAACATACATCAAACTCATGTGCACCAATATCATGGAATCCTAAAACTCTTGTAGCACTGAAGATATCTTCATTAATTCCAACATTAGTAGCTGCACTATCTAACTGAACACTGTTAACTCGTAAATCACCAACAGTTGGGTTTTTAAACCTAGGGTTAGTAACCATTGAATTAGTACCAGCTGTACCGCCAGTTACACCATTAACTCCAGCAATACCTGTCCAGTATCCATTATAATCTCCAGTTACAGAAGAATTTGATAATCTATACCATGTATTAGACCCTGCTTTGTTCTCGAAGATGTTATTTCTGATATTACTGTTACGAGTATATCTAGAATACAATGCGTAGTTAGTACCACTTCCAGTACCAAGTACACAAACGTTGTTATGATAAAAGTTCACTCTATAATCGTAGTAACCTAAATAAACACCATAACGCGTACCATTACTTCTATCGTTACCAACTGTAATAAAGTTGTTATTGACAGTAGCAACATCAGAACCGGCACCATAACGGTTAGTGCTATACATATATATACCATAACCTCCACCATTTCCACTAGCTTGTAAGTGGTTTTTTGTAATCTCTACATTAATACAGTAATAAGGTCTTAGTGCATTTGGATACGTGTATATAGATTTTAAGTCATTCTTAATAGAGTTATTATTAATGTGCAGGTTAGCACAGTAATATGCAAAGATACCATAATTCAAGTAGCTCTCCATTTTATTGTTCTCTATATAGATATTACTCTCCATGCTTCCTTTTTGAGAAGAGCTACCACCATAAAATCTCATAGCATAATAACCACCATTTACAGTATTATTTACAAACCATAAAGAATCAACATTTTTCTCATAATAATTATCATACCATGCATAAGCTCCAGTACCTGTAAGGTTGAACGTATTATTATCAATTTTAATGTTATTCTGTTTCTTTCCTTGTTTGATAGAGAAAGCTTGACCGTTAGTATTAATGATCATATCCTTTACGATAATATAAGATATATCACCTAAAGTAATTCTACCATCTAGCTCACCTGGATTTGTATTTGCAGGGTCTTGTTCGAAAGTAACCGTATTAACACTGCTAACTCCAGGGATATCCTCAACTGTAAAGCTTTCTGTTACCGTTGTATCTTGAATTTGAAGATAAACTGGTCCACAAATACCGTAAGCCTGTAAATCAGTAATTGCAGCAGCATATGTTGGGTAATCCGCTCCTGCTGTTCCTACAGAGAATGTACCTGACATTGCATTTTGCATTGATTCGCTTAACGTATCGTTAAACGTTTGCTGATCCGTGTTTCCACTTGGCATTGAGGTGATATACTCAAAATTATATGAAATACCTGCATTAAAAGTGTGACTACCTAAAGTTACAAGCGTATCATTTCCAGAAGGAACATTACAACTTGTCACAACCAACGGAGTTTGTGCAACACCACCAATTTTCCAGTTTACTGTAAACGAAGTCAATGCTCTGGTTCCAATGTTTGAAACTCTCATTTTAACATCTTGAGCACCAACACATGGTATAAGACCAGCGGTAACTGGAGTAATATCATAGTCTGGCAACCAGTATTCATCAGCGCCTCTATCCGGAGCAGTCGATCCACCTGGACAACCTGTACCTGGACATCTTATGTCTCCATCAATATCAGTTGATTGAGTTGTAGTAACCAGACCCGTATTGTATAAAGCTGCACTTCTTGTATGCAAATCTGAGAATGATTTATACCCAGGATCTACATTTAATAGATTAGAACCTAAGTTACCAATTGCAGAAGTTGCATTTGGAGCCCACCATACATTATTAGTTCTAGTTTGAGAACCTCTTTGGTAATAACGATAAGTTGTTCCCCAAGAAGCAATAACATTGTTTCTGAAGTTTACACCATTTCCGTAATATAAATATACCGGGTAAGCATTACCCCGCTCAATACTTATAGAATTAAAATCGATATCGTTGTAATCACAATAATAAGCACGCAATCCATAATTATATCCACGTCCACCTTCAGTAGATATCATGTTATTAGAGATTGAACCTCTGTTTCCAGATGTAGATCTATTGTACATCATATACATCGCATATCCATAGCTAGATACATTCATATTAACTTCATTGAAGTTCGTATTAGCATTGTAATTGTAATAACTATAGATACCATAGTAATTACCATTACGTTTATTCTTAACTACGTTATGATTGAAATTAGTTCCTGTACAATAAAACATGTATGCACCGGCATAATTAAAGTCAAGAATTTCATTGTGCTCAATTGTCCAGTTTTGCAATCCGCTTGCGCCAGTTCCACCACCATACAAATAAATACCGTAACCACCACCTATCATTACATTGTGCTTTAACGTTATATTATGGCAATTAGTTCGGTAACCTCTTACAATATTAAAATTAGAAGAAGTAGAAGTTCCCGTATTCCCTAATAAAGAATCACCGGTAAATGAAATATATTCTGAACCACCAACTAATTCAGCAACAACACCGGTACCACTACCTGTATTTTTAACTGTAATAGAATCTACAGCAATATATTCAGCACCATCGAATACCGCAGTACCTCTCCTACCATCAGTACTTGAAGTAGATGCAAATGTCCAATTTACACGTCCAGTATTTGAAGGATCTGGTCTGAATCGAATGTTATTTGTAGCAGAAACGCCTACATACTTCCCAAATTTAACTTGTTCAGTGTAAGTTCCTTCTTCCATATTGAAAACAACTGGACCACAAACACCATATTGAGCCAATGCAGATTGTGCAGCAGTAATAGTTGCATAGTCTTTACCGGTTGAAGCACCAATGGTATAAGTTCCTCCCATTGCGCTTGACAACGATTCACGCAAAGTATCGTTAAATGTTTGCTGATCTGTATTTCCACTAGGCATTGACGTTACGTATTCAAAGTTATAGGTAACACCATTTACAAAATTGTTGGTACCTAAAGTAACTAAGGTATCACTACCTGCAGCAACATTAGAACTAGAAACTACGAGTGCAGTTTGAGCTGTCCCACCTATAGACCAGTTTACGGTAAAGGAAGTAAGCGCACGTGTTCCACCATTTGCTACTTTAACCTGTACATTTTGAACTCCTGAACATGGAGCTCCAGCTGCTGTAACCGGTGAAATATCAAAGTCTGGCAGATAAAATTCATCAGCACCTCTATCTGGAGCAGTAGCCCCACCTGGACAACCTGTACCTGGACATCTAACGTCACCATCAATATCCATAGTGATACCTGTAGAAACTCCTGTGTTATGCAAGGCTGGACTAGATGAATGCAAGTCAGTTAATGACGTGAATTTTGGATCTACATTCAACACATTAGACCCCAAAGTACCAGTAGCTCTAGTTGCGTTTGGCGCCCACCAAACGTTGTTGGACATTGTAAATGAACCCGATACATAATAACGATAATTTGAGCCCCAAGAAGCCATTACGTTGTTTCTAAATCTTACGCTTGTACCTGAACGCAAGTACAATGGATAAGCACTACCCCGTTCTACACTAATTGAGTTAAAATCAATATCGTTATAATCACAGTACTCTGCGCGAAGGCCATAATGCGTTCCGTTTCCACCTGTTATAGTACCCACGTTGTTTGAAATTGATTTTCTTGAGGATGACAATGCTCTGTTATAACGGCAGTAGAATCCATAAGCATAGCCTGTAGAGGTCATATTAATTGTATTGTAATTAATATTACTCTCATAACAATACTCCATTCTCGCTCCGAAATATCCGTAGGCACCAGTTCTGTTACTGATTTCATTCCAGTTGAACTCACAGCCTTTGTTGTTATAAAAATATACTCCCATGTAATTCCAATCAATAACCTTGTTGTGCTCAAAAGTCCAATTTAAAACTGGATCAGTGGTACTGTTACCATAGTTATAAACACCATAACCGCCACCTTTCATTACATTGTGCTTAAATGTGATATCGTTAGCACCTTGTCTAAAGTTACGTACAATATTTATATTAGAAGTCGTAGAAGTTGAAGTACCATTATATAATAAAGAATCTCCAGTAAACGACAAGAAACTAGGCCCATTCACCATTTCTACGACAACAGCCGAAGAACGTCCTGTGTTTATTATATTGATAGAATCAACCGCAATGTGTTGAGCACCATCAAAAATAGCAGTACCTCTACTTCCATCAGATGTCGATGTTGAAGCAAAAGTCCAGTTTACTTGAGTTGTATTTGATGGGTCTGGTCTAAATCGAATGTTGTTAGTAGAAGAAACACCAACATATTTACGAAACTTTACTTGTTCTGTATAGGTCCCTTGTTGAATATTAAAAACTACGGGCGAGCATATTCCTCTTTGGAACATTGCGGCTTCAGCCGATCTAATTGTACGAAAATCCTTTCCAGCTGAAGTACCAATAGTATAAGTACCCCCCATTGCTGGACCAAATCCGTTTCTGACAATAGTATCATTACTTGCAGAACTATCTGTAACACCGTTTGGTGAAGAAGTCCAGAACTTCATATTATAAGTTCTTCCAGTTTGAAAGTTGTAGTTGGTAACTGTATATACTGAATCTTGCAGCCTTGTTTTAGCCAATCCCGTAAGTTTGGTAGGACCATAATTAGTGGTAGCTCCACCCACTTGAGTAATGGAACCGCTAACCGTAACTGTATCCAGTCTAGACTGACCGAAATTCCTAACCCTTAACTTAACGTCATTGTTACCTGCACAAGCA